>Ga0068864_100001124_pt1 | contig 22380 bp, 22 predicted proteins | sample KBSSwiS72_FD_66586 | JGI IMG/M metagenome (GOLD analysis project Ga0068864, IMG submission 66586) | Switchgrass rhizosphere microbial communities from Kellogg Biological Station, Michigan, USA - KBS Switchgrass S7-2 | ecosystem: Host-associated > Plants > Roots > Rhizosphere > Soil ... | reverse complement strand
ACGCTCTGCGCCGACCTGCTCGACCGAGTTCTCCAGGTACACGACGAAAGGATCCTGCTGTGACCACCGCTATCATCGCCTCCGCCATCCTCGCCGCCATGCTCTTCCTGTTGGGCTTCAACGTCTCCCGGATGCGCGGCGTGACCGCGAAGGCGGGCGGCTCGCAGATGCCGACCGATCCGGCCAGTCCGTTGCTGCTCGCCATCCGCGCCCACGGCAACGCCGCCGAATACGTGCCGACGCTGATCATCCTGTTCCTGCTGGTCGGCTACCGCAGCCCGGCCGTCGTGGCCATTCCGCTGATCGTGGGCGCGACGCTGAGCCGGGTCCTCCACGCGGTGGGCCTGCTGACCTCCGGCAGCATGGCGTCGGAGGCCCCGTCACGGTTGATCGGAGCCATGGGAACCTACCTGTTCGGCGTCGGTCTCGCCGTCGCCGCGGCCTTCACTGTCTGAGGCGGCCGTGGTGTCCCTCGCACTCCGTTCACCCGCGTTCCGCCGGTACCTCATCGGTCAGGTTCCCTCGGTGATCTGCTCGTGGATTCAGGTTGTCGCCCTCTCGGTCGTGGTGGTCGAGAGGGCTCCGGCCGCCCTCGGCTGGGTCGTCGCGCTCCAGTTCCTGCCCAGCCTGCTGCTCGGACCCTGGTTCGGGGCGGTGGTCGACCGTCACGACCGGCGGTCGCTGCTGATGCTGGCCGAGGCCGGGCTCGGGGCGGTGGCGACGGCGTTCGCCGTACTGTCCACTATGGATCGCCTGTCGATGGTCGCTGTCTACGCGCTCGCCACCGTGTGGGGACTGTTCAACGCGCTCGACACCCCGGCCCGGCGGGCACTGATCCCGACCCTGGTACCGCGCGATCAGGCCGCCCGCGCGTCCTCGCTCGCCGCGACCGGGATGCTTATCGGCATGATGGCCGGCTCAGCATTGGGCGCGCTTCTGGTGGCTCGGGTCGGCCCGACTGTCGCATTCGGAGTGAACGCGCTGTCGTTCGCGGTCGACGTCGCCATTCTCGCGACCATCCGGGTGTCGGCATCGCCCCGCGTGGCCCGCGCGCCCGGGCAGATCCGGGACGGGTTGCGCTACGTCGGACGGACGACCCGGTTGCGCGATCCGCTGCTGACGCTCGCGGTGATCGCGACCCTCGCCTTCAACATCCAGGCGTCCGTGCCGGTGTACGTGCGGTCCGTCCTGCACGGCGGACCCGGTCTGATCGGGGCGGCGCTCACGGCCGTCACCGCCGGCAGCCTGATCGGTGCGCTCGCCGCCGTCGCTCGGGGCGCTCCGCGTCCGCGCACCGTCGGCCGTACCGTCGCGGCGATGGCCGTAGCACTGACAACCGTGGCCGTGGCGCCGACCGCCCCGCTCGCGTTCCTCGGCCTCGTCGGCATCGGCCTGACCTGGTCGTTCCTGCTCGCCATGGTGGTCGCCACGTTGCAGGAGGCCGAGCCGGCGATGATGGGCAGGGTGATGTCGTTGTTCGCGACGGTGCTGATCGGCGGCATGGCGATCGGCGGCCCGATCGTCACCCTGGAGGTGGCGGCCGCCGGACCTCGAACACCCTTCCTCGTGGGCGCCGGCGCGGCGGCCGCAGCTCTCGTTGTCGTCCATGGCCTCTTGCGAAGGAGTCCACATCAGACGGTCACGGTCGAGGGCGTTTCCCCATGATCACGGTCCCCTCGCCGATGCCTGGTCCGACGACGCGCCATCCGTCGGACGCGTACAGACGTCTCGCCGGATCCGCCTCGTCCGACGTGGTCATCAGCAGCAGGCGGTCGTGCGCCAGACCGTCGGTGATCGCACGCATCAGGCCTCGGCCGACGCCCGCCCGTCGCGCCCCGTCGACCACGCCGATGCTGACCAGCTCGAAGTGACCGCCCAGCCACGCGGCCGCGACGTCGTCCGCCAGTGCCTGCCGCGCGTTGTCGGTCCACCATTGGCCGAAATCGCCTGTGTAGCCGTATGCGAAGCCGACCAGAGCATCACCGTCGTAGGCCAGAGCGAGCCGGAAGCCGTCGCGGGCACGGTGCCTCTCCCAGGTAACGCTTCGCCAGGACTCCATCGTGGGGTGGTCGCCGAAGACCGACTGGTACACCGGCCAGATCGACGCGGTCTCCTCGTCCGTGACCTCGTCGATGACAACGAACCGAGCAGGACTCATGGCATGGTTTCTAACCCACGCCTGGGCACGTGTCGACCGCAGGCCTTCGTGAGCCGCGCGATGCCTGAGATGAAGGCGGGGCGCGGGTTCCCTCCGGCCGTCGCTCGACCTAGCGATAGCGGCCGCTCGACTCATGGGGTAGTAGGTTGAATGTGAGTGGCGGTCCTCGGAGCAGTCGATAACCGGCCGTTGGAGCCATGTTGTACGGAGCGGGCGTTGATGTCGTGGCCGATCCGATGACATGGACGGCCTGGCTGAGGTCGCTGTCCGCGGTCGGGAGCGTGGGCCAGCTGCCGCCCGAGTACTGGGCTCTGGCCGTCCTTGCGGTGGTCGCCGACGCGCGGCCCTTCCCGACCCGCGGCCCATTGCGCCAGTCCGGGGCGATCTTCGTCTCCATCACCTTCACGTTCTCGATCGTCCTGGTGTGGGGCGCGTGGCCCGCGCTTGTGGCGCAGGCCTTGGCTGTCGCCGGAGTCGCCATTCGACTTCGGTGGGGCCTCGAGCGCATCTTGCTGCTGATCGTCCGGTTCTCGCTCGCGTTCATCGCCGCCGATACGGTGCTTGATCTCGGGGTCAGACCGGTCTTCCATGTCGGCACCCTCATCGACGGCAAGGATTCGGTGTACGTGCTCGCGGCGTCGGCCACGTGGTTCGCGGTCTACTACGGGGTGTTCGCGGTCTGGATCGCCATTCGACGTCATGGTTCGGCCCGGCAGGTCTTCGGCCGCAACGAGTTGCTGTGGACGGCGGCCCTGCTGCTGATCGCACCGTTGATCGTCGGTGCCCCCACGGTCTGGTCGCTGTGGCTCGCGCTGCTGCCCGTGCTGGTGGTCAACCAGGTCGCCTGGCTGTACACGCGCCTGGACTATCAGCTTCAGCATGACCACCTGACCGGACTGCTCAGCCGAAGGGCGCTCCTCGGCGAGATCGGGGATCTCGTCAGGTCACGTCGGCGGGGCCAGCCGGGAGACGACGACGGTCGATTCGCGCTGCTGCTCCTCGACCTCGACCAGTTCAAGCAGGTCAACGACGGTCTTGGTCACTCGACTGGCGACCGGCTGCTGCGGGTGGTGGCCCAACGACTCTCGTCGGCGGTGCCCGAGACTGACGCCGTGGCCCGACTCGGCGGTGACGAGTTCGCCGTGATCGCCAACGGGAAGGACGGTCCCGGTGCCCGCGCCCTGGCCGAGTACATCGCGCAGGTCCTCTCCGCCCCGGCAATCCTGGACGACCAACCGCTCTACGTCAGCGCCTCGATCGGAGTGGCGCTGTTCCCCGACGACGGTGAGGACTACGCGACGCTCATGCGACACGCGGACGTCGCGATGTACGAGGCCAAGCACCACAGCGATCCCGTGGCCCGCTACGTGTCGGAGTTCGACCAGGACTCGGCCACGAAACTGAGCCTGCTGGCCGACCTCCGACGCGCCCTGGAGGATCCGGCGCACTTCTCGGAGATCACGCTGCACTACCAACCGCAGGTCCTCATTAGTAGCGGTGAGATGGTCGGCGTCGAAGCGTTGCTCCGCTGGCGTCATCCACAACGCGGTCTGGTGAACGTCGACGAGGTCATCCAGGTCGCCGAACACAGCCCCGTCATGCGCGACCTCACCCGCCGCGTCGTCCGCGACGTTGTGGACCAGTTGGCCAGATGGAACGCCGCCGGGGTTCCCCAACGCGCCTCCATCAACGTGAGCGGTCGCGACCTCGACACGACCGAGCTGGCGCACTACCTGGTGGACACACTGTCGCGGGCCGGCGTCTCGCGTCAGCAGCTCAGGGTGGAGGTCACCGAGACCGCGCTCGGCGACCCGGAACCGTTCCAGGCCGCTATACGGGAGCTGGCCCGGGTCGGGATCCCGTTGGCGTTGGACGACTTCGGCACCGGGTACTCCTCGCTCGTCCACCTGCGCCGGATGCCGATCTCGGAAGTCAAGATTGACAAGTCATTCGTCGGCCGGATGGCGGAGGATCCGGAGGACCGGGCGATCGTCGAGTCCATCATCGGGCTCGGCCGGACGCTTCGGCTGCGTATCGTCGCGGAAGGCGTCGAGGACGAGCTCACGGCCGGCATGTTGCTCGAGTTCGGATGCGACATCGCACAGGGGTGGCTCTACGCGCCGGCGATGCCCGCCGACGACCTGCTCGTCTGGCTCGCGGGCCATCCGCCCAACGCGGAGACCGCCCGGTCGGTGACCACTCAGCGCGCCGCGCGGGACTCGACGCCGTGACCGGCCACTCCATTGTGGACAGCTGAGCGTACATCGTCGCCGGGTTCGCCCGCTTGCTAAGCTCGACGACGCAGCGCGGTTCCGCGTACACAGAAGGCGGCATCCAGGTGGCTTCGAAACGCATTGTGGGGATCGTTGACCTCGTGCGTAGTCGGTTCCCGGAGCTGGAGGACCCCGAGGAAGCCGTCCTGGACGGCGCGGTCCTGATCAACGGGGTCGTGGTGCGCAATCTCCGCTCGCGATTCCCGTCCGAGTCGGCGGTCAAGATTGACCAGCCGAAGACCCTGCGTGGCTCGAAGAAGCTCGCGGCGGCCATCGATGCATTCGAGATCCCCGTCGAGGGCCGGATCGCGCTCGATCTCGGCGCCTCGTCCGGTGGGTTCACGTCCGTCCTGATCGAGCGCGGTGCCGCGGCGGTCTACGCGGTCGACGTCGGCTACGGACAGCTGCTGGGGTCGCTCCGGCAGAATCCGCGGGTGCACAACCTGGAGCGCACAAATCTCGCCGACGTGACGGCCGAGCTGCTCGGCACTCCGGTTGACCTCATGACCGTGGACCTGTCGTACCTGTCCCTCGCCAAGGCCATCGGGCAGGTCGAGCGGGTCGAGTTCGCCCCGGGGGCCGACCTCATCGCGCTGGTCAAGCCCATGTTCGAGCTCGGCCTCGGCACGGTGCCGGCCGACCAGGAAGGCCTCGACGCCGCGGTGGAGCTCGCCACCGCCGGGGTCGAGCGGCTGCCCTGGTCGGTACGGGGACTGATCCGGTCGCCGGTGCAAGGAAGCCGGGGAGCCATCGAATTCCTGCTGCACGCCGTCCGAACCTAGCCATATGCCGCCGGGCAGCGGCCGCTATTTGACGACCTTGAGGACCACCTCGGCCCACTTGACCGCCCGGCCGGAGATCGAGAAGAACGTCTCCGCCTTCAGCCAGCCGGAGCTCTTCGCCGCGGTCTCGGCCAACTCGACGCCCGAGAAGCCGGCCACCACCTTGGCCTTGCGGGCAGTGCTGATCGCGCCGCCACACTGGGAGACGTTGCTGCCGATGTCGAGTGCCGTCTCCAGCTTCTTCAGCTTCGTTCCGGTCGACGCATTGTCGATCGCCCTGGCCGAGTCGAAGGCGAACGCGGCGCAGGTGAGGACCGCCGCCCGGCTCGGTGAGCCCGCCGACAGCAATTGGATGCCGGCCGCGCGGATCCTGCTGTCCAGCGCGCCCTGGAACCTGTTCGCCACGCTCTCGACGCTCAGGCTCACCACCTGCCAGGCCGCCTGCACCGCCGTGTCCAGTCGCATGTGGAGGGTGATGGGGTTGATGACCGGGATCCGCATGACGGTGTGCGGCGGCAGGGGTACCCCGATGGCGATCCGTGGGAGGGCCGCGAACGCGTCGTACTGTGGCCGCAGTGCCGAGTCCGTGGACACAGGTACCGCCGCCGTGGCCGGCCGGTCCACCACCCACACCGCGTTGTCGTCGGTGTTCTCCAGGTAGATGCCCACTCCGTACGGCAGCGACTGTCCCGGGTTCGCCGTGCACGCGACCAGCGTGCCGAGGACGGACGCCTCCGCGGTGGTCTCCGGCACCATGGTCAGCCCGTTGGGGTAGGCCCGGTCCCGGCACGCCGAGTCGGAGGTCTTCAGGGGTGTCAACGCAGCCGTCGTACTGGTGGTGGTTCGGATAGTCGGCGGGGCCGGCGGAGGACTTGAGTCGTCGCACGCCGCGAGCATTCCGCCGGCAAGTACCGCGACAAGGGCCGAGACCAACACCCGCGCAGTCTTCATTGTCCGGACCTCCCGTCGCAGGCTAACAAGGTCCACGGTGCCGGTGAATCTATACAAGGGACCGTGTGCGATGCCCGTTTGGCCATCGCGATCCACCGGCGGTCCCGATCGCATCGGCCAACCGTCTTGAGCCTGCCTGTGACAATGGTCGGGTCATCGACGACAATCGGTCTTGATGTCACCGCCGAGCCGAGGAGTCATCATGGGTCCACGCCACCGCGGACGGTGGGCTGTGCCGGCCCGAGCCGTGGCCATGTTGGTGGGTGCGGTGGTGCTCATCTCCGCCGGGGTGACGGTGGTGCTGATCCGCGGTGAGCTCGCGCGGACCGGGTCGGCCGCGCTGCCCTCCTCGGCTCCTTCGCCGCAAGACACACCGACCGCCCCGCCGACCACCACCACGCCGCCGCCACCCCGGATCGGCCCGCAGGACACGGTCAACGCGGCGGTCGCGGTGGGCCAGTCCCGCGGCGCGCGGGTGGCGGTCGCCGTGTACGACCGGCAGACCGGCACGGTGTACGCGGGTGGGGAAGCCGACGCGAGCTATCCGTCCGCCTCACTGGTGAAGGCGTTCATCGCGACCAGGTTGCTGGTGGACGGGCAGGCGAAGGACCCGACCACCAAGGATCTGATGTGGAAGATGATCACTCTGTCGGACGACGGCATCGCCACCCAGCTCTACCCGGTCGCGGGCGGGCAGAACCTGGTCGACTGGATCGTGCGCCGCTACAAGCTGACCGGTCTCAAGCCGACCACCCGTTCCGGTGCGTGGGGGCTCACTCAGGTCACCGCCCGGGGGATGGTCATGTTCTTCGCCGCCGCGGCCAAGGATCCGCTGGTCGGTCCCTGGCTGCTCGACGCGATGGCGAACACCCAGGCGAAGGGCTCCGACGGCTGGCCACAGTGGTACGGCCTTCCGCAGGCCACCCAGGGCTGGCGGATCAAGCAGGGCTGGCTGTGCTGTGTGGACAACAAGTCGCGGTTGCACTCCACCGGATTCGTCAACGGCGACCGGTTCACCGTCGCCATCCTCACCGAGGACGACAAGTCGACCTACGGTGACGTCGGCATGGCCACCGTGACGCTGATGGCCCAGGCCCTCATGCCGGGCGGGTCGATTCCGGGCGCCGGCCCGGCCTGACGCCCGCCGGCTGGCGCCAACTACAGGAATCGGAGCGCGCTCGGCTCACCCTCGGCCAGTTTCGCGGCGTGTTCGGAGAAGCTGACCCGATCGAACAGGCTCACACCGTCCTCTATGGACTGTCGTAGCACCTGCTCGCGGGCGACGATGGCCTCGGCGGTCACCACCGCCGCCAGCAGTTCCGCCTCGGTTCCGACCACGATTCCGTCGTCGTCGGCGACCACGAGGTCGCCCGGGTCGACCGCGATGCCGGCGATGGTGACCGGCACCTGGACGGTTGGGACGGCCATCGTGGGCGCGGCGCGCGGGGTCGCGCCGCGCGCGAACACCGGCAGGCCCAGGGTCACCAGCATGGGCAGGTCCCGGCAGAAGCCGTCGATGACGATGCCGGCCAGGCCGCGCCGCCGAGCCTCGGTGACGAAGAGCTCGCCGGCCATCGCCCGCCGCCCACCGGCCGCCACGATCAGGACGTCGCCCGGTCCGGCCAGTTCGAGCGCGCCGAGCACCGGCATCAGGTCGTCGCGGGCATCGGCGGTGACCGCCCGTCCGACCATCCGGACGCCGGCGACGATCGGCCGCAGCTCGGGCCCGGCGACCCGCAGGCCCGGGCCGGCGTCGCAGAGGCTGGCGGTGTCGACGCGGGCGAGGCGGTCGAGGAGATCGCTCATCCGCTCATCATTCCACCGCGTCACAGTGGACAATGCCACAGGTCCATCCGTCGGACGCTGCGGTACAACGAAAGCATGCGCTCCCGAAAGTACCGTCTGATCACGACGATCGAGCGGCTCAACAACCGGTTGACGCGGTTCGCCCTGCGCAAGGGCATCGCGCCGCGAGCCTTCGTGCTCCTGGAGACGACCGGACGCAGCTCCGGGCTGCCGCGACAGACGCCGATCGGCAACGGACTGGTCGGCGACACGTTCTGGCTCGTCGCCGCGCACGGCAATCAGGCCGACTACGTACGCAACATGCGGGTCAACCCGCGGGTACGGCTGAAGATCGACCGTCGGTGGCGCAGCGGGACCGCCGTGCTGCTCGCCGATGACGATTCCCACGCACGTTCACGCACGCTGCCACATCAATGGGACGCCGCGATCGGCCGTCTGATGGCGACAACTCCGCTGACCGTCCGCATCGACCTCGACCCGCCGTACCCGGCATAGCCATCACCTTCGACCGTCCGAAGAGGAGCCTTGGGCTCTGGGCTCAGCCGTTGCGTCTTCCGACCCGAAGAACTGACAGGTAGCAGCGCGATGCCCGGTCGCCCATGCGTGTGCGGATGCGCTCGGCGATCGCGTCCAGCAGGGCCTCTCGGACGTTGGGTTCCATCTTGCGGTACAGCGATGTCGACCGGAGCAGATCGGCGAACCCGTCCCCGTCGAACCACTGAACGGTCGGGTACCAGCGCAGGATCGGCTCCTCGAACAGACCGCCAGGACCTTCGACCTCTCCCCAACCCTTGTAGTTGGCACGTGCGTCCTCCTCCACCGGGGGATAACCCCATCCGGGGTTCCCGGGGGAGAACCGCTCGTGCAGGTCGGCCGTCTCGGCGTACACCTCAGGCTCTGTCGGGTGGGTGATGACGATGTTGCTGAGCAACGCCATCCATCCGCCCGGATTGAGCAGGTCGTGCGCTCGCCGCCAACCAACTGCCGGGTCGATCCAGTGCCAGGAGCTCGCCGCAGCGATGACGTCGAAGCGTGCGCCTCGGCCGTCCCACTCCTCGAATGTCGAAACCTCGATGGTGACGTTGCCGAAGTCCGTCAGCCGTTGGCGGGCGAGCTCAGCCATCTCCGCGCCCGGCTCGAGGGCGGTCATCGGGAATCCCAGCGCGCCCAGCGATCGCGTTGCCTGACCGGTGCCGCAGCCCACCTCCAGCACCGACGACGTGTTGTCGAGGCCCGTGATGGCGACGAGGTCGGCGAACAGCTCGTCGGGGTATCCGGGCCGCACCCTGTCGTACAGCTCTGGCACCTCGTTGAACACTCGACTCAGGGTGCGTCGATCCGGTTCCGCCATCACGTCATCCCGTCGAAGCTGTCGCCCATCCGATCGGCAGCATACGGACGAAGCGGGCCGGACGGTTCGCATTTATCGAGGGCTTGGCGGCGGTCGATACGATGGCGGCGTCGCTCGGAAGGATCGCCGGTGAGCCAACCGCCACCCGACCCACTGTGGCAGCCTCCGCCCGGGCCAGACCCGGTGCTGCGGCCGCCGCCGCCCATGCCATGGGACAGCCCGTGGCGCCCCGCCGACCCGCCGACTCCGCCCCCACCTCCTCCCACTGCTCCACCGGTGCGTCCACAAGGGCCGACGCGGCGCGCACCCGCCGCGCCGCCCCGGCCCAGGCCCGCGCCGACGCCCGCGCCGCCGCAGAGCCCGCCGAGCGGCCCGCGCGTCAATACGACGGTGCCGTCTCCGCCGGAGCCGCGCCGGCCAAGGCGCAAGGTCTGGCCGGTCATCGCCGTCGCCGTGGCCCTGGTGATCTGCGGGCCGACCATCGCCAACGAGATCGCGATCATCCGGAACACGTTCAATCCCGCGCCCACCACGGTCGTGCTCCCCAGCCAACGCCCGTTCACGCCGCACACGGCTACCGTGCCGTCGCCGGCGTTGACCGCGCCCGTCACCACTGTGGACGGCGGACCGACGACCTCGTTCGATCTGCCGTTGGGTACCGCGGCCCGCTTCACCGACCAGGACGGCACCTGGAGCGTTGCCCTGCTCGGTGTCGACTGGATCGATCAGTGCGAGGACTTCACCGGCGACACGGCGGCGGCGATCGCCTTCGACATCCGGTACCAGGTGACCCAGGGCGGGGTGTCGGTCATCCCACTCAACGACTTCGCGTTCGTCCTGGCCGACGGCACGAAGGCCCGGGTCGGCCTGCTGGCGGCCTGTGCCGACCCGCCGCTGGACTACACGGTCCTGTCCGCGGGCGAGATCCACCATGGCTGGATCGTGATCCAGCTACCTGCCGGCACCAACGGTGCGAGCGGCGGCACACTCACCTACGGCCAGCTGGGCAAGCCCACCGCCTCGTGGAAGGTCCCGGCCCGCCCCGGGCGCTGATCGTCACCGGGCCAGCTCGAGCAGCCGGTCGACGGTGGCGTTGAGTTTCTCGTCGACGGCGCACCGGGCCGGGTCCTCGTCGTGCCAGGCGACGATCTCCCGGGCGCCCTGCTCGAACGGGATGGTGGCGACGTAGTCGGGCACTATCGTGCGGATCTTCGTGTTGTCGAAGACCATCGAGTGCGCCTTGTCTCCCAGCAGTCCCTCGCCCCACCCCGGATCGACCGCGTTGATGCGTTCGGAGGCGAGGTGGACCAGGCGAGGCTCGGCACCGGCGGCCGTACCGAGCATGGTGTAGATCTGGTCCCAGGTGAGCACGTCGTCGCCGGTGATGGTGTACGCCTCGCCGAGGGTTCGGGTGTTCCCGAGCAGTCCGACGAATCCCTTGGCGAAGTCGACGTGGTGGGTCAGTGTCCACAGTGACGTGCCATCGCCGTGCACGATGACCTCGAGGCCGCGGCGCATGCGGTCGATCAGGGTCCAGCCGCCGTGCAGGGGGATGCTGGCTCGGTCGTACGTGTGTGACGGTCGCACGACGGTGACCGGGAACCCGGTGTCCCGGTAAGCGTTGAGCAATGTCTCCTCGCACGCGATCTTGTCGCGGGAGTACCGCCAGAACGGGTTGTGCAGCGGCGTGGACTCGGTCACCGGTACCCGACGCGGCGGCTTCTGGTAAGCCGACGCCGAGCTGATGAAGACGTACTGGCCAACCCGCCCACCGAACGTGTCCACATCGGACAGCACGTGCTCGGGGGTGTACGCGACGAAGTTGACGACCACGTCGAACTCCCGGTCGCCCACGGCCTCCCGCACCGAGGCGCGGTCCCGGATGTCGGCGCGCAGCAGCTCGGCCTCCGCCGCGGCGGGGCGGATGCTGGACTGGCCGCGGTTGAGCAGCGCAAGGTCGTGGCCGGCGGCCAGCACCCGGGGAGCGCAGGCGGAGCTGAGGATGCCCGTACCACCGATGAACAGGATTCGCATGCCGCCAGCCTACGATGCGCGCGACGTCGCGGAGCCTGTCCTAACGGGCCACCCGGCTGGCCTGGATCTGCGGTTGGTGGGGTCGGCGGAACGGGAGCGCGATGATGAAGCCGAACACGAACCCGAACACGTGCGCGAGGTAGGCGACCGATCCGCCGTCGGAGACCCCGATCCCGGCCGAGTACACCCATTGGAGTACGAACCACAGTCCGAGGACGAGCCAGACCGGTAGTCGCAGCGGTATGAAGAACAGGAACGGAACGAGACTCCAGACCCGCACCCGTGGAAATAGCGCGAGGTACGCGCCGAGAATGCCGGCGATGGCCCCGGAGGCGCCGATGAGTGGCTGGAAGCTGCCCGAGTTGGCCAGGGCGAAGCCGTATGCCGCGACGTATCCACATAGGACGTAGATGAACGCGTAGGCGATGTGGCCGAACCGGTCCTCCACGTTGTTGCCGAAGATCCACAAGAAGAGCATGTTCCCCAGCAGGTGCAGCCATCCGCCGTGCAGGAACATCGAGTACAGCACCGACAGGAACGGCGTCTTCTGGTACGGCGGCGGCTGCGCCGCGCACGCCGGTCCGGCCGGGCTCGACACCACCTCGCCGGTCGGGACTGTCGAGAGTGGCTTGTTGGCGACCAGTTCCTGCGGGATGGCGGCGTAATGGTCGTAGAACGCCTCATCCTGGCAGACCTGGGCCGCCGTGGGCGTCTGCACGCCGGTCTCGCGGGCGGCGGGTGTCAACAGGAAGACGATGACGTTCGCGGCGACGAGCAGGTAGGTGACCCACGGCGTGCGGCGCAGTGGGTTTTCGTCGTGGATAGGGATGACCACGACTACCACTGTGCCGCACGGGATCGAAAAGTTCCTGTCGAATCGCGGGCCACCTGACTCACACAAACGCGACAATCTCGGCAACGCGGCGGTCGGCGGATCGCGGCAACGATGTGGTGCAATGTCGAGGTGACCCCCCGGCCGTACCGCTTCGCCCTCGTTCTCACGGTCTGTGCGGTCATGACCGGGTGCGCCGGACCGTCGGGGCCGGTCCTTCCACAAGCGACGTACGCCGGACCGTTGACCACGCCGGCCGGGTACGACAACGGCACCGTGATGCTGGCCGTTCCGTCGCCGACCCGGTTTGCCGCGGTCCCGTGGTCGGACGCGTACGCCGTCAACTGCCGGTCGGGCGACGCCGTCTGCGATCTGAGCCGGGGTCCGACCATCGTCCTCGCCGAGGCCACTGTGACCAGCGCCGGCCATGCGCGCCCGGACGGGTCGCTGGAACCGCTGGTGAAGGACGCCCTCGTCTACGTTCTCGAGTGGACTGACGTACCGTGCGGTCCGGTCGGTCCGGCGCCATCGCCCGGCAGTACGGCGGCACCGCAACCCGACGCCACCTGCACCCTGATCACCTTGATCGACGCCGGTACGGGCAGGGTTCTCTTGTCGGTGGAGGGTACGGACATCTAGCCGCGCATCGCGCTCGACGTCGTCGTTCGCCGAGGCGGCACTGTCCACCAGGAGCTATAGGGCGCGGGTGCTCTGCCGGACCACCAGGGACGTCGACAGCTCCACCCGTTCCGTGTCGAGCTCCTCGCCGCCGATGAGCGTGAGCAGCATGCGGGTGGCCATGCCGGCCATGTCGGAGAGCGGCTGACGGACTGTCGTGAGTGGAGGGATGGCCCACCTCGCCTCGTCCAGGTCGTCGAATCCCACGATGCTCATGCCGTCCGGGACCCGGATGCCGCGCTCATAGAGCGCCTCGTACGCGCCCAGGGCCATCTGGTCGGAGCAGACGAATATCGCCGTCGGCGGCTCGGGCAGGTCGAGCAGGTCCATCGTCTGGCGGTAGCCGGTGGCGCTCATGAAGTCCCCGTACCGGACGTAGCGGGCCGGTACGTCGAGCCCTGCCGCGCCCATCGCAGCGCGGTATCCGGCCACCCGTGCCCGGCTGCACAGCACGTCGTTGGGTCCGGCGATGACCGCGATCCGGCTGTGCCCCAGCGATACCAGGTGCTCGACCGCGCTCAGTCCACCGGCCCAGTTGGTGGCGCCGACCGACGGGATTCCCGGCGGGGGAGCCCCGGCCGGATCCACGATCACGACCGGAACGCCCAGGTCGGTCAGCCGCCGCTGCTGGCGCGCGGTCAGCTCGGAGAGGATGAGCAGCACGCCGTCGCTGCGGCGGCCGGCCAGGTTCTCCAACCACCGGTCGTCCGGCCGGGTCCGTTGCCGGCCGTGCACGGCCGAGACCGCGACGCCGGTCCCGGCCCGGTAAGCGACCTCCTCGACGCCGGCCAGGATCGCCATCGCCCACGGACTGCCGAGGTCGACGAAGACCAGGTCGATGAGGCCGACCGGCTTGCGGGGCGCCGACCGTCTGCCGGCATAGCCACGCGAAGCCAGGAGCTTCTCGATCGCCTGCCGGGTCCGCGGCGCGACGTCCGGCCGCCCGTTGACCACCTTCGACACGGTGGGCACCGAGACGCCGGCCGCGGCCGCGATCTCCGACAGCGTCGCCTTCTCGCGCTTGACCAAGCTCCACCCCCTGTCCCAGGATCTCCGACATCCTAGCCCGAAACTTTCGAGGAGGGTCACGCCAGACGGGCCGCGACCGGTCCTGGCGCGGAACTCACCGCGAACGGCGCGACCCGGTCTCTACACGAGACGGTGTAGTCGCCGAAGAATCCCCGGACGGTGACGCGGCCGTCGGAGTCCGTGGCCAGGTTGGTCGGCGGCAGCCACCACTCGTCCTTGATCAGGCCGGCCAGCGCGGTGTACGACGGCTTGGGGGTGCCGTCGGCGCGGACCAGCCCGGCCGGCGCGCCGAGCCACGCCCCGTCGTCGCCCATGCCCCAGTAGTTGATGGACGCGACCGCCGGGTGGCCGACGAGCGACCGGTAGTGGCGCACGATCTCGTCCGCCTGGCGCGCCTCACCCTCGGGCGTCGTCGGCCAGTCGGGGATCTGGTAGTCGTTGAGGTCCACGATGTCGGCCGGCATGAGGTGGCCGGAGACGAGCGTGGTCTCGGTCAGGTGCAACGGAAGTCCGTACCGGGCGAACCTGTCCAGCACCCGACCCAGGTACTCCTCGCCGAGGTAGCCCTGGTGCATGTGGGTCTGCAATCCGATCGCGTCGATTTCGATGCCCGCTTCGAGAACACCCTCGATCAGGCACTCGTACGCGGTGGAGAGGTCGAAGTCGTTGAGCACGAGCGTGGCCGTCGGGTTCGCCGCGCGGGCCTCCTCGAACGCCATGCGCACCATGTGGATACGCCCGCGCGCCAGCGCCAGCCGCGTGATGGCGTTGTCGCCGTTGTCGAACACCGGCATGATGACGGCCTCGTTGATGGCGTCCCAGACGTCGATCAGACCGGCGAAGCCGCCGACGATGTCCCGGATCCGCTTGCGCTGCAACCGTTCCACCTCGTCGAGGCCGAGATCGGAGCCGAGCTCGAGGCCGAGCTCGAGCAGCCACGGCGGCTGGACCGTGTGCCAGACCAGCGGATGTCCCTTGACGACCACGCCCCGATCGGCGAGCCAGCGTGCGGTCGCCGCGAGGCGTCGCTCGTCCGTCGCGCCAGGGCTCGGTTCGTAGCGTCCCCAGTAGAACGGCAGCGTCACCGTGTTGAACAGGTTCAGCAGTGGTTCGGCCCGCCGCTTCAGGTCGTCGACGGAGCCGTCGACGAGATCAACGAGGTCGAAGCCGATGTTGCCGAACGGGAACGCGTGCCGTCGCTGTTCGACGGTGACGACGGTCTCCGGCAGCGGCCGGCCGTCCGGTCCGTGCACGACGAGCGTGGCCTCGCCGATCCGATGTGCCAGGTCCAACCCAACGGTCCTCTCGATCACCGTAGGAGAGCGCGGTAGCGCGGAGGTGATCATATCCCCGAAACTTTCGAGGACTCAACTGTCCGTCAGATGACTCGATTCGGAACACGATGTATTGACGCGTGTGCGCGATGGTCCTAGGGTTCGAGTCCTCACACTTTCGGGATCCCTTCGAAACTTTCGGAATCCGGCGCCGTGTCCACTGTGGTCATCGCGGTGGCCGCGGTGCGCTGACGCCACGACGAACTTCGACGTGCATGAGGAGATTCGGGTATGAGAAGAACCAGAGTGCTGGTCGCCCTCGGCGCGGTCGTCGCGCTGGCCGTCCTGGGCGGCGCGACCCCGGCCGGCGCCACGTCCACCTCCTTCCGGCCGCCGGCCGACTCGCTGCGCGCGCTGGCCGCCCCGTACGGCCTGCGCATCGGAACCGCCATCATCCCGTTCGACCTGGACACGCCGGCGTATGCGCAGATCGCCGGGGACCAGTTCTCCACCGTGACACCGGGCAACGAGATGAAGTGGCAGATCGTCGAGCCGACCCAGGGCACCTACGACTGGTCCGGCGGCGACCGCCTGGTCGCCTTCGCCCAGCAGCACGACCAGCTGGTCCGCGGGCATACGCTGCTCTGGCACAACCAGTTGCCGAACTGGCTCACCAACGGCGTCGCCAACGGCACCATCAACAACGACCAGCTCAAGGCCCTGCTCCACAAGCACGTCACCGATGAGGTCACGCACTTCAAGGGCAAGATCTGGCAGTGGGACGTCGCCAACGAGTTCTTCGCGAACTCCTGGGACCCGCACCCGCTCGCCGACGGCATCAACGGCGATGACTTCTGGGTGCAGCACCTCGGCGAGGGCATCATCGCCGACGCCTTCCGCTGGGCTCATCAGGCGGACCCGAACGCGCTGCTGTTCTACAACGACTTCAACATCGGCGGCGAGGACGGCACGAACGCGAAGGCTGACGCCGTGTACCACTGGGCGCAGCAGATGCGCGCGCAGGGCGTACCGATCGACGGCATCGGCAACCAGGGGCACCTCGACACCCAGTACGGCTACCCGAACCAGCTGCAGCAGGACCTGAAGCGCTACGCCGGTCTGGGGCTGAAGGTGGCCATCACCGAGGCGGACGTGCGCACCTTCGTCAACAACGCCACCGACCAGCAGCCGACCGACAACCTGGCCCTGTTCGCCCAGCCGTACGAGTTCTCGAAGATGCTCGTGGCGTGCCTCGCGGTCCGGTCGTGCATCTCGTTCACCGCATGGGGTTTCGGCGACGCCGACTCCTGGATCCCGGGCTTCTTCACCGGCGAGGGGTACGCCACGATCTACGACGTCCACCTCAACCCGAAGCCTGTCTATACGGATCTGCACGACGCGCTGGCCCTGGCCAAGGGCGCGCCACAGCGCCCGGGCACCCGCGACTAGGGGCGGGGAACGCGGGGCACCCGGTGCGACGGGTGCCCCGCACCCCAGTTCCGCGTGTGAACATGACCACCGAGCCTTCCGGCCGAATCGGTGCGCGGGCGGCAGTGTGAGCCCTAGCGTAGGGGGTGACACCGGCGCGTCCGGCGTGGCGACGGCCTGGGGGAGGTCGAATGTCCACTGTGGAGGACAAGGCTGTAGGGGACACCGCCCAGACCGAGCGGGTACGCGCGAGAATGCGTCTGCTGGTCCAGATAACGTCGCGATCGCAGGCCTACCGCCGAGGGCTGGCCGCCGCCGCGTCCCGGTTGACTCCGGAAGAGGCAGCCATCATGGCCGACCTCGAAGCGCACGGTATGCAGGTGCCGCAACTGCATGACGTGCTCTGCGGCGGTCACGTGCTGGTCGACGATCCGGACCTGTACGAGAGCTGGCGGTTCGACAGGGTCAGCCATCAGCGGTTGTCCAGCCATCACCGCGATATCGACAAGGCTCGTTACCCGGACATCGGGATGCGCGGCGCGGTCGTGCGGGAGAAGCTGCACGGCCGTACCGAGCATGGAACATGGGTACAGCTGGAGAAGACGCCCGCCGCGTTCGGCAAGCGGAAGATGCCCAGCCTCAACGACGTGCGCCATCTGGTCGACTACGTGATGTACCGCATCACCCGGAGCAATGTCGGGCCGTGGGGCCTGTCGCGACGCACCGAACGTCACCCGATGTACCTGTCGCCCGATCTGGCGGTACCCGAGTCACTGCCGCCCGCGATCGAGGACGCGTTGGCCGCGGCGTTACGCCGGATCGAGGCGGACGACGACCCGACCGCGGTCTCGATGGATCTGTCCCGGCGGTTCCCGCCGCCCGAGCGGGCCGAACCGGCCAAGGAACTCGGCCGGCTCTCCGGCGGCACGGGCCGCGGACTGTTCGGCAACTCGGACGTGTTCGTCACCGAGACGCCGTCCGCGGTGGCGGCGAGGACCCTACTGCGGAACGACGGGAGCTCGGCGTGAACGGAACCCCCGGTGCGGGTGCGGCGACCGTACCGGGTGGCCTGGTCAACGCGGTCGTCGACCTGGTCGGCACCGGTCCGGTCCACCTGGGTGCCTACACCATCGCCGAGCTCACCGCCGTCGACGCGATCGTCGACTTCCTGGAGGCGCGCCCGTCCGACGAGGTACTCGCCGAGGCGGTCCGGTCGCTGGCCGCCCGCGAGCTGCTCGTGGCCGGGGACGCCGACGATCCTGTACAGGTGCGCGGAGACCTCGGCATCGCGGTGGCGTTCCAGCAGCGGGCCCGCCGGGTGCTCGACGCGCGGGTGACCGGCACCGCGCCGGGTGAACCCTGGCGGATGTTGCTGCTGCCCCAGCCCGAGCCGATCAGTCTGCTCATCCGGATCGACGCGCTCGGCGTACACGAGCTCGGCCTGTACACCTCGGATCAGGCCCTCGACCAGCTCTGCGACTGGCTGCCCGGTGGCGATCCGGTAGAGCCGGGGGAGGCCGGCGACCCGGACAGCATCCTCGGGTCGGCCAACCGGAGCGCGCTCGTCACGCTCGTCGAGTACACCACGCAGGGTTCGGCCGAGACCGCGGGTGAGACCACCGACCTCCTATTGGCCCAACGCGAGGACGACCTGCACACCTTCGCCCGGGATCCGGCGGACCACCAACGCCTCGTCGTCCAGCCGCTGGCCGCGGGTACGGTGCGCGACACCGTCGCCAACCTCGTCAGCTTCGGACCGCGCTGACCATCGCCGCCATCTGTCGATTGTGGACGGTCGCCACGACGACCGCGGTGACCACGGCGGCCACGCCGCAGCCGGCCAGCGCCGCCGGGATCGAGGCCCACTGGGCGACCGCGCCGGCGACCAGCGGCCCCAACCCCTGCATGGTCATCATTCCGGTGGCGAGTAGGGCGAACCCCTGACCCCGGAACGTCTCCGGCAGGGCGTCGAGGAACGCGCGCTGGATGCCGAGCGAGTACGCGAAGCCGAAGCCGACCACGAACAGCGCGGCCAGCGCGACCGGCAGCGGAGCGGGGAGCACCAGGATGAGGATGCCGACCCCGAGCGACGCGATCAGCGGAGCGACCAGGCGTTCGCGCCCCGCCGGGCGGACGAGCCGGCCGACCAGGACGCCGGAGGTCAGCATGCCGAGCGGCACGGCAGCCAGCAGCAGACCGGTCACGGATGGCGGGAAATGGCGGGCCGCGGCGTAGGGGATGAGCAGTGCCTCGGCTCCGACCGCGAAGGTCGGCGGCAACCACTGGATCAGCGCGAGACGGCGGACCTCGCGATCGGAGAGCAGCTCCCGGGTGGCGGTCCAGCTCTGCGCGACGGCCGAACCGGTTCCGCGCGAAGGCCGGTCGAGCCGAGGCAGGAACAGGCGCACACCGAGCGCGCCGACGAGGTGCGCGCCCGCCGTCAGGAGGAGGGCGGTGCGCGGCCCCAGCAGGGCCACCGCGGCGCCACCGGCGGCGAGCCCGACGAGCTGGGCGCCGGCACTGGCCACATTGGACACCGAACGCCCCACCACGTACGCGTCGCCGGTCAGCCGGTCGGCGATCAGCCGGGCCGACGCGCCGTTGAAGGCGGGCGTGAGCACCGCCACCCCCGCCACGACGAGGACGCTGACCGCGGCGGGCATGGCGATGAGAGCCAGCGCGAGCGCGGCCACGCACTCGACCGCGTACCCGGCCGTGATGAGTGCCCGTGGCGCCAGCCGGTCGGAGAGCGAGCCGAGCAGCACACCGCCCAGGGCCTGCGGCAGGAAGCCGGCGCCGAACGCGATCGCGGCCGCCAGCGCCGAGCCGGTGGTGGTGAAGACGAGCACCGACAGTGCCACGATGCGGAGAGTGTCGGCCGTGATGGCCAGCGTGCGGGTGAGGAAGAGCGTCCGGAAGACCGGCTCGGCGAAGACCTCGCGGTAGGTGGTGCGGGCGGCGTTGGCCATGGCAACAGCCTGCGGCCGCCGAGCCGGTGACGCGAATGATTCGTGCCTGGACGTAAGGTCGTGGCATGCTCCGGTTCCCACTCGAAGCGGATGACCTGCTGCACAGCCGATTCGCGGTGTCGCCGCTGTTCGAGTTCGCCAGCCTCATCCGCACGCTGGCCGAGGCGCGCTCGCGGGCAGGCAGCCGCGGCGAGCGGGCTGGCGGCCGGGTTGTTCCCTGGCTGGAGCGGCTGATCCCGGAGTTCACCCGGCTCGAGACCGAGGACGACGCGTTCGCGGCGGTTCTCGCGCTGCACTCGCAGCACCACGGTCCGGCCTTCACGTCACCGCCGCCGAAGGGGATGGCGCAGTCGATCGACGACGATCTGGCCGCCGTGCGGGCGACCCCGCTCGCCCAGGCCCGGCGGGAGATCCGTGACTGCCTGGCCCATCGATCGACCACCGAGAAGCGGGTGCTGACCGTGCTGCGCTCCCCGGCCGTGGTCCACCGGATCGCCGACGCCCTGGAGGCATCCTGGCGCTCACTGTTCGCCGCCGAATGGCTTCGGCTGCGGGCGATCTGCGAACGCGACGTGCTGCACCGGTCGGCCGAGCTGGGCCGGACCGGTTGGGCCGCGGCCTTTTCCGGGCTGCCACGGGTCCGGTGGCGGGCCGGCGCGCTCGAGGTGTCGGTGGCCGGGCCGACCCGGACCGTGCCGCTCGGCGGCGCCGGCCTGCTACTCGTACCGTCCGTCTTCGTCTGGCCCGGCATCGCCGCGTTCGCCGACGATCCGTGGCCGAAAGCGGTCGTCTACCCGGCCCGGGGCGTCGGCGCGCTCTGGGAGGGTCCCGCCGCCACCGGGACCGGGGCACTCGGTGATCTGGTCGGGCGTTCGCGCGCCCGCCTGTTGGGCGCGCTCGACACCCCGACCAGCACCACGGCCCTGGCGCGGGCCACCGGACTCGCCACCGGGGCCGTCGGCGATCACCTGGCGGTGCTGCGCCGGGCCGGGCTGGTCGACGGCACCCGCGCGGGCCGGGCGGTCCTCTACCGGCGAACCGCGCTCGGCGACGCCCTCGCCGCGGTGGCGACCGGCGACGACTGATCCTCGGGGACGGCGCCCTGGGCCTGTCAACCACTAACGTGTCCTTGCGGCAACAGGGCGCTCGACAAGGAGGAGTCATGGCAACCTTCACCCGCTCCGACGACCTGGGGGGATCTACGTTCGTCGACGCGGACCTGCGCGGCGCCCGGTTCGTGGAGACCGACCTGTCCGGCGTCGTGATGCGCGGGGTCCAGGTAGACAACGCGGACATCGACGCACCGTGGCTTCCCCACGGCGGCACGTTCCTCGTCAACGGCGTCGACGTGATCCCATTCGTCGAAGCCGAACTCAACCGACGTTTCCCCGGCCGCGCCGACCAGCGCGCCAAAGATCCGGAGGGCCTGCGCGCGGCGTGGGCCACGCTCGAACGCACCTGGGCGGCCACGCTCGATCGCGTCGCGGCGATGCCGGAGGGCACCGTCGATGTCTCGATCGACGGCGAGTGGTCCTTCGCGCAGACGCTGCGGCATCTGGTCCTCGCCACGGACACGTGGTTGCGAAAGGCTGTTCTGGAGATTGAACAGCCATACCACCCCATCGGCCTGCGCGATGGAGCCCCGAAGGACCACACGTCGGTCACACCGTCGTACGCGGACGTGCTCGAAGTCCGGGCGGGCCGGGTCGCCATGGTGCGCGAGTTCCTCGCCACCGTCACGGCAGACGAGCTGGCTACGACGCGCAGGAACCCGCACGAACCCAGCCACCCCCAGACCACCCTCTCCTGCCTGCACGTGATCCTCGAGGAAGAGTGGGAGCACAACCGTTACGCCGTACGGGACCTCGACGCCATCGAGGCGAAGTCCGGGCAGCCGTGATCCAAGTTGAACAACGCGGCGGGTGGCAGCGGACGATCCGCCGCCACCCGCCGACCATGGGCGCTATGGCTAGCCCTTGGTGTTGAACACCTGGATCTCCTTGAGTCCCACCGCGAATCCGGTGGTACGGGTCATCAGTATCCGTATCTGCCGGGCGACGACCGGACTCGAGAGCGTGACATCGTTGTAGTTGGGTGCCGGCACCTGCGGGCTCAGCTGCTCCCCCGGTATGTCCACCCAGGACGAACCGTTGAAGTACTGCACGGTGTAGGCCGACGGCTCGCGGTAGGTGTTCCCGCCCGAGCCGAACGCCTTGTTGCTGTAGAAGTACAGCTTCACATCGTCGAAGCGCACCTGCTTGCCGAAGTCGATCTGCAGCCAGTCCTGAGCATTGGGCGAGCCCAGGTCACCCCAGATCGGATTCGTGCCGACGTACGCCCCGGAGACCACGGGCAACCCGCTGATCGTGAAGCCGTCCACCGCGTTGGCCGGGTCGGTGGCCTGCGCGGCCGGACTGGTCGTGGTGAACGAGGCGGTGGCGGTGGCCCCGAGCGCGAGGTTCACCAGCGACCCGTTGCCGTTGCCGTTCGGGCCGGCCACGCTGACGCCGGCCTTCTGGAAACCGTCGACCAGGCGCGCGTTGCCGGTGAGGTCGACCGCGCGCGCGGCCGGCAGGTCCCCGGCGGCGTGCTGGGTGACCGCGGCACCCGTACTGTCGAGCACCTGGACCGCACCGCTGCCTGAGTCCCACGTCACGTGGGCCAGATCGTCAACGGTGAAGGCGCGCTGCCCGTTCACGTAGAGGCTGAAGCCGGCCGGAGCGTTCGGGTAGAACGTCTGGCCACCCGGCTTCTGCCACACGATCGTCACATCACGGCCGTGGTAGCTGAGGTTGTTCACGGTGAAGTGGTCCAG
>Ga0068864_100001123_pt1 | contig 22386 bp, 19 predicted proteins | sample KBSSwiS72_FD_66586 | JGI IMG/M metagenome (GOLD analysis project Ga0068864, IMG submission 66586) | Switchgrass rhizosphere microbial communities from Kellogg Biological Station, Michigan, USA - KBS Switchgrass S7-2 | ecosystem: Host-associated > Plants > Roots > Rhizosphere > Soil ... | reverse complement strand
TTCACATCAAGACGCCAACCAACCCTGGCTCGGCGTAGGTCAATAGGCTGCGAAGCCTGAGGGAGCATTTGTCTCAGCGCTCGGAGCCAATCGGCGCCCCGAAAGTTGATCGTCGCGACAGGAGACCAACCCATGGCCAAAGATCCCGCCGCCTCGCGCCTGCGGATGCAGGACCCCCGCAAGCAGTTCCCTAAGCCGCCCTTTCCGAAGCAGCCGCAAGCCGCGCCTGGACTGGCGGCGAAGATGAAGCCGAGGCCGGATCACGGGGAGACCAGCTACCAGGGCCATGGGCGCTTGGAGGGCCGCAAGGCGCTGATCACGGGCGGCGATTCCGGCATCGGACGCGCCGCGGCGATCGCCTTCGCCCGCGAGGGCGCCGACGTCGCCATCGTCTACCTGCCGTCGGAAGAAGCCGACGCCCGCGAGGTGATCGCGCTCATCGAAGCGGAGGGCCGCAAGGCGGTGGGGATCATGGGCGACATTAAGGAGCAGGCCTTCTGCAAGGACCTCGTTAAGACCGCCGTCAAGGCGCTGGGCGGCCTCGACATCCTGGTCAACAACGCCGGCAAGCAGGTCAGCCAGCCAGGGATCGGCGACATCACCCCCGAGCAGTTTGACGCCACTCTGAAGACCAACCTCTATGCGATGTTCTGGATCACCCAGGCGGCGACGCCGCATCTCAAGGCCGGGGCGGCGGTCATCAACACGGCTTCCGTTCAGGCCTATGAGCCGTCGGAGTCGCTGCTGGACTACGCCACCACCAAGGCCGGCATCGTCGCCTTCTCCAAGGCGCTTTCCAAACAGCTTATCGAAAAGGGCGTGCGGGTGAATGCCGTCGCCCCGGGTCCGTTCTGGACGGTCCTCCAACCGTCCGGCGGTCAGACCCAGGAAAAGGTGCAGCACTTTGGCGAGCACTCGGCGTTAGGTCGGCCGGGTCAGCCGGTGGAGATCGCGCCTGTCTATGTGCTCCTGGCCTCTCAGGAGGCGAGCTTCATCACCGGAGAGGTCTACGGGGTCACCGGCGGCGCAGGCATTGGCTGATGCGCGGCCTTAAGGGTCGCAATCCCTGAACGACAGTCCGGACCCCGCCACACGCGATGCAACGGGGAGGAGAAGGCCCCGGTCGGTGCAGACCAGGGCCCCGCGCTATTTTCAGAGCTAGGCGAAAACGGACTTGTTGCGACGGCGACGCACGAGCGCGCCAACCCCGCCGAAGCCCATGATCATCAGGGCCCAGGAGGCGGGTTCGGGTACGCCGCCGGAGATCGGCACGGCCACCCGGCCCGAGTTGTCCGTGAGGCTTCCCACTTCGCCCGGAAGGCCGTTGTTCTTCACGGCCAGGGCGTAGAACCCGTCAAAAGCCGTCTGGTTGAAGGTCGACAAGGCGGAGAAGGTGAACTGGGTGGCGTCCGGATATTCACCACCCGAGGTGCGGAAGTCGGGCCCGTTGTAGGTGAAGACCAGGTTGAGGATGCCCGGGTCGTCTGTGCCTCCCAGTGAGTTCACGCCCGAGGAAAGCTGGGTGCTTCCCGTGACGTTCGCAGGAAGGGGGCCGAACCCGGAGAACCCGGCGAAGTCAAAGATCACCAGTTTCGAGCCGTTCGTGACGCCCTGATCGCCGGCCAGCGTACCTTGATAGTTGTAACTCCAGAGGCTCCCGGAAGGCGTCACGCTCTGGAGGGTCGGGATGATCGACGCGTGTGACGCCGTCGCGACAGACAATAATGCTGCCGCGGCAAGTAGTACTTTTCTCATGTGATATTCCCAGCTGTGGACCGTCCCGAGGGGCCTAACAGCCACGCTGGTTTATCGTTCCTGAGCCGTCGCCACTTTTTCGCCACACGTGAATTCGTGGGACGCCGACCCGGCGTGTTGGGCTTTTTCGCGACCAGGGGCGCGGATGGAGATCCCCATCAAAAGCTCCGCGCCGTGGGAACGACGTTCGGCCAAAATGCTTTCAGCGCACGACGGATCCAGGCGCTCGAGGAGCGGCTCCATTGCGGTACGACTTCGTCAGTAAGGCGGCTGAGTTTCGCCACCATGCCCAGGAATGCCGACGACTCGCCGCGAGGATGCAGGCCTCCGATGAGCGCGACCGGCTGCTTGGGATGGCGGGCCACTGGGATGAGCTCGCCAAGGAGTGTGCGGGACTGATGCGAGTGCGACGCTCGCTCGGGATGGATGAAGGCCACGCGGACGGCGGGCCACGCGCCGGCCGTCGAGGCTAGGCTCTGTCCAACTCACGGGCGCGAGCAGCCTCTTTTAACGCCGCGCGGCGCGTTCTCCTCCTCGCCATCGCGCGACCGCCCTGCGCCGTCGCTCAGCTTCAAAGGCGATTTCGCCCCACTGTGTTGCGACGTAGGTCGTCACGACGATGGAGGTGGACGTCTCTTCGCGCGACGAAAGGCTGCACAACAATCCCCGTTCACACAGCGAGTGAATGCGGGCTGTGGGAATCGAGCCTTCGATCGACGGTCCGCTTTGCGATGTTCCCACCCGAACGCGGCCCTCGCGCAGGGCACGTTCGAGGACATCGGTGTCTTCAGCGGCGAACTCATGCGGATCGGAAATGGCCATCATCGGAAAGGACCCGCATGCCGGTCTGGTTCCGCGGCTCGATCGCTTATTGGGCGCCGCCGCCGCGCGGCGGTTGGGTGCGCTCAGGAGCTTGAGGGCCTGCCGCCTCCGCGGCTCACGTTTCCGCCCTTGCGTCCCGCTTCCGCAGCCAGGTCCCTGTCTTTGGAGAACGCGCGCTTCTCGTTGGGAACGCTGGCGCCGCCCTTCTTCGCAATCTCCCGCACTCGCTCGGGCGACATCGCTGCGAACCCGCGTCTCAGCTTGGGGACGGTTTCCATGGTCTTCTCCTCGCGCTTGCCACGCTCGGGACGGGAAGGTCGCGACGGGTCGATCCGTTCCAGAGAACGACGATATTTTAAGTCTGTATTACGGACTCGCGCCGCTGTCGGCTAGGCGACCTCGGACCGTCCGGCCCGGCGATCCGCGGCGAAGCTTTGGGCCTCAATGAACACCTGCCTGACATCGGGGTGCGCAACTTTGATCTTGCGCTCGATGCGGGTGACGATCGCCTCGACCTCTCCGGCGGGCAGGTCGTCATCAAAGTCGAGGCTGAGGACCACCAGCACCTCGTTGGGGCCGAAGTGCATGGTTCGCGCCTGGTTCAGGCCGACGACGCCCGGCTCTGCCCTGGCGATGCGGTTGATGCCCCGTCGGGTGTCGTAGCTTGCCGCCTCGCCCGTGAGCAGGCTCTGGCTTTCGGATGCGAGGAAGAAGGCCGTCAGCGCCAGTATGCCGCCGATTACCAGCGAGGCGATCCCGTCCAGCACAGGTGCGTCAAAGGTCTCGCTGAGGAAGACGCCCAGCAAGGCAACCGCCAGGCCGGCCAGGGCGGCGGTGTCCTCGAAGAGAACGGTGAAGACCGTTGGATCCTTGCTGGAGCGGATCGCGGAAATCCACGAGCGGCCCGCGCGCTCGGTGTTGAAGGCTCGCAGGGCGACGATCCAGACGCCGCCCTCGAAGAGGACACTGGCGCTGAGCACCAGATAGTTCACCCAGGCATGCTCGACGGAGGCCGGATGCCTGACCTTCTCGAGGCCGTGCCAGATGGAAACCACGGCGCCGACGCCAAAGATCAGGACGGCCACCACAAACGTATAGAAGTAGAGCTGCAAGCCGTAGCCAAAGGGATGCTTGGCGTCGGCGGGCTTGGCCGCGCGGCGCAGTCCGAACAGCAGCAGGAGCTGGTTGCCCGTGTCGACGACCGAGTGAATGGCCTCGCTCAGCATCGCAGCGCTGCCAGTGAACCCGGCCGCCGCGAACTTGGTCAGAGCGATCGCAGTGTTGCCGGCGAGCGCGGAGTAGATGACGGATTTCGATGTGTGGGAGGCCATGGGCGGGCCAGCCTAGACGCGATGGCGTAGCTTGCCAACACCGTGGGATCCGGAATTCTCCGGGATTTCCAACAGCTTATTGTTGCGGCTGGCGGCACGCTCCTTGCGCGCGGCGAAAGCGTGAGATGCGAAGTCGCCAGCGGCTTGCGCCGCCCCGCGACCCGGAAGGGGCCGGGCGCGCTGCGGTTTTGCGTCCGCGCGGGGTGTCCTGGAACCTCGTTCTTTGACGCTCGTTGGGCTGGTCTTAGACGCATGGGGCGCCCGGGAGAGGCCGTTCTCCGCAGGGCAGCCTGAAGACTAGGGAGTCGTCGAATGGACAACACAACCATCCTGATAGTGGTCGTCGGCCTTGCGGTCCTGCTGGGCCTCGTGGCGCTGCTGGTGCAGACCCGCCGGCGCAAGGCCCTCCAGGACCGGTTCGGACCGGAGTACGAGCGCACGGTGGAGGAGCGTGGCGGCCGGCGAAAGGCCGAAGCCGAGCTGCAGGACCGGGCGAGGCGCGTGGAGGCTTTCGCGATCAAGCCGCTCCGGCCTGGAGACCGGGAGCGCTACATCCGGTCCTGGACCCAGGTCCAGGCGGACTTCGTCGACAATCCGAAAGTCGCGGTGGGCCGCGCCGACGAACTGCTGAGCGAGATCATGGCCGCGCGGGGCTACCCCGTCGGTGATTTCGAGCAGCGCTCGGCCGACCTTTCGGTCGACCATCCTGTGGTGGTGCAGAACTACCGTGCAGGCCACGAGATCGCGATGCGTCAGGCCGGCGGCCGTGCAGGCACCGAGGATCTCCGCCAGGCGATGATCCATTACCGCGCGCTATTTGAAGACCTCGTGAGCGACGCCGAACCCGTCGCCCGCGCCAGAGCCTCCTAGGAAGGAAATTCCGATGAACACCCCCGACGATCCCGCTCCCCACGGCCGTGAGCCGGTGGACGAGACGCTGACGACCGCCGAACTCGCGGGAACCACCGCCCCCTCGCATGAGCGGGCGGTCGAGCCGCGCACGTTTGCGGAGGAAAGGCCGGCTGAGGCGCCCGCTGCGGCCGCCACGCCCACACCGCTCTTCCCGGAGGGCGAGGCCGATGACCTGCGAGGAAGGTGGGACACCGTCCAGGCGGGGTTTGTCGACGAGCCCCGCCGAGCCGTCGAACAGGCCGACAGCCTGGTCGCCGGGGCCATGAAGCGGCTGGCCGAAATGTTCGCGGAGGAGCGCGCGAACCTGGAGGGCCAGTGGGATCGGGGCGACGACGTCTCGACGGAGGATCTGCGGCTGGCCCTGCAACGCTACCGGTCGTTCTTCGGTCGCCTCCTATCGATGTGACGCCCTTACGCCCGGGACCTGGCGGCGCTGGCCACTTCCGCAACGCCCGCCGCCGCGGACGTGGCCTGCAACCGCTACGGGGAATGCTGGCGCCGTCAAGGAACGCTACACAACCTATACCGCCGACTTGCACGTGACCTTCCACGACGCGCCTGGCGCGAACATCGGCGCAAGGGGCACTATCATTGGCGAACGGATCGCGACGACGACCTCGGCTACTACGCTCACGGCAAGTGGCATTCGTTCGAACACTGATCAGACAGTGACCGATGACGCCTCAGCCTGCACGGGCTGGGGCGTTTTCGCGCGCGCTGTATGCGAACCGACGGGGCGGGGCGGGCGGATTATCGCCGCTCTCAAGTATCCGCACCGTCGGGGGGGCGCTGAGCTACAGCGGCGCCGACAGCCAGAGCTCGACCAGTCCAACGCCCGCAAGGAGGACGAGTATCCCTCCTACAACGAAAACGCCCTTGCCCGTGGCCTTGGCTTTGAACCAGGCGCCGAGCTCAACCGACAGCGAGTCCTGGGCGGGGGGAGGCGAAGGGATTTTGGGCGACGACATGAAGAAACTGTATTTATTATACAGGCATTGGGCAACCGAAAATTGTATGATAAACACATTCAATGGAAATCAGGGACGATGTGCTTGAGCGGGCCCGTCGGCTGCGGCAGGCCCGCATTGCCGCAGGCTATCCGACCGCCGTCGCCGCCGCCATCGCCCTGGGCTGGAACCGTAACACCTACAGTTCGAATGAGAACGGCAACGCGCCTTATTCCTTCGCCAAGGCGAAGACGTACGGTGATGTCTTCGGCGTTCCGGCCGCCTGGCTCTATGACGGTCTCGGGGATGGCGGCGCCGAGGAATTTACCCGGCGCGAACCGCCGACGCCCGCGCTCGTGCCGGTGATCGGCCGGATCGGCGCGGACGCGGAGGGCGTCGTGCTCTTCGCCACCGGCCAGGAGGTTGGCGATCTGGCCCCTGTGCCCCCCGGCGGCACCCACAAGGCGGTGGCCCTGCGCATCGTCGGCCACTCGATGCGCGGGCTCGCCGACGACGGCGGCCTGATCTATTTCGAGGACCAGCGCTCGCCCCCGACCCCCGACATGCTGGGGCAGATTGTCGTGGTCGAGACCGATGGCGACGAGGTCCTGGTCAAGCGTCTTCTGCGGGGATCGCGCGCCGGCCGCTACGACTTGGAAAGCATCGTCGGCCCCACCCGGCATGACTGCGCGCTCCGCTGGGCCGCGCACATCACGGCGATCATTCCGCCTTACCAGGCGCGGCGGATCATCCGATCCGGCGGCGTCTAGGCTCTTCCTCGGCGCAAATGCCGGATACGGCCTGCGCCGGCAGATAGTCGTCCGGCGGACCTGCCAGCTCTACGTGCGCGAGCGAGATCCGATGAGGCTATCCGACCGCCGCCGGCTCCAGCGCCTCGCCCGGCAGCACCATGTCGCAGATGAGGCCCTCGGGCCGCCAGTCCATGCGGGTCTCGCCCTTCAGAGCCCCGCCCAGCGCGCGGGCCAGCATGGTGGCGCCCAGGCCGCGGCGCGTCGGCTGGGCGACCAGCGGCCCGCCGCTCTCGGCCCAGCGTATAGTCAGCGGTCCGCGGCCTTCCCGCGTCCATGAGACCGTCACCCGTCCGGCCGGCGAGGACAGGGAACCGTACTTGGTCGCATTGGTGGCAAGCTCGTGCAGCGCCATCGCCAGGGCCTGCGCCGCGGCCGGCGCCAGGGCTATGTCCTCCCCGCGGATCGAGACCCGCGCGGCCTCGCCCAGGCTGAAGGCGAGTAGTTCCTCCTCCACCAGCCGCCGCAGATCAGCGCCCTCCCAGCGCGCTTCCGACAACAGCTGGTGGGCGCGCCCAAGCGCGGTGATCCGCCCGAGCAGCACCGCCCTAAGCGCCTCGGGCGTCGCCGCTTTCGAAAGCTGGACCAGGCTTTGCACCACGGCCAACAGGTTGTTGGCGCGGTGGTCCACTTCGCGCGCCAGGAGCTTCATCCGCTCCTCGGCGTGCTTGCGATCGGTGATGTCCATCGCCACCCCGAACGCGCCGCGCGGCTGGCCCTGCGCGTTGAGCGCCAGTTCGCCGCGCAGCAGCATCCAGCGCACCTTGCCGTCGGCGCGGCGGAAGCGGTACTCGACCTCGACGTTGCGCTCGCCCCGGGCGAAGACCGCCGAAGTGACCTCCCGGATCCGCTCCAGCTCGCCTGGCAGGTAGAAGCTGCGCACTTCATCGAGGGTGAGGCGCACGTCCGGCGCCACGCCGAGTATCGCGTTCAGCTCCGGCCCGTGGATCAGGCCCTCCCGCGGGCTGGACTGCCAGACGGCGAGGCGGCCGGCCTCCACCGCGAGCTTCAGCCGGGCCGCCCACGCAGCGCGCTCTTCCTCGGCGGCCGTGCGCGCGGTGATGTCCTGCACCGTGCCGATGTAGCGGGTGGGACGCATCTCGCCGTCCACCGTCTCGAACACGGCGCGCCCGTTCACGGCGATCCGGCGCAGCTCTCCGGCTGGCGTGATGATCCGGTACTCATAGGTCGTGTCGTCGTGGTTGGCAGGATCGAGCGCCCGGCGCGTCTGCTCGCGCGCCTGCACCAGGTCGCCGCGATGGGTGATCTTCGCCACCATCTGGGGCGTCACCGTTCCCTTGGCCGGAAAGCCGCAGATCGCGCGCGCTTCCTTCGACATGATCATCTGGCCGGTGGCGCGCCGCCACTCCCAGACGCCGAGGCCGGCGACGGCAATTGCCATTTCCAGCCGCGCCTCGCTCTCCTTCAGCGCCGCCTCGCCGCTGGCCAGCCGAGGGGCTGCGCCCCGGAACGCCTCGGCAAACCCGATGATCGCGCCCGCCGACGCGAAGAACAGCATCAGGCTCACCGCCTCTGCCGGCGAGGCGAGCGCGAACGAACGCGTGGGATCCAGGACGAGGTACCAGACCAGCAGGCCGCCCATCACCATCACCATCACGCCGGACGCCCAGCCTGCGATGATGGTGGCGAGCAGCACCGTCGGATAGAGCAGCGCAAATGGGGTCACGCCGGGCACCGCCGCGTCGATCCCCAGGCGCAGGATCCCGATCACGGCCAGCAACACGAACGCCACCACGAACTGCGTCAGCGCGCGTGGCGCCACGGCGTCTAAGCGCCGCGGAAGATCGATCCTGCTTAAGCGGTCGAACACGCCGATCCCTCGTACCGCCCATCTGGGCGCCACCCCCAGGGGCGGTCAAGCCGCGCGGAGGGCGTCAAAGGCTCGGTCAGGCAATTCCACCCGGCCGTTTCCTGCTCTAGCTTTGCAGCCGGGAGACCCGCCGATGATCAAGCTCAGCTTTTGCCTCACGCGCCTGCCCCACCTCACGCGCGAGGCGTTCCAGGCCTATTGGCTGGGAACCCATGCGCCCCTGGTCGCCAGCGTGGCGGCCGAACTGCAGATCCGCCGCTACATCCAGACCCACAGCCTTCCGCCCGACGTCCAGCAGGGCCTGCGCGCCAGCCGTGATGCGCCCGCGGAGTTCGACGGCGTCGCCGAACTCTGGTTCGACAGCCTGGAAGCCATGGCCGAGAACGGCCGGCGCCCGCAGGCTCAGGCCGCCGCCGCCCTCCTGTTGGAAGACGAACGCCGCTTCATCGACCTGTCGAAATCACCGCTCTGGTTCAGTCAGGAGCATGTGATCGTCGGATAAAGAGGCCCCCGCGGCGGCTGCCGCTGCCGGGGGCCCGACGGGTTTCGGAACGGCGGTATGGGCCAGGCGTTTAGGCCACGGGACGAGCCCCGCCAGGGGCATAGGCTGATGGGCCATGGATAGGATATCGGAGATCATTCACGGCTGGCGGGAACGCTGCGCATGGCTTGAACTCCAGGCCGAGGATTTGGAGGCTCGAAGGAAGGTTCTCACCTGCGACGGCGAGGACGTCACAGCCATCCAGGCGAACAACATCCGCCGGGTCGTCGCCCACATGCGCGAGATCATCGCGTGGCGGGACCGGAGGTCCACAGCCCGATCGCCACGTCCGCGCCCAAGCACTAGGCCGGGCTGACAGCAGGACCACGTTCCGCCGGCGAGCGCGCGGCGCCGTATGACCAGTCGGCCGCGTAGGGCGCTCTCTCATTTCGCATTGCAACGTTCGGCCACCTCTGCAAAGGCTTTGCCGATCGTGGCTGGGGGAGGCGGCGCGTGGCAGCGGACGGCGAGAGCACATGGCCGCGCTACGCCGCGTTCATAAGCTACAGCCACCAGGACGCCGCGTTCGGTCGACGCCTCCATCGGCGCCTTGAAGCCTATCGCGTGCCGCGCCGGCTGGTCGGCCAGGTTACGTCGCGCGGCCCGGTGCCGCGTCGGCTTACCCCGATCTTCCGCGACCGCGAGGAACTGCCCGCCGCCGGCGACCTGACGGCGGAAGTGCGCGCCGCGCTTGCCGCTTCGGACTGCCTGATAGCGGTCTGTTCGCCGGCCGCGGCCGCCTCGCCCTGGGTGGCGCGTGAGATAGACATATTCCGCAGCCTCCATCCCGAGCGCCCTGTTCTCGCCGCGCTCGTGACCGGCGATCCCGCGCAAGCCTTCCCGGTTGCCTTGCGGCGCGGGCTTTCCGACGCCGAGACGCTTGAGCCGCTTGCTGCCGACTTCCGCAAGGGCGCGCAAGGTGCGCCCGTCGCCCTGCTGAAGCTGATCGCTGGCATGCTCGGCGTCGGTCTCGACGAACTCGTGCACCGCGACACCCAGCGGCGGCTGCGCAATCTTACCCTGCTCACGGCCGCCTCCCTGGCGGGCGTGATCGTGATGGGCGTGCTCACCGGACTCGCGATCGAGGCGCGGCGTGAGGCGGAACGCCAACGGGCCGAGGCTGAAAGCCTGGTCGAATACATGCTCACGGACCTCCGGGGCCGGCTCAGGGCTGTGGGGCGCCTGGACCTCCTGACTGCCGTGGGGCAACGCGGCCTGACCTACTATGCCCACCAGGATCTGCGGCGACTGACGCCCGACTCCCTTGAGCGCCGCGCGCGCATCCTCCATGCCCTGGGCGAGGACGACGAACAGCGCGGCGATCTGGACGCGGCGCTCGCCAAATTCATCGAAGCCAAGCGCGCCACCGCGCCTCTGCTCGCCGCCGAGCCGCGCAACCCGGAGCGCATATTCGCCCACGCCCAAAGCGAGTTCTGGGTCGGATCCGTCGCCCGTCAGCGCAATGACCGCGCCGCAGCCGGTCAGGCCTTCAGCGCCTACCTAAGACTGGCGGAACAGCTGGTGGCGCTGCAGCCCGACAATGTCGACTACCTCCGGGAGGTGGGTTACGCGCAGGGCAGCCTGTGTGCCCTGGCGCTCTCCGATCCACCGGACCCGACGGCGGCCCTGCGCGCCTGCGCGGCGGCGCTGTCGCAGATGGAGGCCGTCTCTCGCCGGCTCCCGGGCGATCGCAAGATCCAGATCGATCTTACCAATCGCCGGGCCTGGCTCGCTGACGCGTTCGTGGCCGCGGGGGACCGCGCCCATGCGCTGCAGCAGCGTCAGACTCAGGAAATCATGCTGCAGCGCCTCATGGCTGGCGACCCGCGGGACGTGGACCTGAAATACGGCTGGGTCGTCAACCAGCTCGCGCTCGCCAGACTACAACTCGCCGCCGGACACCGCGAGGCGGCCCGGTCGCGGCTGCTGGGCGCGCGCAGCGACATCGAGTTCTTGATCGCCTCGGACCCGACCAATCGCATGTGGGCCGAGATGGGCGAGAAGATCGCCGCGCTCCAGGCGCGGTCATGACCTGCAACCAGAGGGAATAGCTATGCCAGTGAACATGCAAATCCCGATACCCATCAAGGATACCCCGAACGGATGGGAGGCCGAGGAGATCGTCTATTCGAAGATCGGCTTCAAATCCCCGGGCACAAGGCTGGAGTTCTTCATGGACCCGTCGAGTTACACGATCGAGGGCGGTAACCTGGCCTACGTGCTGACGCAGCTGCTGAACAACCATCCCGTCCTCAACGGCAAGGGGGACAAGCCCTGGGGCGGGCCGGGCAAGCCTCACAAGCGCACCCCCCTGGACATCCAGATCGACAAGAGATGCTGGGTTGTCATCGAATTGGACAAGCAGAAGGACTGGAGATTCCCGGAGAGCGGCCCTGGCATTACCACAAAAGACGATTACGGCGACAGCAATGTCGAACTAAGGTACTACAATGACCACGGCGTGATCTCGCCTTATCCGCTGCCAGACTGCAGGATACTCTATTTCGCTGTCGTCTACAGGGAGACGACGGGGGAGATTCAACGCTTCAATTTCAACCTCGCCCTCAAAGAGGAGGTGAAAGATGGACAGCCGCCGGTCGCTCGTACCGTGACGATGGAGATCATGATCGATCCCGACATCCCCAACGGGAACGGTGCGTTCTGGTAACGCTCGCGACTCGGGGCGGGCTTGCGGCAGAGCTGCCCTGAGGGGAAGACACCTGGCCCCCGGCGAGAAAGGCTAGGTCCAGCTCTCATAGATCCAGCCGGTGGCCAGGCTGGAGAGCTGCACGCCAACTAGCACCATCTGCCCGCCGCCTGTCATGCTGATGACCGTGTCTGCGCCTGCCTGGGCGACCGTGTAGATGGTGCCGGGGTCCAGCATCACGCGGTCGCCTTCGGTCGCGTTGAAGTCCAGCACGCGGTCGAGGCCTGCATCGCCCCAGGTGTGGAACCGGTCGGCGCCGGTTCCGCCAGCGATGGTGTCGCTTCCCCGATCCCCGGAGACGAAGTCGTCGCCCGCGCCGCCGGTGACCACGTCGTCGCCCTGGCCGCCGCGGACCTGGTCGACCCCGTCGCCGCCGTCCTGGGTGTCGTTGCCGAGATTGCCCCAGACGATGTCCGACCCCGCATCCCCCCGCAAAATGTCGTTGTCCTTGCCGCCAACGACCCAGTCGTCACCATTGCCGCCGGCTGCGGAGTCGTCGCCGGTATTTCCATTGATGTCATCGAAGCCTGAGCCGCCGGTGACGGTGTCGTTGCCTGCTTCTCCGCGCAGATAGTTGGCGCCGCCGACGGCCGAGATGACGTCGCCGGCCGGGCCGCCCAGCACTGTCACATCCGACCCCCGAAGGTTGGCGCCCTGGAGGGTATAGGAGCCGGTGACCACCCCGACGGCCGAGACGCGGATCGTGTAATCCTCCGTCGTCGGCGCAATGAACTCCAGGTGAGCATCCAAACCCAGGCCGCTGTCGTCGTCGGCGGCGACGATCGTTCCGGTTGTGCTGACGATCTGCAGCCGGGGATCGGCGAGCGATCCGGACCCGCTGCTCACCCCAAGCAGGTCGAATGTGTAGCTTTGCCCCGCCAGGAGCACGGCTTTGAATTCAGCCACGCCGCCCTTCAACTCCACCGCACCCAGCAGTCGCGGTCCGACCTGGACCGGAACTGGCGCTCCGGCGCCGCCGGAAAGGGAGTCGAGGATCCCCGCGGCCACGATCGCATGGACCTGGGCGGAGGGGTGAACCTCGTCAAAGAAGAGGAATCCCCGCCCTACGGGGTCAAGGGCGCCCGCTTGGACCGAGGTTCTCGCATCGGTCACGTTTGTCAGGTTGTACGCGGCCGGATCCGCGAGGATCTTGTCGGAAAGCTGCGCCAGGCTGAAGTTGTAGAGCGTCGCGCCCGCGGGCAGCGGGAGGCTCGCCAATCCCAATTTCACTAGTCCGTCCAGCCGCTCGGCGTAGCCGCTGGCCAGGCTTCGACGCAAAGCTTCGTCTGCCGCGCCCTTGTACTCCGGGACGAGGCCCACATCGGGGATGCCGGTCACAAGGATGTGGCGCGCGCCAAACCCGTAGAGTTGCCCAACTTCCTCGACGATCTCACCAGCCACGTCGTTCAGCCGCGCGGTCGCGGCGTCGTACATCACCGGCGCGCCCGACGCGGGGACCATCTCCCGAATGTCGTTGCCGCCGATGGTCACCATGTAGAGCGCCGCGGGGTCCGCAGCGGGAAAGGTCCGATAGATGTCGGTCTGATCATCGAAGTCAGGCACGAGCTCGCCGCCGCGCCTGACTTGCGCCCCGCCGTAGGCGAAACTGAGGGCGTCGCCGTCTGGGCGGCTGACGAACGGAATGGTCAGGCCGAATATCGGGTCTTGGAACCCGTAGGGAAACGTCGCCTGCGTGGGCTCCGCGAGCAGCTTGTTGCTGATCAGGTCTGCGAAATTGTAGCCATCCGAGAAGCGGCCCTCGAAGTAGCCCTTGCTCGCGGTGGGGGCGCCATTTGGCAGGGAGACGAATGGGAAGTCCGCTAGCAGCTTGGCGGCCGCTAACGCATTGCCCGGATCGACCAGGCTGTCTCCAAAGACGTAGAACCCAGTAAAGCCTGGCAGTTCACCAGCTTGAGATGCGGACAGCGCCACTTACTGCCCCCCATTGTCGGCATTCGCCAATAGAGCGTCCGGATTTTACGGGCGCTCGTCAATATCTATTCGAGATCACAAACTAGACATCTCGCGATCAAGCTTCACTATTCTGATGCTCCAGGCCGAAATGCTGGCCCGGCTGGAGGCTAAGTCCAGCTCTCATAGATCAGCCGGCGACCAGGCTGGGGAGCTGCACGCCAACCAGACCATCGGCCCCGTGGCGGCGCGGGCGATGACTGGACAGTGGGCGGCTGCTCGCGCGGACCTGATCCGGACTAACGCGCCTCGGCGCGGACCGGCAGCCTCCAGTCCGGGCGGATGAAGTGGCAGGTGTAACCGTCCGGGATCCGCTCCAGGTAGTCCTGGTGCTCGGGCTCGGCTTCCCAGAACGGCCCGGCCGCCGTCACCTCGGTCACCACCTTGCCCGGCCAGAGGCCGGAGGCGTCGACATCGGCGATGGTGTCGAGCGCCACGCGCTTCTGCTCTTCCGAAGTGTAGAAAATCGCCGAGCGGTAGCTCGCGCCCACGTCATTGCCCTGGCGGTCCAGAGTGGTCGGGTCGTGGATCTGGAAGAAGAACTCGAGCAGCCGGCGGAAGGAGATGACCTCGGGATCGAAGACGATCTCGATGGCCTCGGCGTGGCTGCCGTGGTTGCGGTAGGTGGCGTTGGGGACGTCGCCGCCGGAATAGCCGACACGCGTCGTGATCACCCCCGGATAGCGCCGCAGCAGGTCCTGTACGCCCCAGAAGCAGCCACCGGCGAGGATGGCGGTTTCGGTCTTGGCGGCCATGGGCATGCTCCTTTGCGGCGGGGTCGCGCCTCAGATAGTCACTCTGCCGGCATGTTGAACCCGTCCTCCCCGCTCGCGAAGCTCTTCGCCGCCCAGGTGCGGCCCGGTCGGGTCGTCTGGATCGGATTACGCCCGGAGCGGCGAGAACCGATGCAGCCGGTCGACATGGCGATGCTGGAGGCCGGCCGCGGATTGATCGGCGACCGCTACAGGCGGCTTGGCGGGGCGCGGCAGGTCACGCTGATCGAAGCCGAGAGCCTCGCGGCCATCGCCAGCTTTCTTGGGGCGGGGCTGGTCCGGCCCGACGACGTGCGTCGGAACCTCGTGACCGAGGGGATCAACCTGCTGGCCCTGAAGGACCGCAGGTTCCGCATCGGCGATGCCATCCTGGAAACCTCGGGAGAGTGCCATCCCTGTTCGCGGATGGAGGAGATCCTCGGGACCGGCGGCTACAACGCCATGCGTGGACGCGGCGGGATCACCGCGCGGGTCGTGACCGGCGGGACCGTCCGCCTGGGCGAGGTCATTCAGCGCTTGGATGTCGAGCTGCCCCCTGGAGGCCAGGTCTGACGACAGTTGGGCCCTTTGGCGCGTCTCATCTCCAGCCGCCCTCGTCATGGGCTTCGGGGGGCGACAGCGCGTCGTAGGCCTCGCGATTGGCGGGGTCGCTCCGCCAGTTCCAGAACGCCTTCAGGATCGGACCGGAGATCCGATGTACTGAGAGCCGGCAGCGCCAGGTCGCGGCCTCCTGCCTGGCTTTGGCCGCTGCCGGATCCGAACGCTTCCTGTTGGCATAGCCGGCTGGATACCGCCGCACGATCCGCGAGGAAGACCAAAGCTCGGCCGGTCCCTTGCCAAGGAATTTGAGAGCCCTGGCGTCGGCCGTCTCATCGTGGGCGCTCTCGAACGCCTCAGCGTCCACGAGGCCCTGGTCATTCATCAGGTAGAGCCGATACGTCGCCACCATCACGCCTCCAACTAGAGCGCTCGATGGTAGTCGGCGGCCGCGACGGCACGACAATAACCCAGTTGAATCTGCTGTTTAATTACGTTGTAGCGTGGCGGGAACCTCACGGAACGGCGCGGCCTTGGGCGCATTTCCACGCCGTGGCGCCCGACATCATCCACGGGACGCCGCGGGTCGCGGATCCTCGGCCGCCCCAACGGTTGGGGGTCCGCTTCCTACCCGCTTCGGGGGTGGCTTCCGAGCGCGCTGATTGGCGCGTGTAGATGTCCCGGGAGTGGGTTCAGGCCGGCTTCAAAGGTCCTGGCCTGCTGCGCCGGGCTCAATGCCTCTCTTGCGCATCCTGAGGGCGAGTTCCGGATCGCTGCGCGCCCGCTCCCTGAGAAGCTGGAGGGCGAGTTCGGCGAGCCCGGCAGGGTCGAGCAAATCTTCAGGGGCAAATCTCGGGCGATGATCCATGTGCGTCTAAGCAGCTGCGGGCGAGTGCACAGCATTGCCGGCACAGTTCCGCATCGCTTTCTCCTCGGGCTGACAAAACCTGAGCGCGGTTTTCGGCGAAAGGTTGCACCGCGGACGTGCTGTCGGCCCTGTTCCTGGAAGAGGAGACGATGGGCGTGCCAGGCTCGGTTCCTCTGCCAAGCGGGGCGGCCTCAGCGCGGAGGCCGCCCTTTGTGTCGAATGGAGCCTACTTCTTGGAGGGAGAGGTGTCGGGCGTGTTTGCGGTGGTCGCCCCGCCGTCGGCATTGCCGGCCTGCTGTTCGATCGCGTCGGCCTTCGCGTTGAGCTGGGTTTCCTTGGCCTCGTTCGGCGTCGCCGCCGCCTGCGCCTCGAGCACGTCCGCCTGTTTTTCAGCCTGCTTATCGGCCTTGCTCTCGCAAGCCGAAAGGCTCATCGCCGCGCAAGCTGCGGCGACCGTCGAAATGAAAGTCCGCATTGATCTCTCCTGAAATGCCCGACGAAGCTTGAGCGCAATTCCGCGGCGAAGGTTGCATCGCAGCGGGTGAGCCCAGCGAAGCCCCTCGGCGCTTGACCCTGGTGGAGGGCTTGCGGGCCCGGAGGCGCTGCGCGCCTTCCTCCTGGACGGCGTCCTGGCGCAGGCGCGCCTGCTCGACCGCGCCGGGATGGAGTCCGCCCTCGACCCGGACCAGATGATCGGACGTCCCGACGGCGTGGACCTGATCGCCGCCGCGGCGGTGGAATCCTGGGGGTGACACTGGCAGACGGGGGTTCCGCACTCAGCCGGGGTGCGGCGGCTTGAGCTCTGATCGCCCCTGTCGAAAGACGTCGGACTAACCGGGTGTCTCCCGTCGGTGCATCTGAATGGCCGCGCCTTCGTTTAGGGGGCGTGAAGCCGGAGGATGCTCGTCTTGGAGAAGCTTTTCGCGAAGTTCGCAAACGCAACCGCGCGGGTCACCGGCAGTCCGCAGGCCTTCTTGGTCTGCATCGCCGCGGTCCTGCTGTGGGCGGCAAGCGGCCCGGTCTTCAAGTTCTCGGAGACCTGGCAGCTGGTCATCAACACCGGAACCACCATCATCACCTTCCTGATGGTGTTCCTCATCCAGAACACCCAGAACCGGGATGGCCTGGCGCTCCAGACCAAGCTCGATGAATTGATCCGCGCCTCCGATGCGGAGGACGATTTCATGGGCATCGAAAAGCTGACGGACACCGAACTCGACGTGCTGCACAGGAAGTGCGAGCGGATGGCGGACAGGTCTCATCGCCTGCTCGCCCAGGCCGCTGCGGAGCGCAAGAGCCGCGTCGCCAAAAGCAGGCCGGAGCGGGTCGCGTCAGGCGCAGCGGGCAAACCGTCCAGCCGACGGCGGAAAGCGTCGTGAGCGAGCCTCCGTCGCCCGCGGACATTACCGGCCTGGATGCGGACCTGGCGGCCCATGTGCAAGATGGGGTCGAGACGATCGCATCCCTGCATCGCGACCATCATGAGGCGTCTTCCCGGCTGCAGAGGGCGAGCGATTGGGCGACGGCAAGGCTCGGCCGGCCGGCAGTCGTGGGAACGGTCCTCATCGGCATGGCCGCGTGGATTGGGGCCGCGGTTGTTTCAACCGGCGGTCATGTCGAGCAGCCGCCCTTCGTCTGGCTGGAGCTCGCCGCAACCCTGGCCGCCCTGGTCATCGCGATGCTCATCCTGGTGACCCAGGCCCGGCAGGAGCAGCTGGTGGAGCGTCGCGATCAGCTCACCCTGGAGCTGGCGATCCTGAACGACCGGAAGATCGCCAAGGTCATCGCGCTCATCGAGGAGCTTCGTCGCGACGCCCCGGACGTCGCCGATCGACACGACAGGGAGTCCGAGGAGATGGCCACGCCGGCGGACCCTAACGCGGTCATGGCCGCAATCGATCAACGCACCCCCGACCGCGCCAAACCCTAACGCGCTACGCCTGGCGGCGGGGGTTTCCGTTCGCCTTCCGGATGCCCAGACGGGCGCTAGACGGACTTGGGGCTCAGCCGGCCTCGAACGGTCGACAGCCGAGCGGCCCGCAGCGCCTCGGCGGCGCTTACCAGCTCGGCCTTGAGGCCGCTGCGCCGTCGCCAGGGGCGCCAGAAGTCGGCCGCCCCCACCGGGTCGCCGATATGGAATGTGGCGATCAGCGCCGCCAGTGGCTTGAGCGGCAGCGGAGGGATCGGGCGAAGGCGGCACAGGCCGCGGCCGCGCAGCTCTTCGATTGCGGGGCCGACACCGCCCGTGGCGCGCAGCACGGCGTCGAAGAGGTCGTCCCGGCAGCCCAGCCAGTGGGCGATCAGCCGCGTGCGGATGGCGCGGATGGCCATGCGAGAGGCCGTTCGGTTCGCCCCGTTCGGCTCCAGGGACAGGTCGCACTCGGTGTCGAAACCGAGCGAGCGGTTGTTGAGGTTTGACGAGCCGATGCGCAGCAGCACGTCATCGATGATGGCGAGCTTGGCGTGGACGATGATGGTCCGGCCGAGGCTCGTCACCGGGCTGTAGATGTGGAAGCGGCCATGCTTGTCGGCGTCCCTGAGCCGGCGGATAAACAGCGATCGGGTGCGGTCCATCGTCATCCGGTCGAAATAGCTCGGCGAATGTTCGGTGGAGACGAGGATCACTTCCGGTCCTTCCGGTTCGGCGAGCCGCTGGGCCAGCGCCTCAGCGATCACCGGCGAGGTGAAATACTGGTTCTCCAGGTAGATGCAGGACTTCGCGGCCGCGATCGACGCCAGATAGAGCGTCTCGTTCTCGCGGATCCTGGGAAGACCCTGCCAAGCTGCGGACGATCGCGAGAGCCCCACGCGGATCTGCCGGAACTGGGCGGGCAGCTTGTGCGGCCAGGGGTCACCACGCGCCGGGGCAGTCGGCGCGGCGAGGCTCTCGCCAGTGGCGCGCAGCCAGCGGTCGCGGAAGAGTTCGCCCAGGGCCTTGGCCGCGTTTCCATCGACCAGGCTCATGACCTCGTGGCGTGCATCGAAACACGGCTCCGCGCCCGGCGTCGGCGCGCGTCGAAGGTTCTCGTCACAGTGGTCGCAGGTGTCCCACCGGTCCGGCCCGAAATCGCAGCCGCCGCAGAAGGCGACCGCATCGTCCACAACCACGACCTTCTGATGATGGCTCGCCCCGAAGGGAAGCTTGCCATCCAGCTTGAAGACCACAGTGGACCCGTCGAAATCCTTGCCGGCGCGCTGCGGGTAGAACTGCTGGGTCGCGGCGATGGGAAGCGCCGCCTTCCAGACGAGCAGCCGGACATCCAGCTCGGGGCGCTTGCGAGCGACGTCCCTCAGGAAGGCGGCAAGGTGCTCCTCGTCGGCGCAATCCGGCTGGGGATCGAGGAGGGTCTTCGGGTTGAAGGCCCAGGCGAGGACATGCACGGAGCGCCGCGCCTTGGAGATCGAAGACTTCACCGCGGCGAAGTAGTCCTCCACGTCGATGAAAACCGCGGCGCGGTCGGCGGGCTCGGCGCGCCAGCAGGTGGTTCCCTCCTTCAGCAGCAACGGGTCGAGATCCCGTGCGAAGGGCTCATTGCCGTCCTGATGATCGCAGCGAGTTGTCTTGATAAGGCCCAGGCCATCGATGTCCTCCGGGGGCGCAACGCATGGCCAAGCTCTAGGCTCCGCAATATTCGGCGGCGTGGCCAAGGGCTGGCGCGGTCGGCGGGCTTAGCTCGCATCTGCGCGCAGGCGCTTATGAATGGCCGTGGCCGCGATTGCGGCCTCCCCGGCGGCGACCGCGATCTGGTTCAGCCCGCGCACCACGTCCCCGGCCGCATAAAGACCTGGGACGGACGTCATCTGATGGGCGTCGACGATCAGGTTCCCCTCGTCGTCCCGTTGGGCTCCGCACCCGATGGCGAGGGCGGACTGGGGCTCGCAACCGAGCGCCAAGTAGAGGTGATCGAAAGTGCTCACGGTCCCGTCCGGCGCGCTCCAGGAGACGGTGTTTCCCGAGAAACGGAATTCCCCGGACAGTTCGTCGATGACGGTCACGTCGTCCGAATAGGTTCTCAGGAAAGCGGCTTCCCGTTCGGCGAGGCCGCCGACCCCCAGCACGGCGATCCGCTGGCCGATCGCCTCATAGGCGTCGCAGATCGGACACATGCGCACGAGGCTTCGGCGCACGGCGGACTCCAAACCTTCGAGAGAGGGCAGGCGGTCGATCACGCCTGTCGCCAAGAGGACGCTCCGGCCGTGCAAAGATCCGCTCGAAGTCGAGACCTCGAAGACCTCCTCGTCGCGCGCGAGGGTATTGGCGCGGGCCTCCCGGATCTCCACTCCGAACTGCGTGGCCTGGTCAGTGAGGCGCTTCAGGAGTTCCGGGCCGCCCACGCCGTGGGGAAAGCCCGGCGTGTTGTGGCTCTCGGGAATCCAGCTTGCCCGGGGAGGCCCCGCGCCCAGCACGACGACGCGTCGCCGGAAACGCGCCAGATAGGTGGCGGCGGTCAGCCCCGCCGGGCCCGCGCCGAGTATGACCGCATCGTAGAGGCTCACTTGCTGGCCCTCGCTAGGCCAGCGCCCGCACCTTGGGTTCGCGGTCCCATTGCCGGGTACGGGCGGGCGGCAGGAATGCGTCGGCGCCACGACCGAGATCTACGATACCGGCATCGGCGGCCACGCCCGCCTTGTCCAGGAGCGGCTGCGCCTCAGCGGTGAAGCCTATGGCCTTGAGGTGGACGAACGCGTTGTGGACGAAGTCGATGGCCGCGGAGTCGCCAACGAGCTGCGCACAGCCCGTGTCCGACACCACCAATGCGACGGCGTCAAAGATCACCGATGGGGTTCCCGCGAGTTGGCCGTCGGCTGCCAGCGGCTTCCCGTCCCGCAGCTTCACCCCGCCGATCCTGGGCGCGACAATCTTGACGCTGGCGCCCTCCGCTTCGGCGGCCTTCCGGACCGCCCCGACGATTGCGCCATCGGCGCCGTCGGTGACCAGGATGCCGACGGAGCGGCCCTTGAGGCTGTCGGGGTACTTGCCGACGATGCGCAGCGCAGGGGACGGGTCCATGTCCTGCGGCTTGGCCGCGGGGACGGAGGGCGTCGGCAGCTCGGCGTTCAGCCCGAAGGCGACGCGCGCGGCCAGGTCCGCATCGACGTTCTGAAGGTTGGCCAGGATCCGCTGGCGGACGTGATCGAAGCTGCATTTCGACAGTTCAAACACCAGGGCGCTGGCCAGGTGGGCCTGCTCGATGTCGGTCTGCGAGCGGTAGAACAGGCGAGCCTGCGAATAGTGGTCGGCGAAGCTCTCGGCGCGAAGCCGCACCTTTGTCCCGTCCATTGGCATCGGCGCGGTGCGGAATCCGCCTTTCGGATCCTCGCGAGGCCCGCCGTCCTCTCCAGCCTCCGCCAGGCTGTTGGGTTCGTAGTTGGCGCGGCCCTTGGGGACCTGCATCTGCATGTGGCCGTCGCGCTGCAGGTTCTGGAAGGGGCAGCCCTTGGCCTGGTTGATCGGGAGTTGGTGGAAGTTCACCGATCCCAGCCGCGAGAGCTGGGTGTCCTGATAGGAGAAGAGGCGTCCCTGCAGCAGCGGATCCTCCGAGAAGTCGATGCCCGGCGGGACGTTGGTCGGCAGGAAGGCCGCCTGCTCGGTCTCGGCGAAGAAGTTGTCCGGGTTGCGGTCTAAGACCATGCGACCGACAACCTGGATCGGATGCAGCTCCTCCGGGATCAGCTTGGTGGCGTCCAGTATATCGAACGGCAGGGCGTCGGCCTGCGCCTGGCTGAGCAGCTGCACCCCGAACTCCCACTCGGGGAGTGCGCCCGTCGCGATCGCGTCATGCAGGTCGCGGCGGTGGAAGTCCGGATCTGCGCCGGCGATCTTCACGGCCTCGTCCCAGCAGGTGGATTGGGTTCCGAGCTTCGGCCGCCAGTGGAACTTGACGAAGGTCGGTTCGTCCTTGTCGTTCAGCAGTCGGAAGGTGTTGACGCCGAAGCCCTCCATCATCCGCAGCGACCTCGGAATCGCCCGGTCCGACATGGCCCACATGATCATGTGGGTGCTCTCGGGCATGAGGCCGATGAAGTCCCAGAAGGTGTCGTGGGCGCTGGCCGCCTGAGGATAGCCTCGGTCGGCCTCCATCTTCACCGCGTGGACGAGGTCGGGGAATTTGATGGCGTCCTGGATGAAAAAGACCGGGATGTTGTTGCCGACGAGGTCCCAGTTGCCCTCGACCGTGTAGAGCTTCACGGCGAACCCTCGCACGTCGCGCGGCGTGTCCACCGAGCCCGCGCCGCCGGCGACGGTGGAGAACCGGGTGAAGACCTCTGTGCGCTTGCCGACCTCCGTCAGGACCTTGGCGCGGGTGTATTTCGCCAGGGACTCGGTGAGCTCGAAGAAGCCATGCGCGGCCGAGCCGCGAGCGTGGACAATCCGCTCGGGGATCCGCTCATGGTCGAAGTGCTGGATCTTCTCCCGCAGGACGAAGTCTTCCAAAAGCGAGGGGCCGCGCGAGCCGGCCTTGAGGGAGTTCTGGTCATCGCTGAGGGGGACGCCGTGGTTGGTCGTGATCCTCGCCTCGGGGGCTGCAGCGGTCTGGTGCAGTTCCCCGCCGCTTCCCGTGGCGCTCTTCGCGGGGGCAT
>Ga0068864_100001119_pt1 | contig 22431 bp, 20 predicted proteins | sample KBSSwiS72_FD_66586 | JGI IMG/M metagenome (GOLD analysis project Ga0068864, IMG submission 66586) | Switchgrass rhizosphere microbial communities from Kellogg Biological Station, Michigan, USA - KBS Switchgrass S7-2 | ecosystem: Host-associated > Plants > Roots > Rhizosphere > Soil ... | reverse complement strand
TGGTCGAGCGCAGCGGCACCGCTTCCGCGCACTGCAACCTCGGCGTCATGCTGTTCAAGCAGGGGCGTCCCGCGGAGGCGTTGGACCACTTGCAACACGCTGTGTCGATGCAGCCGGGCTACGCGCTCGCACTCGACAATCTCGGCGCGACGCTGGCTGTGCTGGGGCGCCACGACGAGGCCGAGCAGGCGATTCGCGCCGCGCTGGCGATAAACGAGCGCATCGCTTCCGCGCACAACAGCCTTGGCACGCTGCTCATGCGCCGGCACGACGACGCGGCGCTTGCCTGCATCGACCGCGCGCTCGGGATAGATCCCGCCTTCTTCGATGCGCACGTCCAACGCGCGACGCTGTTGCGTGAGCAGGGCCGCATTGAGGACGCGGTGATGTCCTGGCGTCGAGCGGTGACACTGGCGCCTGCCTCGCTGTCGGTTTGGAGCAACCTCCTCCATACCGTTTTGTATTCCGACGACGTGTCGGCGGAAGACGTATTCGTATGGCACCGCCGCTTCGACAAGGTCGTCGGCTTCATCTCCGCCGACCCCAAGCCGACCGCCGTCGTCCCGCAGCGCCCTGCGCGGACGGCAGCGTCTCGAATGAGACTGCGCGTCGGCTTTCTATCGCCGGACCTGCGCCGGCACCCTGTCGGTGACTTCACCGATGCGCTGCTCGAGCACCACGATCGGACGCAGCTCGAGGTCATCTGCTATCACGACAGCGTGGTCGACGACGACGTCACCGCGAGGCTTGCCTCGCATGCGGCGCGCTGGGTCGAGACGTCTCGGTTGAGCGACGAAGAGCTCGCGGCGCAAATCGCCGCGGACGAGGTCGATGTGCTGATCGACCTCGCGGGGCACACCGGTTTGCGTCTGCACCTTCTCGCTCGCCGCCTCGCGCCCGTGCAGGCGACGTGGCTCGGCTACCCGGCCACGACCGGGTTGGCAGCGGTCGACTACCGCGTCACCGACGTCCATGCCGATCCGCTGGGGCACGAGGCGTTGAATTCCGAGCGGCTCGCGAGGTTGCCGCACAGCTATTTTTGCTACCGCCCGCGCGGCGTCACGCCGATCCCGGCACCGCTGCCGGCGCTCGCGCGCCACGGCGAACTGACCTTCGGCTCGTTCAACATCGTTTCGAAGATCAGCCCGACGACTCTCGATCTGTGGGCGAGCGTGCTGCGCGCGGCGCCACGCTCACGGTTGCTGCTCAAGGCAGCCGCGCTCGCTTACACGTCGGTGCGCGACCGCCTTCGCGGCGACTTCGCGACGCGGGGCATCGATGCCCGGCGGATCGAGCTCCGCGGGTGGGTGACCGCAGGACACCTCGAGGCGTACAACGAAGTCGACATCGCTCTCGACACCGCGCCGTTCAACGGCGCGACCACCACCTGCGAAGCGCTATGGATGGGCGTTCCGGTGGTGACGTTGGCCGGCGACCGGTCGACCGCGCGGATGGGCGCGAGCATCCTCGCGGCTGCCGGTTGCCACGATTGGATTGCGACCGATGCCCCTGCGTTCGTCGCGACTGCACAACGGCTCGCGGGCGATCTTGGCGCGCTGCAGACCATCCGCGGGGGTCTGCGCGCGAAGCTCTGCGCCTCACCGTTACTGGACGGAAAGGCGTTCGCACGCGACTTCGAGCAACTCCTGCGAACCATGGTGAGTCACCGCGTCCGGCTGCCCGACCGGGCCGACTCGTCGGCCGGCGGGTGAGTGCAGCGCTGCAGCGCCAGTGAAGGACCCCTAGTTCCTGGCGACCACCTTCGCGGGGCGAGCGATCGTGCGCTTGCCGGACAGCGTCCTCGCAAGGGCCGCATTGATCGCGGAGGCATCGCCCCCGAGCGCGTGCGTCGCGCGAGCAGCAACGCGCAGCAGCAGTACGCGCGCGTTGGCGATGAAGGTCTCGTCGATTCGCGAGCGCGGACCGGCGAGCGTCAACGCGCCCAGGAGCGTCTGGTTGGTGCCGAAGAACGGTACGGAAACGCCCGCCGTTTCAGAGTCGCGCTCGCCGACCGACGCATAACAATACTCGGTGCGGATCGTCTCGTACGGCTCGCCCTTTGCGCCGCCGAAAGCCAGCAAGATGCGGCCGCCGGAGCCGCGCTCGAGCGGCAGCACGTCGCCCTCGCGCACGTGATCGCGCACCGCGTGCTTGGAATCGACGCGATGGAGGCAGACGCGGAAATCGCCGTTGCGCGAGTAGATCGACACGCTTTCGCCGGTCTGCTCGGCGAGCTCGTGCATGAGCGGAAGCATGATGTCTCCCAGGCGCATGCTGCGCTGATACAGCGCTCCCAGGACGAGCGGCGCGGGCCCGATTCGATAGGAGCCGTCATCGAGGCGCTGCAGGTAGCGATGCCGAATCAGCGACTGCGAGATGCGCAGGATCGTGCTCTTGTAGAACCTCGTCCTTTGCGCGAGCTCGGCCAGGGTGAGCGCGTTGTCCGTCGGCTCGAAAGCGGCAAGAATTTCCAGCGCGCGGTCCACGGCCGCGACCCCGCCTTCCTGCTTCGCGGAAGCGGGCCCTCGCGCGTCCGTCTTCCGGCGGGTCGGCTGTGTACCACGCCCCGGGTCTTTGTCCCGTCCCGTTGCAGGCGATCGTTTGCGCTCCGATGCCATCGCCGGCTTGCGTTCTTTATTCTTCATCGGATCTCCAACCTTCTCCCGTTTCCGGGCATCGAGTGAATCGAGTCGAGGCCCTTTCCGTCCGCGCGCATCTCGCGGAAGGCTTGTTCTGTTGTACAGAACACGATAGTTGTCCTTCCCACCGCTTGTCAAGGACAGGCCGGGGTCGGCTGCTGGTAGACTTTGCAGTGCAGGCTGTGGCAACCGCCCTCGCGCCGGCGCGCGGCCGGCGATAGCCTGCAACGCGGGACGCGTGGTCGACCGTTGCTGCGCCGAGCCTGCGGTGTGTCGTCGCCTCGTGCTCTGCATCGCGGATTCGGTCCCTTTGCTTCGGCTTCATCATGCGTTCGTCGGAACATCGACAACGTCCTGATGTACGCCGCCGCCGCCACTGGCACGCTCGAGCAGTAGAAACAATCGAACTCACTTGGCAGCCATTCAAATGTCCGCCGACACCCCGGGCGTCATCGAGCTCACCGAACACAATTTCGCATCGTCGATCGACGGCCATCCGTTTGCAGTCGTCCATTTCTGGGCGCCGTCATCCGCACCCTGTCGCGCCTTCGCGCCCGTCTTTGCGGCCGCGGCGGCCCGGAACCCCGATCTATTGTTCGCAAGCGTCAATACCGAGGATCAAAAGCCGATCGGCGCGCAGTTCAACATCCGTTCGCTACCGACGCTCATGATCTTCCGCAGCAACATCATCGTCCATGCCAAACCGGGCGCGCTGCAAGCCGGCGCGCTGGACGAGGTGTTGCGCGCTGCGCGCGCGCTCGACATGGAGCAGGTAGGGCGCAAGGTGGTCAGCGTCGATGGGGTCGCCCTTGGCGCCCCCGCGGAGCCGACCGTGCCCGTCACGGATGCCGATACGCAGGCTGCTGCGGATGCGGGGCTCTCGATCGAGACGTATCTCCGTCCATCGCTTCGCGGGCCCCGGTCCGCGTTGACGGATGCGGTCCCACGGATGGTGGCCGGCGGGCTGATCGTGATACGAGACGCCTTCGAGCCGGATTTTGCCGAGCGGATGTACCGCAGTCTCGACCGCTGCACCACTTGGCGTCCATACGAGGGCTACGAGGAGGATTTTTCCTATCACCATCACAATCTCTACCACCCGGAGGAGTATCCGCCGGACCTGACCTGGTGCTCCAAGATATTCACCTCGTCCAGCACGAAGGCGTGGGCGACGAGGCTGTCCGGTCGGTCGTGTGTCGGACCGGCACAGTTCTCCGCGAGCTGGTATCTCGCGGGCGACTACTCGCTTCCTCACAATGACATAGCCGAGAGCGGGGACAATTCCAATCGTCAGCTTGCCTACGTGTGGCATCTGGCGAAGGACTGGCGATCGGAGTGGGGCGGCGCATTGTACTGGTGCGCGAGGGCCTTCTACCTGCCGCCGGTTTTCAACACCCTGTTGCTCTTCAACGTGGGCCCGTCGTCGAACCATTTCGTGACGCATGTCTCGCCGTACGCCCAAGGCAAGCGCCTCGCCATCAACGGATGGTGGACCGGACCGGCGGCGACGGGAGGGGCCGTGTGGAAAGGACCGGACCGAATCAGAACCGGCAGCGGTACCGAGATCGAGATCTACTGAACGGTCATGAAGAGACAGAACAGGCACAAATCAGGAGCGAGGGCGCCAGTGGCTGCGACCTCGACGGCAGGCCAGTGGGTACCGAGTGCGGGCACCGCCGCCTTCGACCCGCATCGGGATCAGACTCGGTTGGCCGCCATCCCGAGCGTCTTCACACCTGCGGAATGCTTGGGATTGGTCGCGGAATTCACTCCGCATCTGCAACCGGCGTCTGTGGACAGCTTGGATCCAGCTCAGTCTGCTGCCGTTCGTAAGTCGTCGGCGGTATTCGTATTCCCGAATCCGTCGACGAATTGGGTGTTCGAACGATTGCGCAAAACCATGCGCGAAATCAATGATGCCGTGTATGGATTCCACGTCACCGAATTCAGGGAAGGCTTTCAGTTCACCCGCTATGAAGTGGGTGAATATTACGGGCCGCATTTCGACATCGGTCCGGGCAGGCTCACGGAAAGAAAGCTGAGCTTGACCGTTCAATTGTCGGCGCCGGAAGATTACACCGGTGGCGAGCTGATCATTTATCCGGAATTCGTGGCTTCCAGGGATCAGGGAACGATGACGGTGTTTCCGTCGTTCATGTGCCACGACGTCCGCCCGGTGAAGACCGGCGTTCGCTACTCACTGGTGAGTTGGCTTGCAGGGCCGCAATTCAGGTGAGCCCGCCGTCGGAGGCCCCGCGGTTGCGCGCTAGATCGGAAAATTGTCCTCGGGCTTGTACGGCTCGACCTTGTCGACGGTCATCTCGTAGCCGGTGACGCCGAGCTTGGTGTCCGAACGTACGACACGAATGGTGCCGTACAGCAGCGCCGACGGCGTTAGCTTGATCGTGCTGGCAGCCTTGTTCATGACGACGTGAATGATCTGATTCGCAGGTGGGGCGGGTGCGTGTATGCATGCCCCGAAATACGGCACGAGCAGAAACTCGCGCGTCTTCTCGCGCTCTCCGTCCAGCGGTACGACGAAGCCGGCAATGCTCACGCGCCGATCGGCGAGCTTGGGATTGGCCGGAGCCTTGTCCCACATTTCCCGGATCCTTTTCATCATCTCGCGCGCCTTCGGATCGTTGTCGCCGAGCTCGTTGAGGTTGAGGCTTTCCATCTCCTTCTCGACGCTCCAGCCTTCCGGCAGCAAGGTATCCCAGGTGATGTCCTCGTACTTGCCCGACGGCGTTTGGCGTTTGACCGGCGGCAGCTTGTCGCCGACGCGAAAACCGGACTCGGACGACGCCTGGGCGACCACGTTTGCTCCGGTGGCCGACGCGGCGGGGCTGTATACGCCAGCGCAGGCCAGCGTCAACGTGCCACAAATCACGGCAATATTGAAATTCATGATCCTCACCTCACAAACGCGGTGTCAGCCCGTCGGCCAACGAAAGTCGGCAGGCGCGCAGCGCGGGTAGCAGCGCCGCCAGCAAACCTGCCGCGAAAACCAATCCTACGAGGGCGAGCTCCTCGCGTCCGCCTGGCCAAGCCGGCACGACGACGCCGAACCGGGCTTGCAGCCACGGGGCCGCTGCGATCGCGAGCACGGTGAGCAACCCATATCCCAAGGCCACGCCAAGGGATGTCAGGAGAAGTCCTTCCAGGGCAAGGAGGACGATGACATCGACCGGACTCGCCCCCACGGACCGCAGGATCGCGAGCTCGCGCCGACGCTCGTTGAGGCCCGCCCACACGGCGACAATCATACCACTGAGACCGATCACCACGATCATTCCGGCGACGAGCAGCAGCGTATTTTCGACCACGGCGACGATGCTCCACATCTCGTTCAGTGCGACGCCCGGCAGCACGGCGAGAAGCGGCTCGCCGGCGTAGTTGTTGATCGTTCGCTGCACCTGGAAAGCGCGGGCTCGGGACTTGAGCCCGATGAGCGCTGCGGTGATTTCCTTGGGCGCGAGGTCGAACTTCTTCGCGAATTGCGGTGGAATCGATAGTCCGGGAATGCGCATGCCGCCTTGCCAGTCGAGATGGATGGCTTCCATCGCCTCGAGGCTCAAGTAGAGGCTGCGGTCGACCGGCGTGCCCGTGCGCGCCAGCACCCCGACGACGGTAAACGGCTTGTCGGAGTGCTCGGCGCCGAATTCTCCCGTGCCGTGGCTCAGCGTAATGCGATCTCCGACCTTGTATCTCATCCGCTCCGCGACCTCGGCGCCCAGCACTGTCTCGAACAGGCCTTCGAACCGCCGGCCCGCGGAGAGTTCCAGCGGCAGCGAAAGCCCGTAGCGATAACGGTCGAAATACTCCGCGGAAGTGCCCACAACCGGAAATCCGTGATGGGAGTCGCCTATCGACAGGGGAACGATCCAGGCGACATCCGGGTTCCGGGCGAGCTCCTCGTAACTCGCCCACTTCATGTTGGTCGTGGGCTCGCCGAGCCGGAACACCGCGTAGAGCATGAGCTGCACGGGGCTCGTACGCGGGCCAACCACCAGGTCCGTGCCGGAGATCGAATGGGCGAAGCTTTCGTGCGCAGCGGTGCGCATGCGCTCGACGCCGAGGAGCATCGCCACGCTGAGGGCGATGCCAGCGAGCGTGAGCGTGAGCGTGAACCGTCGGTTCCAGGCGCTCGCGAGCGCGAGGGTGAGGAGGTGCTTCACCGAAGGGGCCTCATCGTGTCGATCCGTCCGGAACCACGCGGTTGATCGCCGGTAGGTCGACCGCGCGGTCGAAGGTCGCCGCGAGCTGTCGGTCATGGCTCACGAAGAGCAGCGTGCTCGCAAAACGGTCGCACTGCCCGCGCAAGAGCCGCAGGAACGCCTGCCGCGCATCCGCGTCGAGCGACGACGTCGGCTCGTCGGCGATGATGAGCTCTGGCGCGCCGATCAGCGCGCGCGCTGCCGCGACACGCTGCTGCTGGCCGACGGAAAGATCAGTCGCCTTGCGCTCGCGCAAGCTGGCGCCCAGCCCCATCGAATCCAAGAGGTGCAGTGCCGCGTCGAGCGGCGAGCCGTCGGTCTCGACGGCCTTGCGGGCGCGCTTGCTGGAAAAGCGGCAGGGCAGCAGCACGTTCTGCACGATCGAGAGGTAGGGCACCAGGTTGAATTGCTGAAAGATGAATCCGACGTGATCGACGCGGAACCGGTCGCGTCCCGCTACCGACGTGAGGTCGGTGCCGAGCACGCGCACACTGCCGCGTTCCGCGGTCAGCACGCCGCCGAGCAGCGCGAGCAGCGTGCTCTTGCCGCTGCCGCTCGGCCCGAACAGAAAGACGCGCTCGCCGGCATCGATCGTCAGCCTCTCGATATCGAGGCACGGGGTGCTTGCGGAAGGCCAGCGGAAGAGGAGCGAAGCGACTTCGACGAGGGCGCCTTGGGGCATCGCTTATCTTAGCAACAGAACGGCGTTCGATTCGGGTGGCCCGACACGTGGCTTCCGGCTGCGCCGAGATGACGTGCGTTTTCTCATGACGCGGCGCCGCCCGCGATCGAGCTCGCAGACTATGGAGCCTGCTGATTGTGTGCACGAAGGTAGGGGACCGCTGCAGCGTCTTGTCGTTGAACGGCAAAAACCAGGGCCCCCTCGGCACGCAGCAATTGACTCGCAAACGTGTCCGGAAGCAGCGCGCCCACCACTTCCCAAAGAGGTGCTGCGCGTTCAGCAATGTCCTCGATGACCAGCCACCCACGATTCTTCAACTTCTTGAGCCCGAATGCGAGTACGGCCAAGTTCGCATTCGGAGAATGCAACCCGTCGTCGATGATCAGATCGATGGAGTCCGGAACAGTCATGGCAAGCGATTCAAGGCTCGCCAAATCGGTTTGGTCGACGAAATATGTCTGTATGCGATCCTCTTGAAAAAGGATTCGTCTGTCTACGTCGGCACCGATTATCGTCGCGTTGGGCAAATACTCGCGGAACGCTCTGAGTGACGCTCCCGGCACGCCCGCCGTTCCCATGTTGGAGACGACGTCCAGATTGTTCGTGCCCAAACCAATTTCAAGAAGGCACGAGATGTCGTGTTTGCTTTTCAGTATGCCGCCATACAGATGATGGTAATTCCGGCCTGTCGACTTGTCGCTCTCGAATTTGGCAAACAGGAATTTCAGCGCATCCGCTGCGGCTTTTGCCTCGGCATCCGTGAAAACCTGCTCGATGCGGCCGGTCGGAATCTTCCGGCGGCCGACGACGCCCAACAAGTGACTCAAGAGCGGGAACGTCTGATTTACCGCCTGGAGCGTAAGCCTCAGCAGCGAGTTGCTATCGCCAGCGCTGTTGGGAACGAACAGCTCCAGAGGTTGATACAGATTGATGAGATTGGTCATTTCCCTGCCGTCGAGAAGTGCGGAAAATGCAGAATTGAGATTGCCCGGACGTTACGACAGACGGCGCGCGTAGATCCCGGATTGTAACTTTCGCCGAAATCGATCGGATCTGGGCGCTTGGCTGGAGGGCATTTCAGGGGCCGCGATGCGCAGCCGCGCAACGGGACCGGGGATACCGGCCGTTTGCCGTCGCAAAACGGGCATGACGGCCGATACCCGCAGGGGCTTGAGCGCCTCGCGGTTCAATCTCAGAATATGCGCACGGTAAAGATTCGACGACCAGCGTCTCTGCCCGACGACTGGAACATCGCCCATCTCTAAAACCTCCGGCGCGGCAGCCAGCGTGGTGCTCTAGTCTTGGTGAACCCCAAAATCGGCCGCAACGACCCCTGCCCTTGCGGTAGCAAGCAAAAATACAAGCGCTGCTGCATGCAAAAGAACCAGGCGGTCGCGCCGCCGAAGCAGGCCGACCTGCATCGGCCGCAACGGGCTCGGATCGAGAAACCCGCGGTGGAGATGAAAGAAGCCGATGCACTCGGCGAGGCCCGCAACAGCGTAGCGGACCTGAGCCTCGGCAATGTGGATACGACGCGGGGCGATCTGGCGGAAACCGAGTCGAGCCTCCTTGTGCATCTGCAGCTCTACGAGTTGCTGGGAAGTAAAGAGGGCATGGCGGCTGCTTACGGAAACCTCGGCGTCGTGTACCAGACGCTTGGGGATCTGACGGCAGCCGAGGCGATGTACAACGAGGCGCTGAAGCTCGACGATGCGCTCGGCCGTAAAGAGGCCATGGCGGTTCTCTATGGCAACCTCGGACGCGTGCATCAAACGTCCGGGGATGACGCGCAGGCCGCGAGGATGTACGAGAAGGCGCTGGAAGTACACGAGGCGCTCGGCCGCACGGACGGCATGGCCGCTGCGTCCCGCAACCTCGGTCTCGTGTATCAAACGCGGGGTGATGTGGCGAAGGCGGCGGCGATGTACAAACAGTCCATTGCCTTGTTCGCGAAGGTTAGGGCCATGCCGCAAATGCAGCAGGTGCACGAATTGCTCGACAAACTTCCGGCCGCGCGGGGCACGCCCACGGCAGGGACGTAGTGTCTCCACGATCGCGGTGTGCACGAACAAGTTTCCCTCCTCGGTGGCCCGCTAGTATCACTCCATCGCCAAGGTCCGCCGCGCGGATGCGCCGGCGGACAACGGCCGGGCGAGCGTTCCAGTCTTCGTCAGCATTCCGTCAGGAACTGCCGATATGCTTGGACGCATGCAGCAGCAAGAGCGACGACCCCGGGTCGTGCTGACCCAATATTCCTTCGGTCATGGCGGTACCGGCAGAGTTGCGCTGCATCTCGCCAAAGGTCTCTCCGCACATGCGGATGTGCACCTGATCATGACGATGCGCGGCGGCGTTGGACAGCAGGCTCTGGAATCGATCGACGTGCGGAACGTCAACGTCCATTACCTGCAGCAACGGAAGCCGAGGTCGCGCGTCCTGGGACAGATCGCCGCCGTGCCCGCGCTGGCGCGAAAGCTCCGGACGCTTGAGCCGGATGTGGTGATCGCAGCCGGGAACAACAGCGCATCGACGACCGCATCCGCGCACCTCCTTGCATTCGGCCGCCGCAAGGGCCTGTACATCAAGGTCACGAATCCGCTGATTCGCCCTCACGACGGCCGTATGGCCACGGCGATCCGCAAACTCGACTACGCGTGCGTTTTTTCCCTCGCATCGGGCGTACTGGCATTGAGCGATGCCGAATGCCGTGCATTACGCGCCATGTTCCCGACATTGGCTGAACGATTCAGCACCGTCGCCAATCCGTATGTCACGCCCCACATGCTCGCTCGTGCCCATGCGGCAGACGAGCCACGGAGCGGGCGTCCCTTGGTGGTCGCGGTCGGCCGACTCGATCATCAAAAGCGGTTCGATCACTTGATGCGCGCCTGGCAGCGCGTGAGCTGTTCCGGTGCCCGATTGTGCATCGTCGGGGAAGGGCCCGACCGTGCGGCGCTGGAAACGCTCGTGCGCGATCTTGGCCTCGCCAATCGGGTTGAGATGCCCGGTTATACGACCGACGTCGCGAGCTGGCTCGCGAGGGCGGATGCGTTCGTTCTCTCGTCCGCGTTCGAAGGATTTCCCGCCGTCATACTGGAAGCCATGGCGTTCAACTGCCCGATCATTTCAACCGATTGCTTTCCGGCCGCTCGCGAGCTTGTCGGCAATGCCGAGCAATGCCATGTCGTGCCAAGAGGCGACACCGAGCTGCTCGCCGCCAGAATCGATGAAGTTCTGGCCCGGCGCTCGCGACCTGCCGGTCTGCGGCGGATCGCGGAGCGATACACCATCGCAGCGGGCGTGGAAAGTCATCGCACGGCGATTGGCCTCGCGCAGCTGCGTACCTGACCGGTCGTCGAAGGCGCTGCTACTCACGTCGATGTAGCCGAGGCGGGACGTCGTGGTCGTGCTGACCACCAAGTATTCGTTCTATCCCGCAGAGACCGAACCTTGACGAATGTCAACGTTCAGTGGTGTTGCGTTTGAAATGGCGATGAGATCCACGTCGTGCGGGTTGCCTCTGCGCCCGACAGGCGTACAATCAAGAATGATTCGCATTTCGCGCAGGCCGACGCCGATGTACGCGTCACAGCTTCACCCGGTTTTCACCGCCATGGCCGCCCAACCCCCGGACGCCGGACTTGAATGCTCTCTCGCCGATCTTGCGATCGGCGTGACCGCCCACGTTGTCGGCGTTCGTCCCTTCGAAGCGACTCCGGAGGCGCGTGAACTCGCCCTGCGCCTGCTCGAGATCGGCTTCATGGCGGGTGAACGCGTGCGGGTGATCGCTCACGGCCATCCCGGGCGCGAACCGATTGCGGTTCGCGTGGGCGGCACGACCTTCGCCCTCCGCCGTTTCGAGGCGGAACAAGTGGTCGTCACCGGATCTGCTATGGAGCCGGTCGAGCGATGAGCGGAGCTGGGGGGATCGAGACCTTCCGCGTGGCGTTGCTCGGCAACCCGAACTGCGGCAAGACGGCACTCTTCAACCTGCTGACCGGCAGTCGGCAGAAGGTGGCGAACTTCGCCGGCGTCACGGTCGAGCGCAAGGAAGGGCACCTGCGTCTCGCGGACGGCCGCATCGCGTGCGTGCTCGATCTGCCGGGTGCGTACAGCCTCAACGCCACCAGTGCGGACGAGGCGATCACGAGGGACGTCGTGCTCGGGACGCAGGCGGGAGAAGCGCCGCCGGACCTCATCGTGTGCGTGACCGACGCGACCAACCTGAAGCTCAACCTCCGCATGGTGCTCGAGGTACGGCGCTTCGGCGTTCCGATCGTGCTCGCGCTCAACATGGCCGACGTGGCGCGCCAGCGCCGCATCGTCATCGACCGCGCGGCGCTGGCGCGCGAACTCGGCGTGCCCGTCGTCGAGACCGTCGCGGTGCATCGGCGCGGTGCCGACGCCCTCATCGCGGCACTGGCGGACGTCCGATCGGTGCGGCCGGCAACGGCCCCGGCCTGGCACGCGCCGGACTGGGGGGACGTCGAGGCGAACTATCGCGAAGTGCGACGGATCCTCGACGCGTGTGTACGTGAGCCCGACGACGACAATCGCGTCGACGGCGCGCTCGATCGCGTGCTCCTGCATCCTCTCTGGGGGATGCTGATACTGGGAACGACGCTGTTCCTCATCTTCCAGGCCGTGTTCAGCTGGGCCGGTCCGCCGATGGACGGCATCAAGGCGTTGGTCGGTGCCGCCGGCGATCTGCTGAAGGGCCGCATGGCCGAAGGTCCGTTGCGCAGCCTGCTGGTCGACGGTGTCGTCGCGGGTGCGGGCAGCGTGCTCGTCTTCCTGCCGCAGATTCTCATCCTGTTCTTCTTCCTGCTCTTGCTCGAAGACTCCGGATATCTCCCCCGCGCCGCGTTCCTGCTCGATCGCGTCATGAGCACGGTCGGTCTGTCGGGCCGTTCGTTCATCCCGCTGCTGTCGAGCTTCGCCTGCGCCGTGCCCGGCATCATGGCGACGCGGACCATCAGCAGCCCGCGCGACAGGCTCGCGACGATCCTCATCGCGCCCTTGATGACCTGCTCGGCGCGGCTGCCGGTTTACGCGCTGGTGATCGGTGCGTTCGTCCCGCAGCGGACCGTGGGACGGATCTTCAACCTCCAGGGGCTCGTGCTGTTCGTGCTCTACATGGTGGGAATCGTCGGCGCGATGGTGGTCGCATTCGTGATCCAGCGCGCCATCGCGCGGCGCTCGCACCATCCGCTGCTGATGGAACTGCCGTCGTATCGCTGGCCGAACCCACGCAACCTGATGATGGGTCTGTGGGAGAGGGCGCGCATCTTCCTCGCGCGCGTCGGCACGATCATCCTCGCCCTCATGATCGTGCTGTGGTTCCTGTCCTCGTATCCCGCGCCGCCGGATGGCGCCACGGGTCCCGCCATTCAATACAGCTTCGCCGGCAAGCTGGGCGGCGTGCTGGAACACGTGTTCGCGCCCATCGGCTTCAACTGGCAGATATCGATCGCCCTCGTTCCCGGCCTCGCAGCGCGAGAGGTTGCCGTCGGCGCGCTCGGCACCGTCTATGCGCTGTCGAGCGTCGACAACGAGCTCGCTGACGCTCTCTCGCCGATCCTGGCGCAGGGCTGGTCGCTCGCGACCGCGTTCTCCTTGCTCGCGTGGTACGTTTTCGCGCCGCAGTGCGTCTCCACGCTCGCGATCACGCGGCGGGAGACCAATTCGTGGCGCTATCCGCTCATCATGGCCGGATATCTTTTCGCGCTCGCCTATCTGGCCGCGTTCGTGACCTATCGGGTCACATTGCTGTTCACGGGCAGCGCCTGAGCCATGCAAGCCGTGACTGTCGCCGTCATCGTCGCGCTCGCCGCGGCCTACGCCACGTGGAGGCTGCTGCCGCAGTCCGTTCGCGCACCTCTGGTCTCGCGCGTGGTGCGCTTCATGCGGGCGCGAGGCCGCCTGTCGCACCACGAAGCGATCGCTCTCTCGCGGCGCATGATCGGCGGCGGTTGCAGCAACTGCGACAGTGTCGGTTCGTGCTCTCGCAAGGACCTTTCGACGTCACGGGCATCGGTGCTTCGTCACGTGCCGAGGCTGCCGCAGGAGTGCGACGCCGATGCGGCCCATCGGCCCGGGATGCGCACGTGACGTAAAGAAGGGGGCGGTGCCGCAGACGCCTTGAATCGCGCGATCAGTACTTGATCACGCCCATCTTGAGGAACGCGTGGTGGATGCGCTCCGCGTACTCGTTGAAGCTTGCATCCTCGCCGAGCACCGCGGGCCGCGGGCGCGGCAAGTCGATCGCGATCTCGTCGACGATGCGGCCCGGGTTCGGCGACATCACGAGGACGCGGTCGGAGAGCCCGATCGCCTCCTCGATGCTGTGCGTGATGAAGAGCACGGTCTTGCGGGTCTCCATCCACAGGAGCTCGAGGTCGTGACGGATCTGCGTCCTCGTGATCGCGTCGAGCGCGCCGAACGGCTCGTCCATCAAGAGCACCGACGGCTGGTGGATCAGCGCCCGCGCGATGGACACGCGCTGCCGCATGCCGCCCGACAGCTGGTTCGGATACCGCTCGCGCGCGACCTCCGGGATGCCGAGCTTCGCGAGCAGCTTGTTCGCTTCCTCGCGCTTCGTCGGGAGCGGCATCGCACGGATCTCCGGCTGCAGCATCACGTTGGCGAGCGCGGTGCGAAAGTCGAGCAGCAGGTGGTCCTGAAAGACGATCCCGACATCGGTCAAGGGCCCGGCCATCGGCTTGTCGGCGACGCGAATCTCGCCGGCGGTCGGCGGTATCAGGCCTGCGGTGATGAGCATCAGCGTGCTCTTGCCGCAGCCCGACGGGCCGATCAGGCTCACGAACTCGCCGCCGTCGATTTCGAACGAGACGTTGTCGAGCGCGACGAACGTGCCGCCCTTCGCGGCGAATTGCTTGCTGACGGCACGTCCGACGATCGACGCGCCGCTGCCCGCCTTCGCGTGTCCCGGAGCAGGCGTCGTCGCGGCTTCGACCATCACGGGCACTTGGGTGCGTCGGCCGGCTGGAACTCGGTCGTGTAATAGTCGGTGACCGGCTTGTCCTTCGGCAGCTGCAGATAGGCGGTGAGCAGGTCGAACGTGATCTGCCAGTTCCTGTCGGGCACGCGGCCGAGCGCAGTCGCGCCGGGCGCGCAGACGAGATCGAGGTCGACCTTGAGCTGCTTCAGGATCTGGTCCTTGGTGACGGCCGGGAACTGCTCGATGACCGCCGCCGCCGCCGCGTCGGGATTCCTGCGCGCCTCGTCCCAGCCCTTGAGGCTTGCCGCCACGAACTTGCGATAGAGATCGGGATCGGCTTTCAGTCGCTCGTCGCGCGCGATGATCGAAAGTCCGACGGTCGGGACGCCGACGTCGCGATACAGGATGTCCTTCACCTTGAAGCCGCGGTCGCGGATCTGCACGCTCTGGAAGTCGGCGCCCGCGAGGATCGCGTCCACCTTCTTTTCCAGGAGCGCGCCCACGAGCGCCGCCGGATCGATGTTGACGATGTCGAGCTTCGTCTTGTCGATCTTGTTTTCGAGCAGGATGGCGTCGAGCAGCGTCGTCTGCGCGGTGCCCGGCTGGACGGCGAGCCGCTTGCCGAGCAGGTCTTTCGGTGTGTTGATGCCCGAGGCTTCGATCGAGATGATCGCGAAGCCGTTCGTCTGCAGGATGGGCGTGAGGATCTTCACCGGCGCGCCCTTCGAACGGATCTGCATCGCCGCCGGCGCGTCGGCGAAGGCGACGTCCGTCTGGCCGGTGGCGACGAGCTGCGCCGTCGTCGCCGATCCCTTGCCTTCCTCGATGGTTAGATCGATGCCGGCGTCCTTGTAGTAGCCGAGCTTCTTCGCGTACATGAAGCCGGCCTGCGGACCGCCGGCCAGGAAGTTGAGCGTGAGCTTCATCGGCTTCGCGCTCTGCGCGGGCACGGCGGTGGCGATGAGCGCGGCCATGACGCCGATGAAGCCGGCCGCTGCCAGAGTTGTCAACTGAGTGGTCAAGCGTTTCGACATCGTCTTCTCCTCTTTTTGCTTTCGTCAATCCGGTCCGAATCGGCTGGCGACTCGGCCGGCGTCAACCGCTCATCGCTTGCGCAGCCACGGCATGCAGAGGCGCTCCAGCAGTTGCACCGCGTAGCTGAACAGGATCCCCACCGCCGACAGCGCCACGAGCACCGCGAAGATCAGCGGCATGTCGAGGTAGCTCGTCGCGCGCAACAGCAGGTAGCCGAGGCCGGAATTGGCGCCGACGAACTCGGCGACGATCGCGCCGGTCGCCGCGAACACCACGGACACCTTGAACCCTCCGAAGATGTGTCCCAGCGCCGACGGCAGGCGAATGTAGCGGAACGTCTGCCACGCGGTGGCGCCCATCGACCGCGAAAGATACAGCACCCGCTCGTCGAGCGCGCGAAAGCCGGTCATGCTGGCGACGAGGGTGGGAAAGAAGCAGAGCAGGAACGTGAGCAGCACCTTGGGGAACGGCCCGAAGCCGAACCAGACGATGAAGAGCGGCGCGATGGCGATCTTGGGGATCAGCTGGAAGAACAAAATGAGCGGGTACAGCGAACGCTCGAGGAACTTGACGGACACGATCATGAGGCCGAGAGGAACGCCGATCGCCGCCGCGAGCAGGAACCCGAGCAGGATCTCGTTCGCCGTCACGAGCGTGTGCTGCCAGATGAGCGCGCGCGATTCCGCGAGTTTGGCCAGAAATTCGCTCGGCACCGGCAGGATGTACTCGGGAACGCCGAAAAGACGCACCAGGAACTGCCACGCGAGCAGCAGCACGGTGAACGTGGCGAGCGGATAGGCGACGGCCGACACGCGATCGCGGGTTATCGCCGACGGCGGGGCCGCCACGGCAAGTGCCTCCGGCACTGCCGCGAGCGACTCGGGTGCCGCAGCGGACGATGCTGCGCCTGAGACGTCTGCCCCGGAACGGAGCTCGCTCATCGGCTCGCGCCTCGGGCAAGGCGCGGCTTCGCCGCGCGGGTGCGCGCTTCCGCGATGCGCGGAATGCCGGCCTGGTGCTGCCGCAGCGGCCACAGGGCGGCGAGATCCCTCGCTGCCGCGGCCAGCAGCGGGGCGATCTTTTCGCGTCGCGCCGGACCCAGTCGAAGCAGCGGCCCGGCCACGCTGACCGTGCCGGCAATCGGAGCCCGCGGATCTTCGCTCGCGCGGAAGGCCGCCGCCATCGCGACGATCCCGGGCTCCCCTTCTTCGATCGCCAGGCCGTACCCGCGACGCCGCGTGTCCTTGAGATGCGCGCGGAGCTCGTCGATCGTGCGCACGAAGGCCTTCCCCAGCGTCCCGGGGTTCGAGCTGCGCGGGACAGGAAAGCCGCGCGCCACGACGACGCGCAGCGCTTCGTCTTCCGGCAATGTCGCGAGCCAGGCCTTGCCCGTCGCGGTCGTGTGCAGGACGACCTCGCCGCCCATCGGCGGCTCGTAGCGGAGCCCCTGCGTCGAGCCCTGGGCGCGCGCGATCCAGGCGAGGCCGTCGCCTTCGACGACCGCGAGCCGGCAATACTCGCCCGTCTGCTCGGCGAGGCGCTGCAGCACTTGCTGCCCTGCATCAGGCAGGTGTCGCGCACCGAGCAGGCGAAAACCGAGCGTCGACAGCCGGAGCGTCAGCGCATACGCCTGCGTCGCGGGATCCTGCCGCACATAGCCGCGTGAGGCGAGAATCGCGAGCGTGCGGTGGATCGCGCTGTTCGGCATGTCGAGTCGCGCCGCGAGATCGACGAGCGCGACGCCCGCGCTCTCGTCGACGAGCGCTTCGACGACGTTCAGGCAACGCTCGACGGCGGTGGTCGACATCGGCAGGCAGCAGTGGACACGCGGGTCGTATCCCAACGTTCCGGAAGCGCATTCCATATTGGAAACGATTTCCATCTTCGCGTGAAAATGTGCTAGTGTCAACCCGGCATGAACGAATACGATCTTGCCGGAAGGACGGCGATCATTACGGGAGGCGCGGGCGGCTTCGGCGTCGCGATCGCCGAGCGGCTCGCCGCCTCGGGCGCCGCGGTTTGTCTTTGGGACGTCGTCGACCCCGACCTCACCCAGGCGGAGCGGGCGGTTGGCGTGTCCCCCCTGCGCGTCACCTCGCGGACGGTGGACGTCACCGACGTGGAGGCGATCGAGCGTGCGGTCGCCGCGGAACGAACCGCGTCGTCCTCCGGCCGCATCGACATCCTGGTCAACAACGCCGGGATCCTCGGCGAGACGAAGCCCGTCTGGGATACGGATCCCGCCGACGTGCGCAAGGTGTTCGATGTGAACGTGATCGGTGCTTTCCTGTGTCTGCGCGCGATCACGCGCGTGATGCGGCAACAGGAGCCCCGGCCGCATCGCGGCCATGTCGTCAACGTCGCGTCGATCCAGGGGAAGGAAGGCATGCCGTATTCGGCCGCATACAGCACGTCGAAGGCCGCGCTGATAGGGCTCACCAAGTCGGTCGCGAAGGAGCTCGCACGCGAGCAGGTCTACGTGAACTGCATCACGCCGGCGGCCGCAGAGACCGCCATGGCCAAGCTCATTTCCGCAGAACGCAAGGCCGACATTCTTGGCCGCATTCCGATGGGCCGGCTCGTCCAGGTCGACGAGGTCGCCCGGATGGTCGCGTGGCTCGCCTCCGCCGATTGCTCGTTCTCGACAGGCGCCGTCTTCGATCTGTCCGGCGGGCGCGCGACGTACTGATGGCGCACGAACTCCCTCTCGCCGCTGCCCTGGGCCTGCGCGATGGCTGAGCGCCGGCCCGTCGCCTTCGTCACCGGTGGAAGGCGCGGTATTGGCCGGGGAATCGCGTGGGAGCTCGCGGCGAGCGGCTTCGACCTCGTGATCAACGACTTCGTCGACGACGATGCCGTGGGCGAAACGCTCACCGGAATTGTCGAGCGCGGCGCGCGCGCAGCGTTCGTGTACGGTGACATCTCCGACGTGGACCACCACGCGCTCCTCGTCGATCTCGCGTGGGCCGCATTCGGCACCGTCGATTGTGCCGTCAACAACGCGGGCGTGCAGACGCGGTACCGCGGCGACCTGCTCGATACGCCGGTCGAGAGCTACGATCGCGTCAACGGCACGAATGCGCGAGGCACCTTCTTCCTGACGCAGCGGCTCGCCCGCCAGATGATCGCCGAGCCGGCGCCGCCGTGGAAGCGCTCTATCGTATTCATCTCGTCGATCAGCGCTGTTTATGCAGCCCCGACGCAGGCGGAGTACTGCATCTCCAAGGCCGGCGTATCGATGATGGCGCAGCTCTTCACCGTCCGCCTCGCGCCGCATGGCATCGCCGTGTACGAAGTGCGGCCGGGCTTCGTGCGCACGGACATGACCGCCGACGCGACGGCCGACAAGGATAGGCGGATCGAACGAGGCGACGTTCCCGTCGCCCGGTGGGGGGAGCCCGGCGATGTCGGGCGAGCGGTGGCGGTGCTGGCGTCGGGGTCGATACCGTATGCTACGGGCAGCGCACTGTTCATCGACGGTGGCTTCAACGTGAAGAGGTTCTGAGGCGGGCGGCGAGCTGTGACGACGGACTCATCGCCGCGCAGTGCGAAATTACATCGAGGTGAAACATGAACGAACGTGAGATCGCCGATGCGGCAACGTTTCTCGCCGCAGCGCGGCGTTCGGGACGACCGGGGGCGCGATTGCCGGAGGGCATCCGCCCGCAGGATCTCGAATCAGCGCTCGCGATTCAGACGAGGACCGTTGGCGTGCTCGAGCAGGCGGTCGGCGGCTGGAAGTGCTCGCTGCCGCCAGCCCCCGGCAGAGTCAATTGCGCACCGATTCTTGCGCCGACGATTTCGTCGACATCTCCGTACGAGGTTGATGCGACCGGCACGACCGCGCGGATCGAGCCCGAAGTCGCGTTCGTGATGGCGCGCGATCTTCCGGATCGCGGCACGCCGTGGACCGAAGCCGAAGTGAAGAGCGCCATCCGCGACACGCGGCTCGTGCTCGAGATCCTCGGCACCCGCTACGCGGACCCCGCGAGTGCGAACTGGCTCGAGATGATCGCCGATTGCGTGCAGAACCAGGGCCTCTTCGTGGGGCCGCCGCTGCCGCAAGGCCCCGACACGCCGCTTGCCGGGTTTCCGGTGACGATCCGGGCGAACGAACGGACGCTGTCGACTCACGAGGGCCGGCATGGCGACGGCCATCCGCTGCGTCCGCTCGTCTGGCTCGCGAACTTCCTCGCGGAGCGCGGCAGCCCGTTGCGCGCAGGACAAATCGTGACCACGGGGTCGTATGCAGGCGCGATCGAGGTGCCACTGGCCACGGCTCTCACGGTTCAATTCGGCGATCTGGGCGTGATCGGCTTGACGCTCGTTCGCAAGGCGGAGCCGTGAGCGAAGCCGGCCGTTCGATGATGCGAGAAGCGGCGACGGAGGGCCGCCGATGAGTCTCGCCGGAACCGGTGTGGTCGCGATCTGGCACGACCTCGTGCCGGAGGCGAAGCGCGATTTTTACGAGTGGCACAACCGCGAGCACATGCCGGAGCGCGTGGGCATCCCGGGCTTTCGACGCGGCCGGCGCTACGTCGCGCTCAGCGGGATGCCGGAGTTTTTCAACCTCTACGAAGCCGATACGCCGGAAGTGCTCGGGGGCCGCGACTATCTCGATCGCCTCAACGCTCCGACGCCGTGGACGAAGCGCGTCGTGCCGTCGTTCCGCAATGTCGCCCGCTCGATCTGCCGGGTGGCGTTCACCGACGGCGTGGGAAGCGGCGGCGTCATGCTGACCGCGTGCTTCGACGTCGAGGCAGCGCATCGGCCGCGCGCCGCAGCCGCACTCACGAGCGAGATATTGCCGCCCCTTGCGCTGCGCGCCGGCATTGCCGGCGTTCATCTGTGCCTTGCCGACGAGGCGATCAGCAACGTCGAGACGGCGGAGAAAAAAGCCCGTGCGGATCGCACGCTCGTGCCGAAGTGGATCGTGCTGATCGAAGGCATCGGACGAGACGAAGTGCAGGCAGCGGCAGACGAGCTCCTGCCGGCGCTGCAGCAACACCACGCGCACGCCGTCGAGACGGCCGTCTACCGGCACGAGTTCACCCGCCTCAAGACGCCGCAAACTGCCGGCTGAAAGCGCACGCCGACGTGGTCGTCCTCGCGACTCCCGTGTCGGTTACTTCCGCTTGACGGTGAGCGTCGCCGTGCGCGTGACGCTCGCGTAAGTCGAGGAGATCGTCACCGTCGCGCTCTGACCCGGCTTGCTCGTGGTGATGGTGAACGTCGCGGACTGCGCTCCGGCCGGCACGGTCACGCTGGAAGGCGTCGCCGCGACCGTCGGCTTGCTGCTCTTCAACGTCACTCGTGCGCCGCCCGCGGGCGCCGGCGCGGAGAGTGCGACCGTCGCAGTCACGGACGTTCCGCCGACGACCACCGTTTGCGACAGCGACAAGGACGACAGTGTCGCCGCCGCAGCCGCAGGGTTGACGGTGAAGGTGGTCGTCTTTTGCACGCCGTCATAGCTTGCGGTCAGCGATGTCGTCGTCGTGGCTGATACCGCGGACGTCGTGATGGCGAATGTTGCCGCCGTCGCTCCGGCGGCGATGCCGACGGATGATGGAACCGACACTGCGCTGCTCGGCGTCGTCAGCCCGACAGTGATCTGCGAGGCCGCCGGGGCGCTCAGCGCTACGGTTCCGGTGGCGGAGTTGCCACCTACGACCGAGCTCGGATTGGCGCTGATCGACGCCAGCACCGGCGCGGGCGCCGCCGCGGGCTTCCAGCCAAGCTGCACGACTTCGAAATCGCTCGCGCTCAAAAGGGCGAACGCGGGATTCAGGATGTCGTTGTCCCAGCGCGTGTCGAACGTGCCGGTGACGTACATGTCCGAGCCATTGTCGGCGACGATCAATCCGTACTTCTGCATGGCGCGAAAAATCTTGCGCATGTTGGGATCGGCGGTGCGTAGCGCAGGATCCTGGCCGTTGACGGCCGTCTTCAAGCGCAGCCGTGCGCCGAGCGGCAACGCGCCTGCCGCGGAGCCTGCGCGGTGCGAAGCGGGATACACGTACCCGTTCGTGTTGCGCACCGTCACGCGAAACGCGTGACCCACGTCGGTGACGGCCGTATTCCACGCCTCGTCGTAGCGGACGAGCCCCGGAAAGATCGCGAGGCCGGCGGCATCGGCGGAAGTCCATGTATCGGGCCGCCGATTATTCGTCTTCATGTCGAAGAAGGCGCCGGATCCCGCGTGCCACTCCGCTAGCGCCGAGTCGTACCAGACGTTGTAGAGCTCGTACAGATACCGGTTCGTGCAGTCTATGACGAGCAGGTGGCGGTCGTTGTCGGCGCGCTGGTCCACGGTCGCCGGCGCGCCGCCTTCCACCCAATGCGGTTGCGTGATCGCCTGTGCCGGGAGCGGATAGAACGGCACGCCTCGGCCCGTCGACATGTCGACACCGTCGCTTTCGTCCCAGTACTCGAACGTCACCGCCTGCTTCGGCTGTGATCCGTCGACGATGGCGTACGGCATTCCGTAGATCGCGACGCTGCCGGGCGACTCGGTGCCCCCGAAGTCGGGATGCAGTCGGCGGACACCGCCGTTGTTGATGTAGGCGATGAATGCGGTCGAATTCGGATCGGCCGGCGCGGCCGAGACATCCGTGTTCCACCAATTGTCGGAGGGGAAAAGCGGCAGCGGACCGGGAACGGCAGCGTTCGCTGCGGGCACGGCTGCAGGACACTGGGCAACGACGGCAGACGGCAGTGCCGCGGCGCCGAAAGACAGCAAAACAGCGGGGACGAGCAGGGCAGACCGGTTCATCGAGACACCTTTCTTGTTGAGGCCCCGCGAGTGCTCGCGGAAGCCGACGGTCAGCCGCGAATCCGTGTCTCCGCCGCTGGAGAACCTGTGCGTCGGGGTCGCGACGGATCGGGCGCTCGGAATTA
>Ga0068864_100001118_pt1 | contig 22437 bp, 17 predicted proteins | sample KBSSwiS72_FD_66586 | JGI IMG/M metagenome (GOLD analysis project Ga0068864, IMG submission 66586) | Switchgrass rhizosphere microbial communities from Kellogg Biological Station, Michigan, USA - KBS Switchgrass S7-2 | ecosystem: Host-associated > Plants > Roots > Rhizosphere > Soil ... | reverse complement strand
GAGAGGCGCATCCGCTGACCGTCGCGACACGCATCCGATCACGCAGTTGGCGCGCGTGAGCACCGAGGCCGGGATCGCGATGCCCGAGCGTCGCTTACGCCTTCTTGTTCACGGCCAATTCCGCGACATGCTCCCAGCGCTCGAACAATATCGACGCCGACCGCTCCATGTCATCCGCTAGCGGCTACCTTTTACCGTCCGCCGGCGGCCACCATTGTCCGCCAACGACCATGCCCTTGAGCCGGAAACGCCGGGCGGCCGCAAGGCGCTCGCCCTGCGTATCGTGAAACTCGAACGCGCCTTCCTCGATGTCGACGATCGTCGCATCGCCTTCGGCGCCGACCCCCAGCGTGCCGAGCGACGGACGCCGGATCGCTCGTGCCGGTGCGGCAGTGACGGCCTCGACCAGCGCGTTCAAGTCGACACCGAGCACCAGGAATTTGGATAGCGTGGTGAGCAGGTCGAAGGCGGGACCGTCAATGTTGAGAACGTGCACGTCGCTCGAGATGACGTCGGGACGAAAGCCGGCCGCGAGCAGGCCGCGGCACGCGTGGAACCCGAACGAGCCGGCGCCATGTCCGATGTCGAAGGTCACACCGCGCTCACGCGCGAGCAGCGCTTCCTCGCGCACGCCGCCGTCGGCGCGCAGCAGCGTATTGGGAAACGGCCGGTAGCAGTGCGTCAGCACGTCGCCAGGGCGCAGCCGCTCCAGCACTTCGCGCCGGCTTGGTGGCGGATGGTCGATGTGCGCCATCACCGGCAAATCGAGCTCCTCGGCGACCTCGAGCGCCATGTCGAGCGGCGCCACGCCGCTCGCGCCGCCGGCGCCGCGGCCCACACGCACCTTGATCCCCACGATCAGGTCGCGGTTCTCGCGCGCCACGCGCACGCATTCGTTGAGGTCGAAAAGCCGCAGGTCCGACGATTCGCCGACCATCACCGTGCGGCTGAACGCAAAGATGCCGGCGAACGAGACGTTGAGGTAGGCGAGGATGCGCACCGGCGACGGCTCGATGACATGCCGCCGGAAGCCGGGAAAATTGCCGGGACCCGCCGTGCCGGCATCGACGAACGTCGTGGTGCCGCTGCGCCGCGCGATCGGCTCGGCCTCGACGCCGATCGAGGTGCCGCCCCAATAGACATGCGTGTGCAGGTCGATCATGCCGGGCGTGACGATCGCGCCGGCGACATCGTGTTCATCGTCGGCCTTCTCGGTGATCCGCGGCGCCACGGCGGCGACGCGACCGCTCGAGAAGCCCACGTCGCACGTCGTGTCGAGGCCGCTCGCCGGGTCGATCACCCGTCCGCCCCGCAGGATCAAATCCATATCTTGTCTCTCCTGTCGATCATGGTGTGGCAAAAATTGAGCTTTGCCGAAAGGCGCGACATGGCGCCTTCCTCAATCGTCGTCCCCGCGAAGGTGGGGACGACGTGGGTTTTGTGGACGGCGTCATTCAATTCGGTACTCCCGAGCAGTTGGGCGCACTCGTCAACGCAGATGGCACGCGACGTGATGACCCGGCATCACTTCGCGCAACTCGGGTGATTCGACCCGGCAGCGATCGAACACATACGGACAGCGGGTATGGAAGCGACACCCCGACGGCGGCTTGATCGGACTCGGCACGTCGCCGGGAAGAATGATGCGCGCACGCCGGATCGCCGGATCGGGGTCGGGCACTGGCACGGCGGACAAGAGCGCTTCGGTATAAGGATGCAGCGGATTCGCAAACACGGCGCGGCGGGGTGCCGACTCGACGATGCGGCCGAGATACATCACCGCGACGCGATGGCAGATGTGCTCGACAACCGCGAGGTCGTGCGCGATGAACAGATAGGACAGGCCGAACTCCGCCTGCAGATCCATGAGCAGGTTGATGACCTGCGCCTGCACCGACACGTCGAGCGCCGAGACCGGCTCGTCGCACACGATCACCTTGGGCTCGACGGCAAGTGCGCGCGCGATCCCCAACCGCTGGCGCTGGCCGCCGGAAAATTCGTGCGGGTATTTGCGCATCTGGTCGGGCCGCAGGCCGACGCGGGCGAACAGCCGGGTAACGCGCTCGGTCCGATCGATGCCCGACGCGATGCCGTAATTGTGCAAGGGCTCGCCGACGATCTCGCCCGCGCTCATCCGTGGATTCAGCGACGCGTAGGGATCCTGAAAGATCACCTGCAGGCGGCGTCGCCGTGGGCGCATCGCGGCGCGATCGAGATGCGTGATGTTTTCGCCTTCCAGCGTGATCGTGCCGCTGGTGGGCTCGACCAGGCGCAGGATCGCTTTGCCGGTCGTCGACTTTCCGCATCCGCTCTCGCCGACGAGGCCCAGCGTTTCGCCCGCCGCCAGGTCGAACGACACGCCGTCGACGGCCTGCACCGTGGCGACCTCGCGCCCGAGAAGTCCCCCGCGTACCGGGAAGTGCTTGACCAGCGCGTCGACTTCGAGGACGAGTTGGTCAGGCACGCACCATCTCCGGCAACGCGTCGTGATTCCAGCAGGCGACGAAGTGGCCCGGCGCGGCTTCGACCTCCGGCGGAAATGCGACGCGGCATTGCTCGCTCGCATACGGACAGCGCGGTGCGAAAGTGCAGCCTTCCGCCATGTCGATGAGCGAGGGCACCACACCCGGGATTTCCGTCAATCGATGGGCGCGCGCCGATTCGTCCGGCGCACGATTGAGCCGCGGAATGGACGTCATCAAGCCGCGCGTATACGGATGGCGAGGCCGCGCGAACAACGCCTTCACCGGCGCTTCCTCGACCTTGCGGCCCGCGTACATCACGACCACGCGTTGCGCAGTCTCGGCGATCACGCCGAGGTCATGCGTGATCAGCATCACGGCGGCGCCGGTGCGCTCCTTCATTTCCAGCATCAGGTCGAGGATCTGCGCCTGGATGGTGACATCGAGCGCCGTCGTGGGCTCGTCGGCGATAAGGATCGTGGGCGTGCAGGCCATCGCGATGGCGATCATCACGCGCTGCCGCATGCCGCCTGATAGTTGATGCGGATATTCGCCGGCGCGCCGACGCGGCTCCGGCATCTTCACCAGCGCAAGCATCTCGACCGCCCGGTCCAGCGCCGCGCGCGGGGGCAGATGCTGGTGCAATGCGACGGTTTCCGCGATCTGGTTACCCACCGGCATCACCGGGTTGAGGCTGGTCATCGGCTCCTGGAAGATCATGCTGATCCGGTTGCCGCGAATCGCGCGCATCGCCGCCGAATCGAGCGTCAACAGCTCCTTGCCGTCGAAGCGGATGCTGCCCGAGACGATGCGGCCCGACGCGGAGGGCACGAGGCGCATGATCGACAGCGCGGTGACCGACTTGCCGCATCCGCTCTCGCCCACGACGCCCAGCGTCTCGCCGCGGTCGAGCGACAGCGACACGCCGTCCACCGCCTTGACCACGCCGTCGCGCGTGTAGAAATACGTGCGCAGGGTGCTGACGGCGAGGACCGGAGCGCTCATCACATCCGTCGCGCAAGCCGCGGGTCCAGCATGTCGCGCAAGCCATCGCCGACCAGATTGATCGCCAGCACCGTCACCGCGAGGAACACGCCCGGCAGCAGCACCATCCAGGGCTTGAGCTGAAAGTACGGTCGCGCCTCGGCCATGATGTTGCCCCAGCTGGGGATCTCCGGCGGAGTGCCGGCACCCAAAAAGCTCAACGCGGCTTCGATCAGCACGGCCGATGCGCAGATGTAGGTTGCCTGCACGATCAGCGGCGGCAGCGCGTTGGGCAGCAGGTGCCGCAGCATGATTCGCGGCACGCTGGTGCCGATCGCCGTCGCCGCCTCGATGTAGGGCTGCTCGCGAATGGTGAGCACGATGCTGCGCACCAGTCGCACGACCCGCGGCACCTCGGGCAGCGTCACGGCGACGATCACGATCAAGACGCTCGCCTTCGACAATGCAATCAGCGCGATGGCGAGCATGATCGCGGGAATGGCCATCATGCCATCCATCACTCGCATCACGACGGCGTCCACGGCGCGCAGATACCCGCTGACGAGGCCGATCGCCAATCCGATCAGCGTGGCGAGCGCGGCGACCGACAGGCCGACGATGAGCGAGATGCGGCCGCCATAGATCACGCGGCTGTACAGGTCGCGCCCGAACCGATCGGTGCCGAACCAGTTGTCGGCGGAGGGGCCGCGCAGCCGGTGGGACGGGTCGATCGAAATCGGGTCGACGGTGCCGAGCCACGGCGCTGCGATGGAGGCGAGGACGATGACCAGCAGCAGCGCGCCACCGATCATGACTGTCGGGTGGCGGCGAACGAATGCGCCGAAGGTGCTGCGCGCCGGCGGCGCGACAGCAACGGCTGCAGTGGCGGTCGCTGAAGTCACGCTCAATACCTGATCCGCGGGTCCAGCACCGTGTAGAGCATGTCGACCACGAGATTGACGACGACATAGGCGCCGGAGAACACGAGGATGATGCCCTGGATCACCGGGTAGTCGCGGCGCAGGATCGCGTCGACCGTCAGGCGGCCAAGGCCCGGAATCGCGAACACGCTCTCGGTGACGACCACGCCACCGATCAGCAGCGCGACGCCGATGCCGATCACGGTGACGATCGGAATGGCGGCGTTGCGCAGCGCGTGTCGCCTCAACACGTCCTCGGTGGCCAGACCCTTGGCGTGCGCGGTGCGGATGTAGTCCTGGCTCAACGTCTCGAGCATCGCCGCACGGGTGATGCGCGCGATCAGCGCCATGTAGGCGAGGGCGAGCGTGATGCTCGGCAGCAGGATGTTGGACAGCCACGGCCACACGCCCTTGGAAAGCGGCGTATAGCCCTGCACCGGCAACCAGTCGAGCTCGATCGCGAACAGCCAGATCAGCACGTAGCCGATGACGAATCCAGGCACGGAAAATCCGAACACGGCGAAGCCCATAACCGCGCGGTCGATCCACGAGCCGACGCGCCATGCCGCGATGACGCCGAGCGGCACCGCGAGCAGGACCGAGATGAACAACGTCATCAGTGTCAGCGAAAGCGTTGGTTCCAAGCGTTGGCCGATCAATTCCGAAACAGGATGGGCAGAGAAGATCGAGTTGCCCAGATCGCCGCGCACGAGCTGACCGATCCACGTGAAGAACTGGATCAGCAACGGCTGGTCGAGTCCCAGCTTCGCGCGGATCTTGGCGACATCTTCGGCGGTCGCGAGATCGCCGGCGATAATCGCCGCCGGATCGCCGGGTGCGAGATGCAGCAGCGCGAAGACGAAAATCGTGACGACCACGATCACCGGCACGGCAGCCAGCAAGCGGCGGATCAGGAAGACATGCATGGAGTCATCCGAAGCGCGTGCGTCCCGGCACCGGCTTGCCGGGCGAAATAAGTCAGGAAGTTGCGCTTGTTTGCCACTCGGATTGGCGACTGGGCTTAATGCGGATTGAGCCGCGACGATCTGCCGTTTAACTGCGAACGTCGCGAACTAGCCGGACGCTCGATTACTGGATGACCTCATCCGCGCGAACGAGCAGCGACTGGGGAAAGGTCAATCCAAGCGCCTTCGCGGTCTTGAGATTGAGCACTAAATCGAACTTTGTTGGCTGCATGACCGGCAGATCGGCCGGTTTTTCGCCCTTGAGAATCCGGCCGGCATAGATACCCGCTTGGCGATAAGATTCAGTTAGGCTGTTTCCGTAGCTCATCAAGCCGCCCGCCACGACATTCTCGCGCCAGGCGTAGCTCGCCGCTATCGAATGTCGAGCGGCCAGCGCCACGATCCTCTGACGCTGGCTGTCGAAGAACGGTTCGCCCGCGACGACAAGCGCATCGGCGCGCGACTTGACCAGGGCTGCAAATGCCGCATCCAACTCGCCCTCCGTGCTGGCGTTGAGCACGCGGAGCTGAATACCGAGGGTATCGGCCGCCGCGAGCGCTTCCTTCAATTCAAGCGCACTGCTCGGATTGGATGGATTCACGAGATATGCCACCACTGCAGCCTTGGGCAACAGCTCTTTCAGCAGTGCGACGCCTTTTGCCCCAAGCGGCGTCGTGAGCGTGCTCATGCCCGTGATGTTACCGCCCGGCCGGCTAAGGCTGGGGACCAGGCCGAGGCGGACCGGGTCGCTGGATGCCGAGAATACGATCGGAATCGTCGAGGTTGCCGCTTTAGCAGCGAGCGCGGAGGGTGGCCCGCCAGCCGCGAAGAGCAGCGTCACCGGTAGACCTACGAGCTCGGCTGCAAGGGCGGGCAATCGCTCATAACGGCCTTCGGCCCACCGGAATGCTATCGCCAGATTCTGTCCTTCGACAAATCCATTTTCGCGCAGTCCGCTGCGAAACGCTGCGACCACGCCAGCGGATTCTCCTGGCGAGCGGCTGCTGAGGAATCCAATCACCGGCATCGCTTGCTGCGCGCGTGCGGTCTGCTGCCAGGCAATCGCACCGCCGAGAAGGGTGATGAACTCGCGCCGCTTCACTCGATCACGTCGTCGACGAATGGAATTGCGAACATACCACGCTCCTGGTTCTCATTCGCTGCAAGCGAATGACCCGCTCTGGCCGAACTGCGGCCGTAAAGTGAACAGACAGTGGCTGGCAGCTCAGATCTTGGTTAGGACAGAAGCGAACCTGGCGTCCTTCGCTCGACGGCGGTGGGCCCCCGCCTTCGCCGGGGCGCCCATAAGTTCGGTGGGACTGAAGCTCATACCGCGAAACACTCACTAAGCCCGGATTAAGCGCCGGTCACTTCTTCTCGATGTTCCAAAGGACTAGCCTCGATGTATCGAGGACGCCGGAGAGATTCTTGCGATAGGCGATCGGCGACAGGAATTGACCGGCCGGAATGTACGGAACGACTTCATAGAAACGCTTCTGCAGGCGCTCGACGATTTCCTTCTGCTTCTCCGGCGGTGCGAGCGGGAATTCCAGGCGGATCTTCTCGAGCTCCTCGTCGCACGGCCAGCCGAACCAGTTCTTGCCGTCGCACGCGCTGGGCGTCGGCGTATTGGACAGCGGGCTGTTCATCGCCAGGCCGCCGCCCCACGTGTGGAAAATATTCCACGCGCCCGGGTTCTTGTCCGGCGGATCCTTGATCTGGCGCCGCGCACTCTGCGTGCCCCAGTCGATCGCCTGCAGGTCGACGTTCATGCCGATCTCGCGCAGCTTCTGCGCGGTGACGACTGCCTGCGAATGGGCGAGATGCGCTTCGACCGGATCGAGGATCACGACCTTCTCGCCCTTGTAGCCCGCTTCCTTGAGGAGCTCCTTGGCCTTTTCGATGTTGGCTTTCTTGTCGCCTTTCGCCCAGGCGCCGACGCCGGCCTGCGTCTCGAACGGCGTGCCGCAGACGAATACCGCCCAGCAGGGCCGCTCGTAATCGGCGAAGCCGATCATCGACGCCAGGTAGTCTTTCTGGTCGCCGGTTGCATAGAGCAGCGCCTGCCGCGCCTTGGCGTTGTTGAACGGCGGGATCAGGTGATTCATCCGGTAGATCGCCTGCGTGCCCACGCGGTCGATCACCTTCACGTTGATGTTCGGGTCCTTGCGGATGAGCGGCAGCAGATCGGTCTGCGGGATCTCGATGATGTCGACTTCGCCCTTGATGAGCGCCTGCACCGCGGTGTTGGAATCCGGGATCACCAGCCACTCGACACGATCGACCTTGGCGAGCTTGGCGCCGGCGAAACCGTCCGGTGGATCGGCCCTTGGCTTGTAATCGGGATTTTTCTTGTAGACGACTTTGCTGCCGGGAACCCATTCCTCGCGGACGAACATGAAAGGACCGGACCCAATTGCCGTCGTGATTGCGGTATTGGGGTCGCCCAGCGCGTCGGCCTCGCGCGTGATGAACAGCGGGTTTTCCGGACCTGCCAGCGTTTCCAGCACCAATCCGAACGGTTTGTTGAGGCGAATCTCGAACGTGTCCGGGCCGGTGGCCACGATCTCTTTCGTGAACTGCATCATCGTCACGCCGGCCGGGATGCGCTTGGAAAAGCGCAGGATCGACGCGACCACGTCCTTGGCGGTGACCGGCTGGCCATCGTGGAACTTGAGCCCGGGGCGCAACTTGAACGTCCAGTTGAGGCCGTCGGCGCTCTTGGTGTAACTCTCGACCATCTGCGGCTTCGGCATGAGCTTGCTGTCCAGCGAGAACAGCGTGTCGTAGATCATGTAGCCGTGATTGCTGGTGATGTTGTTCGTGGTCTGAACGGTGTCGAGGATCTTGAGATCCGCTTGCGGCACGAGCCGCAGCACCGATTGTGCGTGCGTGGTCCACGGAACGGCCGCGATGATCGCCAGCACGCCCGCCGCCACCGCCGCCTTGAAGCCACGTCGATTCAGACTCATCATCGCGCACTCCCCCTTGAGGTTGCCGTCGCCACGCTGGCCACGGCGAAGCTTGTCCGCTATTCGTAGCACAGGGTACGCCCAATCGCAAGGCGCGTCGCTCCGGCTTCGCTCCTCGCGCCGGCGCACCGCAATCCGGATAATCCGCATGGCAACGGCCGGGGCGCGTGGCATTCGCTTCGCGGCGCGACGAGGAGATACCGATGGGGCGGCCCCCGAACGAATTGGACGCGATCGAAGCGCTGGCGGCGATGGCGGCGGGGCGCTTCACCGCCGAGGCGCTGACCCGCGCCTGCCTGGATCGCATTGCCGCGCGCGATTCCGTTGTGCGGGCGTTTGCCTTTCTGGATCCTGCGCACGCACTCGCCGAGGCGCGTGCGCGCGACCGCGCCGGATCGGCGGGATCGCTGAACGGGCTGCCGTTCGGGGTGAAGGACATCATCGAGACCCACGACATGCCGACGCACTATGGCTCGCCGATTCATGCGGGCCACCGGCCGTCCGCGGATGCGGCCTGCGTCGCGCTGGCGCGCGAGGCCGGCGCCGTCATGCTGGGCAAGACGGTCACCACGGAATTCGCGTTGCGCCATCCGGGCCCGACCGCGAATCCGCACAATCCCGCGCATACGCCCGGGGGATCGTCGAGCGGGTCGGCGGCCGCCGTCGCCGACTTCATGGTGCCGGTGGCGTTCGGCACGCAAACGGGTGGGTCGATCATCCGTCCCGCTTCGTATTGCGGCGTGATCGGCTACAAGCCTTCGATCCATACGATCAACCCCGCCGGAGTGAAGCCGCTTGCCGGGAGCTTCGACACGGTCGGCCTCTTTGCCCGGAGTGTGGACGACTGCGCGCTGGTCGCCGGTGCGCTTGCCGGAGATGATCGCAGCGCCGCGCCGCTCGAAGCGGTCCGGCCCGTGCGCGTGGGTCTCTGGCGTACGTCGGCCTGGCGCGACGCCGAAGCCGCAACGGTTCGCGCGGTCGAAACCGCGGCGCAGCAACTCGCACGCAACGGCGTCGTCGTGGACGAGTTCCGGCTGCCGGCCGAGTTCGAGCTCTTCCTCGACGCGCAAAGCGACGTGCTGCGTTTCGAGGCGGCGCGCGTATTCGCGTTCGAGCGGACGCGCCGCGCCGCGCTTCTGGCGCCATCGAGCCGAGAGGAGTTGACCGCAGGCGCGGCGATTCCGCGAAGGCGCTATCGGGAAGCGCAGGCGCTGATTGCCCGCTGTCGGTCGCTGTTCGCCGCCGCGATCGCACCATTCGATGCACTGCTGTCGGCCAGCGCCCCCGGCGAAGCGCCCGCCGGCCTCGACAATACGGGCGAGGCGATGTTCAACCGGTGGGGCTCGGGGCTGCACGTTCCGTGCGTCAATCTGCCCGGCTTCACCGGGCCGATGGGATTGCCGGTTGGCGTTCAGGTGATCGGCGCCATCGACGACGACGCTCGCTTGCTCCGCGCGGCGAAGTGGATGATTTCCCGCATTGGCGAAGCAGTGAAGACTTAAGCAGGCGTTGAAGAGCGCGATTTCGCCTCACGCTCAGCCTCGTTTCGAGCGCAGCGAGAAATCTGCTTCTTCATGAAATCAGCGGGTCGCGAAAAACAGATCCCTCGTCGCTTCGCTCCTCGGAACGAGGCTGAGGAATCTCAACAGGCTGTCAAGCGTCGAGCACGCGCATGCCGATCAGATTGGGGCTTCCCACAGCCGTTGATCCGCGAGCGCATCGGCGACATCGCGCGAGATGGCCGCCAGCAGCCGTTGCCCCTTCTCCGGCGTTGCCGACCAGGCCTCGCCGAGTATGCCGATCGCCGACCGCGTCTTCAAATGCTGCCAACGGAAGATGCCGGGATTGACGCCTTTGATCGAGGACATGCCCGGGACGAGCGCGCCACGCATCGACGGGTCGAGCGGCGCCACCAGTTCCGCAGACAGCGCCTGCATGATCGAGGTCTCGGCTTCGCATGCGTGGAGCAGCTGTGGCTGGTGCTCGAGAATGCCGCGAATGGACTCGGCGGCGATATACCAATAGGTGCCCCCGGCCAGCGGGAGCTTCAGATCGATCGTGAGCTCGGTGATGATGGTCTCGAGCGCGGCGATGTTGCCGCCGTGACCGTTCAGCACGAAGATGCGCTCGAATCCGTGCCGCGCGGCCGACCGCACGACACAGCCGATGACGGCCGCCATCGTCGCGTAGTCGAGCGTCAGCGTTCCGCCCAGCGACATATGGTGCTCCGACATGCCGAAGGGGATCGCCGGCGTCACCAGCGCGCGCTGGCGGCCCGCCATCAGCCGCGCGGCGCGCAGCGAAATCTCGTAGGCGGATCGCCAGTCGACCTGCGTCGGCAAGTGCGGGCCGTGCTGCTCGGTCGCGCCCAGCGGGACGATGACGACGGTCTTGTCCTTCACTGCCTCGCGCAATGCCGGCGCGGTCAACCGGTCCCAGCGGACTTCTGCATCATTCGGCATAAGGGACGCTCCGTGGCGAGATCGGGCTCATCCGGACGATCGCTCGCGCGAGATATCAGAGCGGGCCAGCGTGAGGACCATGCCGACGAGCTCGGCGAGCGAGCCTGCCTGCATCTTGTCCATGATCCGGGTCCGGTGGATTTCGACGGTACGCGGGCTGACATCGAGCGTGCGGCCCACTTCCTTGCTGGTCTGGCCCTTCACCACGCACTCCATCACTTCACGCTCGCGCGGCGTCAGCAACTTCGCCCGGCGATCATATTCGACGTGCAGTGCGCGATCGTCTTTCGCGCGGGGCCGCAGTGCTTGCCGCACCCGCTTGACCAGGTCGTCGTTCTCGAACGGCTTTTCCAGAAAATCGACGGCGCCTCGACGCATTGCGGTCACGGCCATTGGAACGCTCTGCGCACCGGTCAGGAACACGACGGGGATGCCGATGTTGCGCTCGATCAGCAGCGCCTGCAGCTCGAGGCCGGTCATGCCGGGCATCATCACGTCGAGCACGAGAACGCCCGCCCTCTCGAGGTCGCCGCGGGCGAGCAGGTCCTGCGCTGAGTCAAAGGTTTCCACGGCCAGCTCCGCCGACCGGAACAGCCGCTGCAGGGCCGCGCGCATCCCGGCGTCATCGTCGATGACGAAGATCACGGGCGCTTCGGCGTGTCCTGACTTGCTCATCTCAAGACTGCACGGCAATTATTTACGGTTGTTGGAAGATACCACCAACGTATGGTCAACGCGATCCGTTCGTGCGTCATTCGCGCGGCGAGATGGGTTGCGGCTGTGTCAGCACTTCGGGCTTGAGGATCGCATCGAGCTTTTCCTTCGAGAGCAGGCCCCTGCGCAACACGATCTCGTAGACGCTGCCGCCGGTTGCATGGGCTTCGGCCGCCACTGCGGTCGCGTTCGCGTAGCCGATATAGGGATTGAGCGCGGTCACGACGCCGATCGAGTTCTCGACCGATGCCCGCATGCGGTCCACATTCGCGGTGATTCCGTTGACGCAACGGTTCGCGAGCGTAAGGCACGCGGCGCGCAAGTGCTCGACGCTCTTGAACAGGCTGTGCGCGATGATCGGCTCGAACGCATTGAGCTGCAGCTGGCCGCCTTCCGCGGCGAAGCTCACGGTGATGTCGTTGCCGATGACTTCGAACGCGACCTGGTTCACGACTTCCGGGATGACCGGGTTCACCTTCCCGGGCATGATCGAGGAGCCGGCCTGCACGGGCGGCAGATTGATCTCGCCCAGTCCGGCGCGCGGCCCCGACGAAAGCAGCCGCAGGTCGTTGCACGTCTTGGACAGCTTGACCGCCACCCGCTTCAGGACGCCCGAGATCTGGACGAATGCACCACAGTCCTGCGTCGCCTCGACGAGGTTGACCGCGGTCACGAGCGGAATTCCCGTGATCTCGGCGAGGCGGCGGCACACGACGGCCGCGTAATCCGGATGCGCGGTGATGCCCGTGCCGATCGCCGTCGCACCCATGTTGATTTCACAGATGAGCCTGGACGCCTCGCGAATCCGTTCCTCGTCCTCGAACAGCATGACCGCATAAGTCGAGAACTCCTGGCCGAGCGTCATCGGCACCGCATCCTGCAACTGCGTGCGGCCCATTTTCAGGACGTCCTTGAACTCGCGTGCCTTTGCCTCGAACGCCTGGCGCAGCACCGCCATCGCGTCGACCAGCCGATAGAGTCCGACATAAGCCGCAACCTTGAGCGAGGTCGGATACACGTCGTTGGTGCTCTGGCTCATGTTGACGTGCTCGTTCGGGTGCAGGTGCTGGTATTCGCCCTTGCCGTGCCCCATGAGCTCCAGCGCGAGGTTGGCGATGACCTCGTTGGCGTTCATGTTGGTCGAAGTGCCGGCGCCGCCCTGGATCACATCGACGGTGAACTGATCGTGCAGCTTGCCGGCGCGGATCTGCTGGCATGCTTTGACGATCGCCTCCGTGCGGGCAGTATCGAGCAGCCCCAGCTCGTGGTTGGCGAGCGCCGCGGCCTCCTTGATGCTGGCAAGCGCATCGATGAGGTCCGGATAGATGGAAATGGGAATGCCGGTGATCGGAAAATTCTCCATCGCGCGCAGCGTATGGACGCCGTAGTAGGCATTCGCGGGCACGCGACGGTCGCCCAACAGATCGTGCTCGTTGCGAGTGGCGCCGCTTGCCACCGACGCGTCGGGCTGCGCTGACGGCTGGTCGTTCTTCTGCATGAGGAGCTCCTTTCCTGGCCGCGATTTACGACGGCCGCGCGAAGTAGAGCTGGTGCAGGCGCGCCAGGTCGACGTCCGCCGCGGGTTGCGCCAGCACCACCCTGCCACCTTGCATCAGATACACGTCGTCGGCAATGTCCACGGCGCCTTGCGTGTTCTGCTCGACGAGCACGATGGTGCGGCCCGCGGCCTCGAGGCGTTGGAGCAGCGCCAAGAACGGGTGACGGCCGCTTGCGCGTTCAGCACGCCTTCGACTTCCGCGGGACGGACGTTGAAGCCGGAGCGGATGATGAGCTCCTTCGTGCGGCCGACGATGAACAGTGCGCCATCCGCTTCCTGGCGTGCCAGGTGTCGCCGGTATTCAGTCAGCCGTCGGCGTCGATCGCTTGCGCGGTCAGCTCGGCGTTCCTGAAATACCCGCGCATCACGTTGGGACCGCGCACCCACAGCTCACCCGGCACGCCCGCGGGCACGTCATGGCCCTGCGCATCGGCGATCCGGATTCCGTCCGTGGCGCTTCGAGCCGTGTCGGTGTCACCGTCGGCGAGCGCGGCGAGCAGGCGCGCCGTGTCCGTGAGCGAGGCTTCGTTCATTTGCGCGCGTCCCGAACCAGCATAAGGCACGCTACGGTGTCGGTGAGCGCGGCCAGCGTGTCGGCGTCTCGTATCATGGGCGCGGGCGCTTGAGCATGTCCATCGATGGCCCGACTGCACTCACGCGTCATCGAATCGCGACATAATAGCGCTACATCAGAATATTCGGCCCCGACGGCGCGTTCCGGCCTGTCGACGGGCGGCGAGGAGAATCATGAAGGCCAACGTGATTGAGCGCGACCCGCGGTCGCAACGCCTGGACGAACTGGTGGCGCTGGTGCAGGCGAAGGTCGCGCCGGAGCAGCGCGACGCCCTGGCGGCGTTCGTGCGCGACTATTACGGGCAGGTCGATCCGGACGACCTCGCCGAGCGCCAGCTGGCCGACCTGTACGGCGCCGCGCTTTCCCACTGGAATTTCGCCCGCCGGCGCGAGGCGGGCCGGGCGCGGGTGCGGGCGTTCAATCCGACCCTCGAGGAGCATGGCTGGCAGTCGACGCACACCATCGTCGAGATCGTCAACGACGACATGCCGTTCCTCGTCGATTCGGTGACGATGGAGGTGAACCGGCAGGGCCTGACGCTGCATCTCATCATTCATCCGATCATCAATGCGACGCGCGCGCCGGATGGCACACTCGCAGGCGTTGCCTCTTCCAGTGCGCCGGACGCGCGCCGCGAATCGTTCATCCACGTCGAGGTCGACCGGATCATCGGCACCCAGGCGCTGGAAGAGCTCGCGGGCGGCGTTGATCGCGTGCTGGAAGACGTGCGCCTCGCGGTGGGCGACTGGAAGGCAATGCGCGACACCACCCTCGCGATCGTCGGCGAGATCGAGCAACGGCCGCCGCCGATCCCGGCGCCGGAGCTCGACGAAGGCCGCGCGTTCCTGCATTGGCTGGCCGACAACCACTTCACGTTCCTGGGCTACCGTCGCCACGACCTCGTCACCGTCGACGGGCAGGACGCGTTGAGAATCGTCCCGGACTCGAGCCTGGGCATCCTGCGCGAGGAAGGTGGCAAGAACGTCGCAACGAGCTTCGCAGCGCTGCCTCCGGAAATTCGCGCGTATGCAAGGCGTCCGGAGCTGCTGGTCATCACCAAGTCGACGGCGCGCTCCACGGTCCATCGCCCGGGCTATCTCGATTACGTCGGGGTCAAGCGCTTCGATGACGCAGGCAATGTCATCGGCGAGGACCGCTTTCTCGGCCTCTTCACGTCCACGGCCTACAGCGCGAACCCGGCCGACATTCCGCTGCTGCGGCGCAAGGTGGCGAACGTGGTGGCGCGCGCCGGTCTCGCGGTGGGCAGCCACGCCGGCAAGGCACTGCTCAACATTCTCGCCACCTATCCGCGCGACGAGCTGTTCCAGACGGGCGAGGACGAGCTGCTGCGCACCGCCATCGGCATCCTGCATCTGTACGACCGGCAACGCTTTCGCCTCTTCGTCCGGCGCGACGCTTTCGAGCGCTTCGTGTCCTGCCTCATCTATGCGCCGCGCGAGAATTATTCGACCGAGATGCGCCAGAAGTGGCAGGCCATCCTGATGGACGCGTTCAACGGCACGAGCTCGGAATTCAACGTGAGCCTGTCGGAGTCGGTGCTGGCGCGCATTCACATCACCGTGCGCACGACGCCCGGCGCCATCCCGGAGTTCGACGTGCGCGAGCTGGAAGCGCGGCTCATCAATGCCGCGCGCCGCTGGACCGACGATCTCAAGGGCGCACTGGTCGAAAAGCTCGGCGAGGCGCGCGGCCTCGAGCGCTTCCGCCAGTTCGCCGATGCGTTTCCCGCCGGCTATCGCGAAGAATTCCCGGCGCGCGACGCCGTCCCCGACATCGAGATGATGGCGCGGCTCACGGACAGCGAGCCGCTCGCGATGAGCCTGTACCGGCCGCTGGAGGCGGCGCCCGGCATGCTGCGCTTCCAGCTCGTGCACCTCGGCAATCCGATCACGCTGTCGGACAGCCTGCCGATGCTCGAGCACATGGGCCTGCGCGTGCTGGACGAGCATCCGCACCAGGTCACCCCGCTTGGCATGACGCCGATCGCCATGCACGACTTCGGCATCCAGGCCGCGCTGCCCGGCGCGGACATGGAAGTCGAAACGCTGCACGACGTCTTCGAGGACGCCTTCGGCCGCATCTTTCGCGGCGAGGTCGAAGACGACGATTTCAACCGCCTGATCATTGCCGCGCGCATCCCCGCCGAGGAAATCGTCGTGCTGCGCGCCTATGCGAAGTACCTGCGGCAAATCGGCTTTCCACTGTCGCAGAGCTTCATTGAAACCACGCTGGCGGCGCACGCGGACATCGCGCGCATGCTGATCGAGCTGTTCAAGGCGCGCTTCGATCCGGACGGCGGCTCCGGTGCCGGCGCGCGCACCGCCGAACATGAGCGCGCGATCGAGGCGTCGCTCGAGAACGTCGAGAACCTGTCCGAGGATCGCGTATTGCGACAGTACCTCGCGATGCTGCGCGCGACGACGCGGACGAATTTCTGGCGGCGCGATGCCGCCGGCAAGCGCAGGACATTCCTGTCGTTCAAATTCGATCCGGCCAAGGTGCCCGGCTTGCCCGAGCCGAAGCCGATGTTCGAGATCTTCGTCTATTCGACGCGCTTCGAAGGCGTGCATTTGCGCGGCGGCAGGATTGCGCGCGGCGGGCTCCGCTGGTCCGATCGACCGGAGGACTTTCGCACGGAGGTGCTCGGGCTCGTCAAGGCGCAGATGGTGAAGAACACGGTGATCGTGCCGGTCGGCTCCAAGGGCGGCTTCGTGCTGAAGCGCGCGCCGGCGATGTCCGATCGCGACGGCTACATGAAGGAAGGGGTCGCCTGCTACCAGGACTATCTGCGCGGCTTGCTCGACGTTACCGACAATCGCGTGAGCGACAAGATCGTGCCGCCGCCGCAAGTGAAACGGCACGATTCCGACGATCCGTATCTCGTCGTAGCCGCCGACAAAGGCACGGCAACGTTCTCCGACTACGCGAACGGCATCAGCGCCGAGTACGGGTTCTGGCTGGGCGACGCCTTCGCGTCGGGCGGGTCGGCCGGGTACGACCACAAGGCAATGGGCATCACCGCGCGCGGCGCGTGGGAATCGGTGAAGCGTCACTTCCGGGAAATGGGCGTGGACACGCAGACGACCGATTTCACCGTGGCCGGCATCGGCGACATGTCGGGCGACGTGTTCGGCAACGGCATGCTGCTGTCCAGGCACATTCGATTGGTCGCGGCATTCGATCACCGGCACATCTTCCTCGATCCGAACCCGGATACGGCGACGAGCTTCGCGGAACGCGAGCGCTTGTTCAAGCTGCCGCGCTCGTCGTGGGCCGATTACGACGTCAAGCTGCTTTCGCCCGGCGGGGGCATCCACGCGCGCAGCGCCAAATCCATCGCCATCACAGCGGAGGTGAAAAGGGCGCTGTCGCTCAACCATGACGCGCTGACGCCGACCGAGCTCGTCAATGCGATTCTCAAGGCGCCGGTGGACCTCCTGTACAACGGGGGCATCGGCACCTACGTCAAGGCGGCGAGCGAAACGCATGCGCAAGTCGGCGACCGCGCCAATGATGCGCTGCGCGTGAATGGCCGCGACCTGCGGTGCAAGGTGGTGGCCGAGGGCGGCAATCTTGGCCTCACCCAGCTCGGCCGGATCGAATATGCGATGGCCGGGGGGCGCATCTACACCGATGCCATCGACAACTCCGCAGGCGTGGACACCTCCGACCACGAGGTCAACATCAAGATCCTGGTGGGCCTGCCGATCGCCGACGGCGAGCTGACCGAAAAGCAGCGCAACGTCGTGCTCGCGGAAATGACCGACGATGTCGCGGCGCTGGTGCTGCGCGACAACTACTTCCAGACGCAGGTGCTGTCGGTGACCGGACGCATTGCGCCGCAGTTGCTCGATGCGCAGGCGCGGTTCATGCAGTTCCTGGAAAAAGGCGGGCGCCTCAACCGTGCCATCGAGTTCCTGCCTTCGGACGAGGAGATCGCCGAGCGCCGGAAACAGGGCCGCGGGCTCGAAGGTCCCGAGCGCGCGGTGCTGCTCGCCTACAGCAAGATCTGGCTCAAGGACGAGTTGAAATCCTCGCCGCTGCCCGACGATCCGTGGGTGGCGACAGCGCTGCTGCGCTATTTTCCGGCGTTGCTCGGCCAGCGATACGCGGCGTACATGCCCCGCCATCCGCTGAAGCGCGAGATCATCGCGACGCACGTGCTCAACAGCATGATCAACCGCGTCGGCAGCACCTTCGTGCACCGGCTCGCGGAGACGACCGGCGCGCGTCCGCCCGAGATCGTGCGCGCGTACTTGCTGAGCCGCGAGATATTCGGCCTGGTCCCGCTATGGATCGCGATCGAGGCGCTCGACAACAAGGTCGACGACGCCGTGCAGTCGGCGATGCTGATCAGCACCAGCGGCCAGCTCGAGCGCGGCACCAAATGGTTCCTGCGCTCGCGGCGGCTTGCCGACGACATGGCCGCGACGATCGCGTACTTCAAGCCCGGCGTCGAGGCATTGTCGGAGCGGTTGCCGAAGCTGCACGACGAAGCCGAGCGCGCACGCGTCGACACCGAAGTTGCACGGCTGGCCGAGTCCGGCGTTCCCCGCGAGCTCGCCGAGCGCGTCGTCACGTTCGACACGCTGAATGCCGCGCTCGACATCGCCGAAATCGCGGCCGAAGCGAAGAAGCCCGTGGAGCCGGTGGCGGCGATCTATTTCGATATCACGAACCGGCTGGGTCTTGCGTGGGTGCGCGAGAAGATTGCGGCGCTGCCCGGCGGCGAGCACTGGCAGATGCTCGCGAGGGCGGCGATGCAGGACGATTTGTCCAGTCTCGCGCGTACGGTCACCGCGGAAATCGTGGCCGGCGGCGGCGACGTCACCGCGACGGAGAAGCTCATCGCGGCCTGGCAAAACCGCAATCGGCGCGCGCTCGAGCGGGTCGCGCAATTGCTCGAGGAGCTGCGCGCGATCACGGCGCCCGATGCAACGATGCTGTCGGTGGCGCTGCGCGAATTGCGCAACCTTGCGTAGCAGGAGCAAGGCATCACCGAAGGCGGGAGCCCATCGGGATTGCCACGCTGATTTCAGTGTCAGTCGGTGAGAACGATGCTGCGTCTGGTAATGACTTCGCCCAGCCGCTGCCGCTCCTTGGCCATGTAGGTTTCGAACGCCGCCTGCGAATCGCCCGCCGGCGTCGCGCCTGTCGCGAGCACCTTGTCCTTCACGTCGGCCTGGCTCATGACCCTCACGATCTCGCCGTTCAGCTTGGCAGCGATGTCCGGCGGCGTGCCGGCCGGCACCACAATGCCCCACGTCTGCGTGATCTCGTAACCCGGCACCGTGTCGCCGATCGTCGGCAGCGCGGGCAGGCTGGGGTTGCGCTCGCTGCCGGTGGTCGCCAGCGCGCGCACGCGACCGCCGGTCATGTGCGCGCCCGCGGCGATCGGCGACGTGATGATGTACTGCGCGTTGCCCGCGATGACGTCCGTCAGCGCCGGCGCCGCGCCCTTGTACGGCACGTGCACGACCTTGATGTCGGCCAGCAGGTTCAGCATCTCCCCGGCCAGATGCGCGGGCGTGCCCACGCCGGCCGACGCGTAGTTGAGCGCGCCGGGCTTCTCCTTCGCGAGCTTGATCAGCTCGGCAATGTCCTTTGCCGGTAGCTCGTTGTTCACGACGAGGACGTTGGACGCGGTCGCGATGCGCGAGATCGGCACGAAGTCCTTGACCGGGTCGTACGGAAGGTTCTTGCGCAGGTTGGGCAGGATCGCGTAGATGGCCGTCGTCGTCAGCAGCAGCGTGTAGCCGTCCGGCGCGGACTTCGCCGCCATCTCGGCCCCGAGCGCGCCGCCCGCGCCGGCGCGGTTGTCGACGACCACCTGCTGGCCCAGGCCGTCCGACAGCTTCTGCGCGAGGAGGCGACCGAGCTGGTCGGGCGCCCCACCTGCCGAATCCGCGACGATCAGCTTGATGGGGCGGTTGGGATACGGCTGCGCGCTTGCGCCGAGCGCGCAGAGCATGGACGCCGCGAACAGCAGGACACCACGGTGCAGGCGCTTCATGTCTCCTCCGGGACGGCGGCGCAAGCACCGAGAATACTCGACCGCCTGGCCATGCGATACTTTCCCGCATGCGCGCTAGCAACCTGCTCGTGCTGATGTCCGACGAGCACAATCCGAAGTTCCTCGGAGCTGCCGGCCATTCGTTTGTCGCGACGCCGAACCTCGACGCGCTGGCCGCGCGGGGGACGCGCTTCACGTCGGCGTACACGACCTGTCCGATCTGCGTACCGGCGCGGGCGGCGTTCGCCGTCGGCCGCTACGTGCACGAGGTCGGCTACTGGGACAACGCCGACGGCTACGACGGCGCGATCCCGAGCTGGCACCACGCGCTGCGCGACGCCGGGCATCGCGTCGTGTCGATCGGCAAGCTGCACTTTCGCGGCCGTCCTGGCGACGACCACGGGTTCTGCGAGGAGATCGTGCCGATGCACATCATCGAAGGCATCGGCGACGTCAAGGGGCTGGTCCGCGAGAACATTCCCAAGCGCAAGGGCGGTGACAAGATGGCCAGCCGTGCGGGCCCCGGCGAGTCGCCTTACACGGTGTACGACCGCGACATCGCGTCGCGCGCGCAGATCTGGCTGCACGAGGAGGCGCCGAAGTGGCGCGATCGCCCGTGGGTGCTGTTCGTGTCGTTCGTGCTGCCGCATTTTCCGCTGACCGCACCGCCGCAGTGGTTCTACCGCTATTGGCAGCAGGACCTGCCGATGCCCAAGCTCTACGCGGAGGACGCGCGCCCGCATCACCCGTTCCTCGACACGTACGCGCATACGGTCGACTACGATGCGCACTTCGCCACCAAAGCGGATGTGAAGCGCGCGATAGCCGGCTATGCCGGTCTCGTGTCGGCGATGGACGAGAACGTCGGCTACGTGCTGCGCGCGCTGCGCGACGCGGGCCTCGCGCAGGACACGCGGGTGATCTATACGAGCGATCATGGCGACAACGTCGGCGCGCGCGGCTTGTGGGGCAAGTCCACGCTCTACGAGGAAAGTGCGGGCGTGCCGCTGATCGTGGCTGGCCCGGACGTTCCGGCCGGACGCGTCGTCGCCACGCCCGTGTCGCACGTCGATTGCGCGCCGACGATTCTCGAATGCGCCGGGCTGCTGCCGCGCGTCGGCGGCCGCGCGCTGCCCGGCGCCTCGCTGTTTGCGCTGGCGGAAGGCGCGATGCCTTCGCGTCCGGTCATTTCCGAGTACCACGCGATTGGTTCGGTCGCGGGCGCGTACATGCTGCGCTTCGGCCGCTGGAAGTACTGCCACTACGTCGGTGCACGGCCGCAGCTCTTCGATCTCGACGCGGATCCGGAGGAACTGGCCGACGTTGCCGGCGACCCGCGACATGCGACCGCACTCGCCGAAGGCGAGCGGCTGTTGCGCGCGGCGCTCGATCCGGAAGCAACCGACGCGCGTGCCAAGCGGCGGCAGGCGGACCTGCTCGCGCAATTCGGCGGGCGCGAGAAGGCACTCGCGCGCGGCGATCTGGGCTTCACGCCCGCGCCCGGCACCGCGGCCGAGATCAACTAGCCGCGGATAACGGGTGGGCTTGCGATGCCAGCGCACCGCGAAGCTAAGCGGTGAGACCCGGTCCCATCGCGCTTATGATGCGCCCACTACCGCCCGGCCAGCGGCTCCCGCCAGCCGACGTAGCGCTCGGGTGGAACGCCCGCTCGACCGGTGACGCGCTCGCCGGCGAGGCAGATCCGCGGTGCTGCCGGCCTTGAGGGCACGAAAAGCTGCTCGAGCAAGTCCGGCTAGGCGTGATTGCTGCCCAGCCGGTACATGCCGCCGATGGCCGGGCGCATCAGCGCAACGGCCTCCTTGTGGCGCCAGGCGGCGTGGGCGAGGTTCCGCAATCGGGGGCACGTAGTCGCGCACCACGGGGGCGACGGTACCGCTGGGAAGATTGGGCAAGATTCAGCGGGGCCATGACCATGCCGGAAGTCTCATCGTGACCGGCCACTCGATAGCCAATAGCTGAGTTGAAGGATCCTGAGCTCGCGCCGAACCCGGCCCGGCAGCGTACTTATTCCGGAGCCTAATAAAAAAGCCGGGCGAACCCGGCTTTTTTGTGGAACGTTGAGACGCTCTCGAAACTCAGGCGCCCTGGATGTTGCTCGCCTGCTTGCCCTTCGGGCCCTGGGTGACTTCGAAGGAGACCTTCTGGCCTTCCTTCAGCGTCTTGAACCCGGGCATGTTGATCGCGGAGAAATGTGCGAAGAGATCTTCGCCGCCGCCATCAGGAGTAATGAATCCAAAGCCCTTCGCATCGTTGAACCACTTCACGGTACCTGTTGCCATTTCTGTATTTCCTTAAGATAAATAGATTGGCGGGCGGGTGCCCGCCCCATGTTTCATTCTCAAGGACAGAAATGTACGAAACCGAGATCGGAAAACGACCGGCGGACGTGCTCTAGTACTTGAAACAAAACACCTTTGGGAGCATACGCCCATCCCGGACGTTTGGGAATACCCTATTCCAGGAGTGGAATGCCCCACAGGTAGGACCGGTCAGGGGCTGCCAAGTTCCCTGCGGACCATTTGGGCCCCGGCCGCCAGCGCCTGGAGCTTGCCGCGGGCGGCGTCGCGGGTCAGCGGCACCATCCCGCAATTGGTGCAGGGGTAGAGGCGCTCGGCCGGCACGTAGCGCAAAGCCGCCCGGAGGGTCGCCGCGACCTCTTCCGCGGTTTCGACCTGCTCGGCCGCGACGTCGATCGCCCCGACCAGCACATCCTTGCCGGCCAGCAGGCCGATGAGCTCGAGCGGGACGTGCGAATGGGCGCATTCGAGCGA
>Ga0068864_100001115_pt1 | contig 22458 bp, 19 predicted proteins | sample KBSSwiS72_FD_66586 | JGI IMG/M metagenome (GOLD analysis project Ga0068864, IMG submission 66586) | Switchgrass rhizosphere microbial communities from Kellogg Biological Station, Michigan, USA - KBS Switchgrass S7-2 | ecosystem: Host-associated > Plants > Roots > Rhizosphere > Soil ... | reverse complement strand
AATGCCTCGATGTACGACGGCTCGACCGCGATGTGGGAAGCCATCGTCATGGGGCACCGCATCACGCGGCGAAACAAGACCATCATTTCGTCGGGCGTTCATCCGCACTACGTCAGCGTCGCCAACACCATGGCGAAGTTCACCGAGGACAAGCTCGAGACGTCGCCGCCCGTCCTGACGGCCGCAACGGATGCCGAGCAGCTGATTGCAGCCATTGACTCCGAAACCAGCGCGGTCGTGGTGCAGTATCCGGATATTCTCGGCCGTATCACCGATCTTGCGCCCATCGCCGAGGCAGCGCATTCGGCCGGCGCGCTGCTGATCGCCGTCGTGACCGAGCCGGTCGCGCTCGGGCTGATCCGGTCGCCGGGCGAGATGGGCGCCGACATCGTTGTCGGCGAAGGCCAGAGCATCGGCGTCGGCCTCCAGTTCGGCGGGCCATATGTCGGCCTGTTCGCGTGCCGCGAAAAGCATGTCCGGCAAATGCCGGGACGGCTGACGGGCGAGACGGTGGACGCGGAAGGCAAGCGCGGCTTCGTCCTCACCTTGTCGACGCGCGAGCAGCACATCCGCCGCGAGAAAGCGACGTCGAACATCTGCACGAGCTCGGTTTTGTGCGCGCTCGCATTCACCGCACACCTCACCCTTCTTGGTGAGAAAGGCCTGAGGAAACTTGCTTCTCTCAACCACGCGCGCGCGTGCGTGGCGGCCGAGCAGCTCTGCGCGGTTCCTGGCGTAGAGCTGGTCAACGAGAGCTTCTTCAACGAGTTCACGCTCAAGCTTCCGATCGAAGCGCGACCGGCCGTCCACGCGATGGTCGGGAAGGGCGTGCTCGGCGGCGTCTCGCTTGGCCGGCTCTACCCCGGTGTCGACGCACTCGAGAACGGATTGGTAGTCGCGGTGACCGAGACCGTGACCGACGAGGATATCAACGCCCTGGACGCGGCGTTGCGGGAGGTATGCGCGTGACGGTCAATCCTTCAGGCTGGCGGCCATCCGCTCCCGCGAACGAGCAGGGCGAGGCGCAGACCGTCACCGGCAACCGCGCGCTGATGCTCGAGGAGCCGTTGCTGTTCGAGATCGGCACTACCGACCAGACCGGTGTCGACTTTGCCGACTTACTTCAGCAGGCAACTCGTCTTGGCGGTCTTGAACGGACGCGCCCAATCGGCATGCCGGGCCTCAGCGAGCCGGAAACCGTGCGTCATTACACCCGTCTCTCGCGGCAGAATTATGCGATCGACCTCGGGCTGTTCCCGCTCGGCTCCTGCACGATGAAGCACAACCCCCGCCTCAACGAGAAGGTGGCACGGTTGCCCGGCTTTGCCGACGTCCACCCGCTGCAGCCGCGCGAAACGATCCAGGGGGCGCTGCAGGTGATCAACGAGCTTGCTTTCTGGCTGCTCGACCTGACCGGCATGTACGGCGTCGCGATGAGCCCCAAGGCGGGAGCCCATGGCGAGCTGTGCGGCTTGCTGTGCATCCGCGCTGCGCTCGAGGCCCGCGGCGACAAGCGCGAGGTCGTGCTCGTTCCTGAAAGCGCCCACGGCACCAACCCCGCGACGGCCGCCTTCGCCGGCTACCGCGTCGAGAATATCCCCGCCAATGACGCCGGCCGCGTCGATCTTGAAGCACTGAAGGCGCGCCTCGGGCCGGACGTTGCGGCGGTGATGATCACGAACCCCAATACCTGCGGCCTGTTCGAGCCTGACATGAAGGCGATCAGCGACGCAGTCCACGCGGCCGGTGCGTTCGTTTATTGCGACGGCGCCAACTTCAACGCGATCGTCGGCAAGGTTCGTCCGGGCGACCTCGGCATCGACGCGATGCACATCAACCTCCACAAGACCTTTTCGACGCCGCACGGCGGCGGTGGCCCCGGCTCCGGGCCGGTGGTGCTGTCGGAGGCGCTTGCGCCCTTTGGTCCGCTGCCCTTTGCCGCCAAATATCCCGACGGAAGCTACAGGATCGTCGAGGAAGAGAACGCCGGTGACGAGCACCCGAACGCGTTCGGGCGCATGGTCGCCTTCCATGGCCAGATGGGAATGTTCACGCGTGCGCTCGCCTACATCCTCAGCCACGGCGCAGACGGCCTCAAGCAGGTGGCCGAGGACGCCGTTCTCAATGCCAACTACGTCCTGCGGAGCCTTTCCGACGTCCTCGACGCGCCCTTTGCCGGGAGCGGGCCCTGCATGCACGAGGCCATCTTCTCGGACAAAGGTTTCGCCGAAGGCATCAGTACGCTCGACCTCGCCAAGGCGCTGATCGACGAGGGCTTCCACCCGATGACCATGTATTTCCCGCTCGTGGTCCACGGGGCGATGCTGATCGAGCCGACGGAGACGGAATCAAAGGCAAGCCTCGACCAGTTCATCCTCGCCGTGCGGGCCATTGCGCAGCGCGCCAAGGCCGGCGACCCGAGCCTCAAGGCTGCTCCGATTTACGCACCGCGCCGACGGCTCGACGAGACGCTTGCAGCGCGAAAGCCGGTGCTGACCTGGCGCGAGCCGGTGCCGGCAGAGGCTGCAGAGTAGCAAGAACGCGATGAGGCATTCAGCGTGAGCGACGAACGGCGCTTCTACGAGGCACCGTCCGCCGGCGCGCGCCGTTCTGCTCCTGCTGCTCTTCGCAATCGATTACCGATCGGCGATGTTCTTTCAGAATGGCTGCCCGACAGCGGCCTCGTGCTCGAGATCGCAAGCGGCACGGGCGAGCATGCTGGCTATTTCGCCGAGCGTTTTCCGCATCTTGCGTGGCAGCCGAGCGACGTGCATCGCGACGCGCTCATGTCGATTAGGGGATGGCGCGAGGATTTGCGGCTTCCCAATCTGCTGGAGCCGGTTGTCCTTGACGCATCGTCGCCGGACTGGCCGATCAGCCATGCGGACGCCGTTCTCAGCATCAACATGGTCCACATCAGCCCATGGGCATCTGCGCTCGGGTTGATCAATGGCGCATCGCGTTTGCTGGCCAAGGGTAAGCCGCTGATCCTCTACGGCCCATGGCTGAAGGACGATGTCCCGACGGTGGAGAGCAACCAGGCTTTCGATGCCGATCTTAGGCGGCGGGATCCCGACTGGGGCCTGCGCCGCGTCGAGGACTTTGCGGCAGCGGCGGAAGAAAAGGGATTTCGGCTGGTGAGCGTCCGCCCGATGCCGGCGAACAATCTGATGCTTCTTCTGCGGCGTAACTGACGATCACGCCACGGCGTGTCGTTGCTGCTGTTCGCGCTGCTGGCCCTGCAGGAACCCCATCAGTTCGTTGACCGGGTACACGCGGTTGAAGCCGATCCCGTAATAGTCGCCGTCACGCCACTTCACGACGCCGGCAACCGAATGGAGGTCAGGCAGACTGACGACCACGTCGCCGTTCAGTTCGAGATCGACCGGTGAATTGACGCAAATGCCACCCTGCGAGATGTTGACCACCCGGGCGCGAAACACCGTTCCATCCTGGCGCAGCGTTGCCGTGCAGTTAAGCTCGATCCGCGGCATCCGCGGACGCGGCTTGCCACCTGGAGAGTTGAGCAGAGCGAGGACGTCGATGGGCTCGTCGAACGTGATGCCGACCAGACCTTTGTCAGACCATTGGACGACGCCGCTCACGCAATCGCCTTGCTTGAGCTCGACCGATAACCGGGTCCCGGCAGCAACCGGCGAATAGGGGCGGATCATCATTCCGCCTGCCGAAACGTTGCGGATGAGGCAAAGCTCGCGACGGCCGTCGATCATCATCGCGCCCACTCTCAGCAGGCTGACGTAACGGTCGCCCACTCGGCGATCAGGCCGTGCGGGCGTTTCGGCAGAGAGTGAATAAAGAGTGGTCTCGACAAGTTTCTTCGTGGCCAAGATTCGGGCTCCGACTACCATCAGCGCAACTCGCGTTGCTCCTCCGCCCCGACTTTCGTCGAACCGGCCCCACTCGTTGCAGATTGCTAGCAGCCAAGACTTACCAGTCCGTTTCAATAGCGCCGATCTGGCGGTTTGCTGATGGCGAGTCGCGGGAGTACTACGGGGGCAAGCGGAGAACGCTTTATGATCGGCCATTATCTTGTGCTTGCTGCGGCGCTTGCGACCAGCGCTGCGGTGACGGCTCAGACCGCGACGACGCGGGTAGACCGGCTCGACGCAGTTGCCGGAATGGGCGAGGTCGACAGGACCACGCAGACGCAGGACGTCCGTTTCAAGAACGACCAGGGAAACCGGATGACGGTGCCGGTTCGCCTTTCGGGAGCTGGCCCGTACCGGTTCCTAGTCGACACCGGGGCAGATCGAACGGCTGTTTCGCGAGAGCTTGTTGCCGAGCTCAAGCTCCCAAGCTCGGGGGGCGCAGCACTCCACAGCGTTTCCGGGGTGTCCCAGGTGGCGGTGGCAAGAGTTTCGAACGTGGAGCTGACTCGCCAGCCCGAAAAAGGGGTGGACGCGGCCGTGCTCGACCGCGCCAATATCGGCGCTGACGGGATCCTGGGAACGGACATCCTGCGCTCGCAACGCGTCCAGTTCGACTTCGAGCATCAAACGATGTCGATCGTGCCCTCAGGAACTCCCGAGATCCGTAACGAGCCGGGGGCGATCGTCGTTGCGGCCCGGCGCAAGAGCGGCCGGCTGATCGTCACTGACTCGGTCGTCAACGGGCAGTCGGTCACCGTCGTGCTGGATACCGGCGCTGAGCTGACCATCGGCAACGATGCACTGCGCCAGAAGCTCGAGGGCAAGGGCCTCATCGATCCGGCGCAGAAGATCCAGCTTCTCTCCGTGACCGGTGAGAAGATCGAGGGCGATTATATGTTCGTGAACGAGCTGACGATCGGCGGCGTCAAGCTTGCCAATCTCGCCGTCGTTTTCACCGATGCGCACACGTTCAAGCAGCTGGGCCTCGAGAGGAAGCCAGCGCTACTTCTGGGCATGAATGCGATCCGTGCATTCAAGAAGGTGTCGATCGATTTTGCGAACAAGAAGTTCAGAGTCGTGGTGCCCGAGCAGAGCGCGCTCGATACACGCCTGGCCTTCGTCGGGGGTCTTCATTGATCCCCTGCACCAGTCCTCTCGGGATTTTGGTGACCGAGCGAACCTGGCGAGCAGCTTCTGAAAGGCCTGCCTTTAACCTGCCAGCCGCTGGTGCAAGGCCTCGAGCGATGGATCGTGGGTGAGATCGAGGTGGAGCGGGCTCACCGACACATAGCCGTCGGCAATTGATTCAAGATCGGTCGAATGACCCGGCGTCTGGACCATCGGTCCGAGGCCGAACCAATAATAGTCATAGCCCCGGGGGTCGGTGCGCTGAACGATGCGTAGCCGCCCGTAGTCGCGAAGGCCCTGGCGGCAAACGCGAACGCCCTTCACCTCGTCGGGCGGCATTGCCGGGAAATTCACGTTGATGAGTGTCCTCGGTTCCGTCTCGAATTCGAGTAAGGGGCCCAGGACCCGCTCCGCCCACACCTCGGCAGCAGCGAACGGCACCGTGTCGCCCATGCCTTCGCGCGAATAGGCCTGGCTCAACGCGATCGACCGGACACCGGCGAGTGCTCCTTCCATCGCGGCCGAGACCGTGCCGGAGTAGGTGACGTCCTCGGCGAGGTTCGCCCCCCGGTTGATGCCCGAAAGAACAACGTCAGGCGGCGAATCTTTCATGACATGGGCAAGTGCAAGCATCACCGCGTCGGTTGGCGTCCCCGTCACCGAAAATCGGCGCTCGTCGTGCCGTCGAAGCCGTACCGGGGTCGTCAGGGTCAGCGAGTGTCCTGCGCCCGACTGCTCCTCGGTGGGCGCGACGATCCAGATGTCGTCGCTGAATTTTCGCGCGACCGATTCGAGCAGCCTGAGCCCGCGGGCATTCACGCCGTCGTCGTTGGTGAGGAGTATCCGCATTGCGGGGCTATGAGGGAGGTGGGCTGCCGCTGCAACTGCGCAGGGCGGACGAGCGAAATGCGCCATATTCGCAACAGCTTGTCGATTTCTTCACTTGCCCGGCGTCAGTGCTTGTTAAGAATCGTGCCGCTATCTATAGCGCCCGATTGGGGATGGCAGGCTTAGTCCGGATAAGTCCCGGTAATGTCTGTCTTATTTGCCTCCGGCTGCACCGGTGGGCCCGGCGCAGCCAGCGGCAGCGTATGGGGCGTCCGCATTGGAAAAATGCGGGCATGTGCGGGGAGGGACTTCTAATGGCTACCGCTCTAGTCGACCTTTATGGCGGCGAAGACTTCGAACCTTTTGACAGGATTATCCTTCCGGAGGGCTACTGCCCGTCGGAAGACGAGGAGTTCATGTGCGGCAAGCACCGCGCCTATTTCCTCCGCAAGCTCAAGGCCTGGAAGGAAGACATCGTCGAGGAGTCGCGACAGACGATGGCGCAGCTTCAAGTCGACTCGTTTCGCGAGCCCGACATCGCCGACCGCGCCTCGAGCGAGACCGACTGGTCGATCGAGCTTCGCACCCGCGACCGTCAGCGCAAGCTCATTTCCAAGATCGATTGCGCGATCCGCCGCCTGTACGAAGGCGAATATGGCTATTGCGAGGTGACGGGTGAGCCGATCTCGCTCGGCCGGCTCGAAGCCCGTCCGATCGCGACGATGACGCTCGAGGCGCAGGAGCGCCATGAGCGCATCGAGAGGGTGTCGCGCGACGACTGAGGTTCGTCGCGCTGTTCCGGCTGACTGCTAGTGCGTCAGGTGGCCGGCGAGCTCGTCCTTAAGCCTGAGCTTCTCTTTCTTGAGGCGGTGGAGAAGGTCTTCGTCGGGATGGGTCCTGTGCTCTTCTTCCTCGATGAGGGCATGAAGAGCCGCGTGCTTGGATTCCAGTTCCTCGACCATTGCCTTTTCCATTGGTGGCGTTCCTTTCAGTCAGCGTGTCACCATCGCGTAATAAACCACGATTCGGGCGGCTTGTCTTGGGACATCTCACGCTTTGGCGGCCCTGCAGCGCCGCTCGCCGCGAACGTTCGGCAGTTCCGGCGATTGATCTGATAGGCTAGACTCCACCCCGATGAACGACGACTACCCCGGAGGAATGCTGGAGAACCTGCGGGCTGAACACCGGGAGCTCGACCAGCGGATCCAGATGCTTTCCTCGGAGCCCACGGGCGATCAGCTGGAGCTTGCACGTCTCAAACGGCGCAAGTTGATGCTGAAGGACCAGATTCAGCAGATTGTGGATTCGAGCGTTCCGGACATCATCGCCTGAAAAGGCGTCCCGATCGGAGACAGGCCGTCAAGCGCTATTGGCATCGCGGCCACTCAGGCGTTTTCTCAATCCCTTTGAAATGGCAGTGTCGAGGATGATGGACGAATCGGACATGCCGGTGCCGCAGGTACGGATCACTTCGCGCCTGATCGACGCGCTTTACACCGAAGCGATGCTGCTCGCCGACGAGGCGCGTGCCTATTTCGACGATGCCGGACGCGACGAGCGGGCGACGCTTCAGCCGTTTGCCCGTGTCGGCTTTGCCTGCGAATCGCTGAAGGTCACCACGCGGATCATGCATATCGTCGCCTGGCTACTGACCCAGCGCGCGATCGAATCTGGCGAGATTGCAACGATCGAGGGCAGACGTCCCGAGCGCCGTCTCGGCCACGCCCAGGACTGCGATCCGAAGGTCCTGGAGACGCTTCCGCCCGCGGCACAGAAGCTCATCAACTCGAGCGCCGATCTCTACGCCCGCGTCAAGCGGCTCGACGAGGGCGGTCTTGAGGCAGAGGCGCCGCAGAGCCCGGCCCGGGCCCTCATGGGACGCCTCGAGCGTGGACTTGGCGGGCAGAGCGTCTAACAAGGCGGCCGATGCGGCCGTTCACCTTCAATCCCGGCCCCCGGCTGCTTGCCGGCCCCGAGCAGGCCGAAGCTCTTGCGAGGACGCTGCCGCCCGGTCCCTGCCTCTTCGTCACTGACCAGGACCTCGTCCGGCTTGGACTGACTGATCCTTATCGCGAGGCGATTGCGGCCACGCGCGAAGTTGTTGTTTTCAACTCCGTTGAGGCGGACCCCTCGAGGGACACCCTGCTTGCCGCGACGGAGGCCGGCCGCTCGGCGAGCGCAGCATCCGTTGTCGGCTTTGGCGGCGGTAGCCCGATGGATGTTGCCAAGCTAGCCGCTTACCTCCTCGGGTCAGGAGACGAACTCGACGAAATCTGGGGCGTCGGCCTCGCGAGAGGACGCCGGCTGCCGCTGGCGCTTGTGCCGACGACAGCGGGCACCGGTTCGGAAGCGACGCCGATTTCGGTGATTACGTGCGAGGGCGGAGTTAAGCTCGCGGTCAATTCGGCGCCGCTGATCGCCGATTGCGCAGTGCTCGATGCGACGCTGACGCTGGGTCTTCCGAGGCACGTCACGGCAGCCACCGGGATCGACGCGATCGTCCATTCGGTCGAGGCCTATACGTCGGCCAGGCTGAAGAACCCCCTCTCGGACGCGCTCGCTCGCGAGGCCTTGAGATTATTGAGCTCGAACCTCGTCGCCGCGATCGAGCGGCCACAGGATCTTGAAGCGCGATCTGCCATGCTGCTCGGCGCGCACCTTGCCGGGCTCGCTTTTTCGAACGCGCCCGTCGCGGGCGTCCATGCGCTCGCATATCCGCTGGGCGGCCTCCATCACCTGCCGCACGGTCTCACCAACGCGCTGATGCTGCGGCATGTCCTTGGCCACAACCTGGAGGCGGCCCGCGAACATTACGCCGAGCTTGCACAAATCCTCGAGCCTGGCTGCGCGGCGCAGGGAAGCCAGGCTCGGGCTGCCCTGCTGATCGAGCAGCTTGACGAGCTCGCCAGGAACAGCGGCCTTAAATTGCGGCTTCGCGATCACGGCGTTGCATTCGAGGAAGCGCCCTTACTCGCGAAAGAGGCGATGAAGCAGACGCGGCTGCTAGTGAATAATCCGTGCGAAATCAGCGAAAGTGATGCGCAGCGGCTTTACGAGGCAGCCTGGTGAGCCGCGAGGAAGCGGCGTCCCGGTCGGAGTTCAGGCACTGGCGCCGATTTACGACGCGCTGGGCGGACAACGATGCGTACGGACACGTCAACAACACGGTGTTCTATCAATGGTTCGATAGCGCCGTGAATGCCTGGATGGTCGAGCAGGGAATGCTCGACGTCGAGACTGGTGATCCAATCGCACTCGTCGTCGAGACTCGCTGCTCCTATTTCACGCCGCTTCAATTCCCGCAGGACGTCGAAGTTGGCCTCAGAGCCGCCGAACTCGGCCGCTCGAGCATTCGCTACCGCATCGGCATCTTCGGCAAGAACGACAATGCAGCGGCGCACGGGGAATTCGTCCACGTTGTCGTGGATCGCCAAAGCAGGCGCCCCGTCGAGATCCCGTCGGATTGGCGAGCAAAACTCGAAGCGATCAGCTAGCGCAAATCCGCGCTTTGGCAGCATCATATTGCGCCGCGAGCAGGTCGACGTACTCGGCGGTGGGCCGGACGCAGTCGATCGCACCGATCCCCTGGCCTGAGCCCCAGATATCGCGCCAAGCTTTGGACCTGCTCGACCCGCCCGAGCCGAACTTCATCGAATCGAGGTTGCCGGCAGCCAGATTGTCAGGGTCGAGGCCTGCATTGACGATCGAGGTGCGCAGGTAATTGCCATGCACTCCGGTGAAGAGGTCGGAGTAGATGATGTCGGCGGCACCGCTGTCGACGATGGCCTGCTTGTACTGGGCCGGCGCATTCGCCTCCTCTGTCGCGATGAATGGGGAGCCGACGTAGGCAAGGTCCGCACCCGCGGCCCTCGCGGCGAGTACCGACCCGCCGTTCGCAATTGCTCCGGAGAGGATCAGCGGTCCGTCAAACCACTGGCGGATTTCCTGGAGCAGCGCGAACGGCGACCACCGGCCTGCGTGACCGCCGGCGCCGGCCGCGACAGCAATGACGCCATCCGCACCTTTTTCGACCGCCTTGCGCGCGAAGCGATCGTCAATCACGTCGTGCAACGTGATCCCGCCCCATGAATGCACTGCTTCGTTGAGCTCGACGCGCGCACCAAGCGACGTGATGATGATGGGCACTTTCCACTTCGCGCAGACCCCAAGATCATGCTCGAAGCGATCGTTCGACCGGTGCACGATCTGGTTGACGGCGAAAGGCGCCGAGGGTCGTTCCGGATGATCGCGGTCCCAGGCGGCGAGCGCCTCCGTAATCTCGTGCAGCCATTCATCGAGAAGTTCCGCGGGCCGAGCATTGAGCGACGGGAAACTGCCGACAATCCCGCTCGTGCACTGCGCGATGACGAGCTTGGGGTTCGACACGATGAACATCGGCGCGCCCACGACCGGGATGCGCAGCCGCTGGAGGACCGACGGCAGGCTCATAGCCCGTGGTGCTCGCGGAACCAGCTGACGAAGCGCGGCACGCCTTCGTTGATGCTGGTGGTCGGCCTGAAGCCGTGATCGCGCTCGATCGCGCTGATGTCCGCGAACGTGTCCTTGAGGTCGCCGACCTGCATCGGCCTTGGATCCAATAGCGCCTTGCGGCCGGTTTCCTGCTCCAGCAGCTCGACCACGCGCATCAGGTCTTCGCTCCGGCTGTTACCGATGTTGTAGAGCGCATGCGGGTTCGTGCTGCCGCCGGCCTTCACATTCCCGTCGTCCCGGGGAGGCCCGTCGAGACAGGCAATGACGCCTCGAACAATGTCGTCGATGTAGGTGAAGTCCCGGCGCATCTCGCCGCCGTTGAATAGCGGCAGCGGCTCGCCGTCGTACAGCGCCTTGAGGAAGATCCACATCGCCATGTCCGGCCTGCCCCAGGGTCCGTAAACGGTGAAGAATCGAAGCCCGGTCAGCGGCAGGCGGTAGACGTTCGCATAACTTTCGCTGAGCAGTTCGTCCGCCTTCTTCGTCGCGGCATAAAGCGAAAGCGGATGGTCGACCCGGTCCTCGACCCGGAAGGGCAGGCTCTTGTTGCCCCCATAGACGGAGGATGACGAGGCATAGACCATGTGCCGTGGCCGCCGCTCCTGCGCGAGCGCGAGCATGTTGCAATGGCCAAGGAGATTCGAATGAACATAGGCCATCGGATTGACGAGGCTGTAGCGAACGCCTGCCTGCGCACCGAGGTGGACGATCGCGTCAATTTCCACCCGGTCGGTAAAGCCCTTCAGCGCGGCAGAGTCAGCAAAGTCGATGCGCTCGAACCGAAAGCGATTTCCGAACTGCTGCTGCAGCCTTGCGAAGCGCGCTTGCTTCAGAGCCGGGTCGTAATAGTCATTGAGATTGTCGATACCGACGACCTCGTCACCGCGTTCGAGTAGCGCGCTCGAGGTCGCAGCCCCGATAAAGCCTGCAGCACCTGTAACAAGAACAGCCATGGCCGCTCCTTAGGGGGTGCTTCCCCGGCCTGAAAGGCCTTAGAGCGGAGTTCATGGAGCGCAGCTGGACCTTCGCAATCGACCGCGGCGGTACGTTCACCGACGTGGTCGCGCGCGCAGCCGATGGAACCGTTCGTGTCAAAAAGCTGCTTTCGGAAAGTCCCGGACAATATGAGGACGCAGCGCTCGAGGCGATCAGCCGCGTGCTGGCCGAGGAGGGGGCCGATGTCGCCGAAGTCCGCATGGGCACGACGGTGGCGACCAACGCACTGCTCGAAAGAAAGGGCGACCGGGTCGCATTGGCGATTACGCGCGGGTTCGGCGATGCGCTCCGGATCGGCTACCAGGCAAGACCCGATATCTTCGCTCGCAGCATCGTGCTGCCGTCGATGCTCTACGAGCGGGTCGTCGAGATTGGCGAGCGAGTTGGCGTCGATGGCGAGGTGCTGCTGCCGCTCGATGAAGCGGAGGCTCGCGAGGAGCTTCGATCGGTTCGAGCGAGCGGCATCGACGCGCTCGCGATCGTCCTGATGCACGGCTGGCGATACGCCGAGCATGAAATTCGCCTTGCGCAGGTCGCCCGCGAACTCGGTTTCTCCCAGGTCTCGGTCAGTCATGAGGTCGCGCCGCTCATCAAGCTCGTCGGTCGCGGCGACACCACCGTGGTCGACGCCTATCTGTCGCCGGTGCTGCGGCGCTACGTCGACCAGGTTGCAGCGGGCCTGCGATCCGGAACGGACCTGCACTTCATGCAATCGAACGGCGGCCTTGCCGAGGCGACCGCCTTCCGCGGCAAGGACGCGATCCTCTCCGGGCCAGCGGGGGGCGTCGTCGGCATGGTCGCAGCGAGCGCGCCGCACGGGAACGAGCGGCTGATCGGTTTCGACATGGGCGGGACGTCGACCGACGTGTCGCACTACGCTGGCCAGTTCGAGCTTGCCGACGAAAGCATCGTCGCCGGCGTTCGCATACGTGCGCCGATGATGCAGATCCACACGGTCGCAGCGGGCGGCGGCTCAATCTGTCGCTTCGATGGAATGCGCTTTCGTGTCGGCCCGCAGAGCGCCGGCGCGAACCCGGGACCCGCATGTTACCGTAACGGTGGGCCGCTGACGCTCACCGACTGCAACCTCTTTCTCGGGCGGATCGATCCTGCCCAGTTTCCGGCGGTGTTCGGACCGGACGGAAACGAGCCTCTCGATTGCGACGCGTCTGCAACCTGCCTGCGGGACCTTGCGGATCAACTGGGCGGTACGAAGACGCCTGAAGAAATTGCCCGAGGTTTTCTCGACATCGCGGTCGACAACATGGCCGCGGCAATTCGCAAGGTCTCGATTGCACGAGGCCATGACGTCACGCGCTACACGCTCGCCTGCTTCGGCGGCGCCGGCGGCCAGCATGCGTGTGCCGTGGCGGATGCGCTCGGGATGGAAAGGATCCTCATTCACCCCCTTGCCGGAATCCTGTCGGCGTACGGCATCGGCATCGCCGACGTGAAAGCCATTCGCGAGACCAGCTGGTTGAAATCGCTCGAGGAAGATTTCTCCGCCGCACTCGGCGAGCTCGAACATCACGCCCGCCAGGCGTTGACCGAGCAGGGACTGCATGGCGAACGTATCGAACTGTTGAGGCGAGCGCGGTTGCGGACAGCTGGAAGCGATACGACGCTCGACATCAAGGTTGGTCCGCGTGACCGGATGCATTCGGAATTCTCCGCGCTTCACAGGAAACGCTTCGGCTATTGGGACGAGGACGCTGAAGTGATCGTCGATGCGCTCGTTGTCGAGGCGGTCGGCCGTTCGACGCAGAACTCAGAAGTCGGTGCCGAATTCGTTGACGCCGGACGTGTCTACGAAGGTCCAGCACTCATTTTCGAGCCGACGTCCACGATCGTCATCGACGCCGGCTGGCGGGCAGAGCGCGCAACCGAGGGAACATTGATCCTCACCCGCGCCGTTCCTCTCGACCGCGAGAAGGCGATCGGAACCGACGTTGATCCAGTTCGGCTCGAGATCTTCAACAATCTTTTCATGGCGATCGCCGAGGAAATGGGCGTTGCACTCCAGTCGACGGCGACGAGCGTGAACATCAAGGAACGGCTCGATTTCTCGTGCGCGATCTTCGATGCAAAGGGCGCGCTGATCGCCAATGCGCCCCATATCCCGGTGCACCTCGGGTCGATGGGCGAGAGCATCCGCCGGATCATCGACACTCGCGGTAAGGCGCAGGACGGCCGCGGCGTCAGGCGCGGCGATGCGTATGTGCTGAACGATCCATACCGCGGCGGCACGCACCTTCCGGACATCACCGTCATCGTACCTGTATTTTATGGCGACGAGGCGGAGCCGTCGGCCTTCGTGGCAGCGCGCGGCCATCATGCAGACATTGGCGGGATTGCGCCCGGCTCGATGCCGCCCGACAGTCGGACGATCGGCGAGGAAGGTGTCCTGATCGACAACTTCCTCCTCGTTTCCGAGGGCCATTTTCGTGAGGCCGAGATACGAGAATTGCTCGCATCGGGCGAATGGCCCGCGCGCAACCTCGATCGCAATGTTTCTGATCTGAAGGCCCAGCTTGCCGCCTGCACGCGCGGCGCAGAAGTGCTGACATCCACGGCGCGCGACTACGGCGCGGACGTCGTTGCCGCCTACATGAATCACGTTCTTGCGAATGCGGAGGAGTCGGTGCGCCGACTTCTCGACCGTCTCGATGACGGCCATTTCGATTACGAGATGGACAACGGGGCTCACGTTCGCGTGGCGATCAGGGTGAACAGGCCGGCGCGGACCGCGACGTTCGATTTCACCGGCACCAGCGAACAGCAGCGCGATAATTTCAACGCGCCTTACTCGATCGTGCGCGCCGCTTCGCTCTATGTCGTCCGGACCCTCATCGACGATGCAATCCCGATGAACGACGGTTGCCTTCGTCCGATCGACCTCATCGTTCCGGCCGGCTCGATGCTCAACCCGACTTATCCTGCTGCGGTCGTTGCAGGCAATGTCGAAACCAGCCAGGTCGTGACGGATGCACTGTTCGCAGCCACCGGTCGGCTCGCTCCCAGCCAGGGAACGATGAACAACTTCACCTTCGGCAATGAGCGGCACCAATATTATGAAACGATCGCAGGCGGCTCGGGCGCAGGGCCCGACCATGACGGTACCAATGCCGTTCAGACGCACATGACAAACAGCCGCCTGACCGATCCCGAGATCCTCGAGACGCGTCTCCCGGTGAGGCTCGACGAGTTCGCAATCCGGCGCGGCTCAGGCGGCGACGGGGCGCATCGCGGCGGCGACGGAGTTCGGCGCGCGGTGACCTTCCTCGCACCGATGCGGGCGAACATCCTGGCCAACCGTCGCCGCGTGCCGCCGAGCGGAATAGCAGGCGGGGGGGACGCGAAGCCCGGCCGAAACTGGGTCGAGCGCTGCGACGGCGGCGTCGAGATGCTGAGCGCTACTGCCTATGCCGACGTTGAGCCGGGTGACCGGTTCGTCATCGAGACCCCGGGCGGTGGCGGGTACGGGAGGAGAGGGGAGTGATCGATTATTGGCCGCTGCTCGGCATTGCCCTGGTCGTTGTCGGGTTCGCGCTTCGCTTCAACCCGTTGCTGGTGGTCGCGCTCGCTGCAATCGTGACGGGCCTTCTTGGCCATATGCCGTTTCTCAAGGTGCTTGCGACGCTGGGGCATGGCTTCAACGAGAGCCGCTACGTCACGATCATCTACATCATCCTCCCGGTCATCGGATTGCTCGAGCGCTATGGACTGCAGCAACGCGCGCGCGCCCTCATCGCTGGGATCAGGGGCGCTACGACGGGACGGCTCCTCATCGTCTATCTCGCGTTTCGCCAGGTCCTGTCGGCGCTCGGCCTGACCTCGGTTGCGGGCCACGCCCAAACCGTGCGTCCATTGGTTGCGCCAATGGCGCTGGCGGCCGCAGAGAAACAACATGGCACGATCGACGAGGAAACCGCCGAGCGCGTGAAGGCGATGGCCGCGGCGACGGATAACGTGGGGCTGTTTTTCGGCGAGGACATCTTCCTCGCGATCGCCTCCATCCTGCTCATCCAGGGATCGATGGCGAGCTTTGGAATCCAGCTCACGCCGTTCCAGCTTTCCGTCTGGGCAATTCCGACGGCGATCTGCGCATTCATCATCCACGGTACGCGGCTGCTGCTGCTCGATCGCAGATTGGGGCAGCACAAGTGATCAACCTGCACTGGCTCTACGTCCTCGCGGGCGCCGTATTCGCGAGCTTCGCGATCGGCAGCGCGCGGGATGCGACAAATCCGAAGCGCCTGGGCAATGCCGCCTTCTGGGGGCTGCTCGCCATCAGCTTCTGGTTCGGGGATAGTCTTGGCGACATCGGCAACGGAATTCTGGTGCTTGCGCTCGTCGCGATTGCGGGTGCGCACCTTCTTGGCCGTGGAAGTGGAGTATCGACGGACGCGGACGAGCGCGAAGATTTCTCCCGGCGTTACGGCAATAAGCTGTTCCTTCCCGCGCTCGTCATTCCGTTCACGGCCTTCGTCGGCACGCTCCTGTTCAATTACACGCCGCTAAAAGGCATGGGCTTCATCGACCCGAAGGCCGTGACGCTGGTCCTGCTGGGTCTCGGCGTAATCCTGGGCTTGATCGCCTGCCATGTCTGGCTGCGTCCCCCGCTCACCGCGCCGCTCGAGGAGGGAAGGCGTCTCATGGACTCGATCGGCTGGGCCGCAGTGCTGCCGCAGATGCTCGCAGCTCTCGGCGCAGTCTTTGCAGCTGCCGGAGTGGGAACGACGATCGGCGCGCTGGCCGCCGCGATCATTCCGCACGGCAGTGTTTTCCTGGCAGTGCTCCTCTACGCCTTCGGAATGGTCATCTTCACGATGATCATGGGCAATGCCTTCGCTGCATTTCCCGTCATGATCGCGGCGATCGGAATCCCGATCCTCATTCATGCCGACGGTGGAAATGCCGCCGTGATCGGAGCGGTCGGCATGCTCTCGGGTTTTTGCGGCACGCTGATGACGCCCATGGCGGCCAACTTCAACATCGTTCCCGCCGCGCTGCTCGAGCTCAAGAACCAATATGCGGTGATCCGGGCCCAGGTGCCGACCGCGCTCGCCATGCTCGCGGCGAACATTGCCATCCTTTACATAGCAGGTTTCCGACTGTGATCTTCCTCGACGCCGACCTTGCTTCACAGATGGCACGAATCGCGCTTGGCCATGTGGCGAAGGAATATCCTCACAAGCTCGACCATGTTCTCGAGAGCGATGCCGATGCGCTGCCGCCACGCGTGCTTCACCCGATCTTTTTCGGAAGCTTCGATTGGCATAGCTGCGTGCACGGCTGGTGGACTCTGCTCACCTTGCTCCGCCTGTTTCCGCAGATCGCGGAGGCACGCGAGATCGCCGAACTGGCGGACGCGAGCTTCACCGCCGAGAAGGCAGGCACCGAACTGGCCTATCTCGACCGCTCGTCGAGCCGCGGCTTCGAACGTCCTTACGGATGGGCCTGGCTGTTGCAGCTTCACCTCGAGGCTACACGGCACCAGCGCAACTGGGCGGTTGAGCTTCAGCCGCTGGCCGAGGCCTTTGCGGACCGGATGCGCAGCTACCTTGATGTAATGACCTACCCGATCCGCGTCGGCACTCACTTCAACACCAGCTTCGCTCTCATCCTGTCGCTCGAATGGGCGGACGCGTTCGACCCTATTCTTGCCGATCAGATCCGCGGCCGAGCCCTGCACTGGTTTGGCGCTGACCGATCCTGTCAGGCGTGGGAGCCCGGCGGTGACGAGTTCCTGTCATCAGCGCTGACCGAGGCGCTGTGCATGGCCCGGACGCATCCGTCCCTCTTTGGAAGCTGGTTCGCGGCGTTCCTGCCGGATGTCGCCGGACGTCAGCCCGCGACCTTGTTTGCGCCCGCGATCGTCAGCGATCGAAGCGATGGAAAAATCGCGCACCTCGACGGCCTCAATCTCAGTCGCGCCTGGTGCTGGGGTGGTATCGCCCCGTTCCTGCCGCCAGCGGAAAGAACCACGGCGCATGGCGCCGCGAGCGAACATCTCGAAGCCGCACTGCCGCACCTCTGCGGCGACTATATGGGCGAGCACTGGCTGGCTAGCTTCGCACTCCTCGCGCTACTCGCGCCTGAAGCGAGCTGAAGGCAGCTCGCACTCAGCTCGAAGAACAATTGCTCGCAGGCTTCTGCCCGGTTGCAGCGTTGTCGCCTGGAAGCGGCTGGCAGACGGGCGTGGCGCGTAGCGCGGCATCGCCGCCGATGGCTTGGTAGAGATCGACGATATTCTGCGCTGCCGAGAGCTTGGTCTGCACCATCGCTTGCTGCGCGATATAGTAAGATCGCTGCGCATCGAGCACGGTGAGAAAGGGGTCGATACCTTCTCGGTAGCGCGCTTCGGTGAGCACATAGGTGTCTGCCGTCGCTGCCTGCTGGCGCTCGCGAGCAGCGATCTCGTCGTTGATCGTGCCGCGGCGGGCAAGCGCATCCGAGACCTCGCGGAAAGCCGTCTGGATCGTGCTCTGATAGCTTGCCACCGCGGCATTGCGCTGCGCTTCGGTAAGGCGGACGTTGGCGTGACCGGCGCCGGCCTCGAAAATCGTGTAGGTCGCATCGGCGCCTGCACTCCATCCGAATGCGCCGCCGGTGAGCAGCTTCGCAAGGGCGTTACTTGCAAAGCCCAGCAGGCCAGTCAGCGTAATGCGAGGGAAGAGCGCCGCGCGCGCGGCACCGATCTGAGCGTTGGCGGCCCGAAGCTGATACTCGGCCTGGATGACGTCGGGACGGCGCAGGAGCACGTAGGAATCAAGGCCCGCCGGCACCGGCGCCATGTTGCCGAATGCCTCATCGATTGAACCTGCAAGAAGCTTCGGATCGACGGGCGCTCCCACGAGCAGCTGCAGTGCGTTGATATCCTGCGCGGCCGCCGACCGTTGGCGGGCGACGTCCGCCTGGGCCTGCGAAAGGATCTGCTCGGCTTGCCTGAGGTCCGTGCGTGGCGCGACGCCGCCTTCAAGGCGAAGGCGCGTCAGCTGAACGCTCTTTTGCGCCGCTGCGACGGTCTGCTCGGAAATGAGTCGCGAGCTCGAGTCTGCTGCATGGTTCAGCCATGCGTTCGCAACATCCGCAACGAGCGCCAGTCTCGTCGCCCGGGCGCCCGCTTCGGTTGCAAGGTATCGCTCGAGCTGAACATGGGTGAGCGATCGGACTCGACCGAACAGGTCGAGTTCGAAATTCGGAACGCCGACGCCGGCCTGGTAGTTGGCGCCGACATTGTCGTTGCGGTCGCCGCTCACCGTTACCCCGCCCGAAGCATTGACGGTCGGCAACTGTTGTGCGCGCTGAATATGATATTGCTCGCGCGCTGCGGCGATGTTCGAGGCCGCAACCATGAGATCACGGTTGTTCGCCAACGCCTCCGTTATCAGTCTCTGCAGCCGTGGATCCTGGAACACCTGCGTGTAGGTGAGCACGGGAAGACCTGCCTCGGCCTCGGCGAGGTACGGATCGCCGAGGGGCCACGACGTCGGCACCGCCGGGTCTGGCCGCACATAGGCCGGCTCCATCGTCGTGCAGGACGTGGCCAGTAACGCCATCAAGGCAGCAGCGCGCTTCATGCTTCAGCTTCCCGGGGGCGGAGACGCTCGCGGACCATCTTCATCCCGTCGCGGACGCCCCGGCGTACCAGCACGAAGAAGAAGGGTATGTAGAAAATCGCGAGCGCCGTCGCGGTCAGCATGCCGCCGATGACTGCGGTTCCGATCGCCATCCGGCTGTTCGCTCCAGCGCCGGTCGCGAGTGCCAGCGGCAGCACACCGAAAATGAAGGCGAAGCTCGTCATGAGGATCGGTCGCAGGCGGATCCGCGCGGCCTCGATTGCCGCGTCGATCACGCGCTGGCCTTCGCGCTCGGCCCGTTCCGCGAACTCCACCATGAGGATCGCATTTTTCGCCGACAGGCCCATGGTCGTGATGAGTCCGACCTGGAGGTAGACGTCGTTCTGGAGGCCGCGAAGTGTCACGAAGAACACCGAGCCGACAAGGCCGATCGGAATGACGAGCAATACCGCGACCGGGATCGACCAGCTCTCGTAAAGCGCAGCGAGGCAGAGAAAGACGACGATGAGCGCGACGCCGTAGAGGATCGGCGCCTGGCCCGAGGAGAGGCGCTCCTGGTAGGACTGGCCCGCCCAGGCGACGCCGATCCCCGGGAGCTGGTCGGCCAGCTTTTCCATGATGCTCATGGCATCGCCCGAGCTCACACCTGGTGCGCCCTGGCCATTAAGTTCGAACGACGGATAGCCAAGGAATCGCGAAGAGCTCGTCGGCGTCGTCATCCAGTTGGTTTGCGCGAACGAGGAGAAGGGCACCATCTGCCCCTGGTTGTTGCGCACGAACCACTGGTCGATGTCGTTCGGCTTCGCACGAAAGGGAGCGTCGCCCTGAACATAGACGCGTTTCACTCGGCCGCGGTCGATGAAGTCGTTGACGTAGCGGCCACCCCACGCCGTGGAGATCGTGCTATTGACGTCGCTAGCATTGATCCCGAGCGCCGCGACCCGCTGCTGGTCGATGTTGACCTTGAGGCTCGCGACGTCCGGAAGCTCGCTCAAGCGCACGGAGGTCAGTTTCGGATCGTCGCTGGCAGCGGCGAGAAGGCGGTCGCGTGCGGCTTCGAATTCCTCCTGGCTCATGCCGCTCGTGTTGAGGATCTCCATCGTGAAGCCGGTGGATTGGCCAAGACCGCGGATCGCGCCCGGGACCAGCGCGAACACTTGCGCGTCGCGCAATCCGCGGAAGGCGCGCGATGCACGCCGCACGATCGCGTCGGCGCTGTTCTCCGAGCCCTCGCGCTGGTCGTAGTCGGCAAGGTTCAGGAACGCCTGGCCGGTGTTCTGTCCGGCGGAACCCTGGCCGCCGCCGGCCACGGTGAAATAGGTTTTGATGTTCTTCTTTTCGCTACCGTTCAGGAAGTAATTCTCGACCTGGCGCTGGACCTGGCGGGTCCGCTCCATGGTCGCGCCCGCCGGAAGACGGAACTGCACGGACGCGAATCCCTGGTCCTCTGTCGGCAGAAAGCCCGTCGGTAGGCGGTAGAAGAGGAGAATGAGGATCGCGAATACCCCGGCGTAGATCGCGAGGAACAGCCACTTGCGGGCGACGACGAGGCTGACACTGCGGACAAACCAGTCCTTGAAGCGGTCGAAGCCGTCGTTGAACCTCACGCGTGCGCGCTCAATCTTGTGCGCGACAGAAGGCGCTGCCCGTCCGAGCCAGGTTTCCTCGACCGTTGCATGATTTCTGCGGAGGAGGTTGGCCGCGATTGCCGGGCTCAGCGTCAGGGCAATGAACACCGACAACGCCATCGCCGAGACGATCGTTGCGGAAAACTGCCGGTAGATGACACCGGTCGATCCGCCGAAGAAAACCATCGGCAGGAATACTGCGGAAAGGACAAGCGCGATCGCGACCAGCGCCATCTGGATCTGCTCCATTGACGCCACGGTCGCGTCGCGCGGAGTCATTTCCGGGTTCTCGTGCATCAGGCGCTCGACATTCTCGACGACCACGATGGCATCGTCGACAAGCAGCCCGGTCGCGAGCACCAGCCCGAAGAGGGTCATCGTGTTGATCGAAAATCCGAGCGCGTAAAGGATCGCAAAGGTGCCCAGCAGGACGACCGGAACGGCGATGAATGGAATGAGGGTCGCGCGCCAACTTTGCAGGAACACGAACATCACGAGGACGACAAGGAGGATCGCTTCGAGGAGCGTCTTTACGACTTCACGAACCGAGAGCTTGATGAAGTTGGTCGAGTCGTTCGCGAAGGCGTAGGAATAGCCTTGCGGCATGCGCGGGGCGAATTGTTCGACCTTGTCCTTGACGAGAGTGGCGGTCCGCAGCGCGTTCGCACCAGGCTCGAGCGAGATGCCGATGCCCGCTCCTGGATGGCCGTTTGCGCGAATCCTCGCCGAATAGTTTTCAGCGCCGAGCTCGACACGTGCGACATCGCTCATCAGCACTCGGGCGCCCGTCGGGTCGGACTTGATGACGATGTTGCGGAACTGCTCGGGCGTCTGCAGCCGCGACTGGGCGGTCACCGTCGCGTTGAGCATCTGGCCCTGGGGTTGCGGAAGGCCGCCGATCTCGCCGGCGGCGATTTCGGTATTCTGGTTCTGGACGGCGGTGATGATGTCGTTGGGCATGAGCCCGAAGCTCGAAAGCTTGTGAGGATCGAGCCAGATCCGCATCGCATATGACGATCCGAACACGTTGACGTCGCCGACGCCAGGAACGCGCGAAAGCTCGTCCTGGATGTTCGTGGTCAGCCAGTCCGACACATCGAAGTTCGTGCTTTTGTCCGTCGTGTCACTGATCGCGACGATCATCAGCAGGTCCGGCGCGCCCTTGGTAACCGTCACACCCTGCTGCTGGACCTGCGCGGGAAGCCTCGAGATCGCCTGCTGGATCTTGTTCTGGACCTGGACCTGGGCAATGTCGGGATCGATGCCCTTTTCGAACACCGAGGTGATGTTGACCTGGCCGCGAGCTGTCGACGACGACGAGAAATAGAGCAGCCCGTCAATGCCGGTGAGCTGGCGCTCGAGTACCTGGGTGACGCTGCTTTCGAGTGTTGCAGCCGACGCGCCGGGGTAGCTCGCGCGGACGTTGATCTGGGTCGGCGCAACGTCGGGATATTGCGCAACCGGAAGCTGGAGTATCGCGCCGATGCCCATCAGCATGATGATGATCGCGATCACCCAGGCAAAGATTGGGCGATCGATGAAAATCTTCGACATCGATTAGCGGCTCTGGCCTTGGCTCTTGTTCGCCGCGGCCGGGCGGGCGTCGATCCGCTGCGGCGCGCTCGCCGGGACCGGCTTGATCGGTGCGCCATCCTTGAGGTTGTTGGTACCCTGCGTGATCACCTTTTCGCCCGGCGCCAGCCCGCCGGTTACCACCCAGTAGGTGCCGAGCGTACGATCGGCCTGCACAGTCCGCTGAACCGCGCGATTGCCCGGCCCGACCACGAACAAGGTTGCGTTGCCCTGCGGGTCGCGGGTGATTGCGGCCTGCGGCACGAGGATCGCCGAAGTCTGCACGGCCTGGGCGAACTGCGCGGTCACGAACATTCCCGGGAGCAGGATCGACTGGGGATT
>Ga0068864_100001113_pt1 | contig 22476 bp, 11 predicted proteins | sample KBSSwiS72_FD_66586 | JGI IMG/M metagenome (GOLD analysis project Ga0068864, IMG submission 66586) | Switchgrass rhizosphere microbial communities from Kellogg Biological Station, Michigan, USA - KBS Switchgrass S7-2 | ecosystem: Host-associated > Plants > Roots > Rhizosphere > Soil ... | reverse complement strand
ACGCGTTTGAGAAGATCTCGATCGCCTGCTCGGTGAGCTCCTCGAGCGTGATCTGGCCGAGGTTCCACAGGAGCCTCTGGCCTGCGTACTGCTGGACGTAGGGGTCGAGGGGACCGGTCGGGGACCCCGGCTGCTGGGCGTCTCCCGCCGCGCCGCTCCCGGCTCCGTAGCCGGAGAAGTGCAGGACGGGGAGCGAGACTGCGTCGCCGTCGAGGCGGGGGTACAGGATCAGGTTCTCGCCTCCCCCCGCGTAGGCATAGGCCACGGCGACGTTCGGCGGCGTCGGCGTGGCAGGATCGATCGTCAGCGTCGCCGGGACCAGCAGGCGAAGCCCCGCGGGCTCTAGCTCGACGCCTGCAATGAGACCGCCGGAGATCGGAAGCCGGTCGACGCGTGAGACCGGGGTCATCGTGATCGTCCGCGGGCCGAGCAGCGCGTCGGGTGGGACTTCGAGCGTGAACGTCGTGCCGTCGGCCCCGTGAGCGACGATCGAGCCCCCGGTCACGCCGAGCTCCGCCGACGCGGCGTGCGCGTCGTCGCGCGCCGGGGTCACCGAACGGCCGCCCATGAACGCCGCCGTGTCCCCGACCGACGCGAACGCGCCGGATGGATTGACGAACGTCTTCACGGCATGCGTGACCGTGTCGGTCACCGTGACCGTGTACTCGACGTTGGAGAGCGCGCCGAAGAAGACCCAGAAATTGCCGTTCACCGCCCGCGCGTCCAGAACCTTGATCATCAGCTCGACGTTCGTGTCCGCGAAGAACCAGAAGTACCCCGTGTCGTTCGTGAGCTGGACCGGGTGCCCGTCGCCGGATCTTCCGTGGGAGTCTTTCCAGGAGACCTCGATGTGGAAACGGCACGCGCTCAGCAGGAACCCGAAGGTCGTCTCGCGGCAGGGCGTGAAATCGGCGGTCGCCGGCGGGGCCTCGATGAACCGCTGGATCGCGTCGAGGGATTCCGGCGGCGATGACGTGCCCGCGACTCGGACAGAATCATTCGCCGGCGGCGCGTCGACCGATCCCGCAAACGCATCGGTGTCGCCGACGGAAGCGAACTGCCCCTGCGGGTTGTGGTACGTCTTCACCGATCCGGTCGCGCTGTCCTTCACCGTCAGGTCGTACTGGACGTTGGAGAGCGCGCCGAAGAAGACCCAGTACTTTCCGTTGACGGCCTTGGCGTTCAGCACCTTGACCACGAGCTCAACGTTGGAGGAGCTGAAGAACCAGAAGTAGCCGGTGTCGGACGTGAGCGAGATCGCGTGTCCCTCGCCGGAGCGGCCGCGCGCGTCTTGCCAGTGGACGCCGACCTGGAAGCGGCCCGCGTTCAGACAGAGCGCCGTGTCGGACGGTGCACAAGCCTCGGCGCCCAGCCGCGACGCGGCCAGGAGGAGTAGAAGGACGCAGACCCATCCGCGGAGGACCTGGATCCTGCTCATGAGTGACCTCCATCCATCACGCGCAATCGCGGCTCGAATCGGCTCGCGAAAAAGGGGCCGGCCGCCGCGCAGCGGAAGGGCCGCCGGGTCGGCGCGGTCCGCTCGGGGAAGCGATCGGCGGTGCGAGAGTGTCCGTAAGTGTCATTGCGGCGCGAACTTGGTCCCTTGCGTAATGGTGCCGTCGCCCCCACCCGTAACGCGCGGGGCAGGGACAGCCGGGATCAGCCGGGCGGAAGGAAAACTCCGGGTCAGCGCGATCGAGGGGAGTCCGATCCTCGACCGCGCTGTCCCGGGCGGGGACCCTACTCGAGGAGGAACGTCTTCGTCAGGAAGACCGCCATCTGTCCTCGCGTATTGGGGTTCAAGGGGCAGTAGTTTCCGTTGCCGCAGCCTCCGGTGATTCCCTCCGCCGCGAGCTGCTCGATCCAGTCGGCGAACGTCGAGGGGCACGCCACGTCCGCGAAGTCGCCGCTGCACGGCGGGGGCACGTACGCGGGGCCGTGCTGCGCCTTCAAGAGGAAGACCGCCATCTGGTCGCGCCGCACGGGGTTCTGCGGGCAGTAGTTGCCGCTTCCGCAGCCGCCCGTGATTCCCTCGGCGGCCAGCGCCTCGATCCAGTCGGCGAATGTCGACGGGCAGGGAACGTCGCCGAAGATGCCGGTGCACGGCGGAGGCGTGTAGCAGAGGCCGTGCCGGCCCTTCAGCAGGAAGACCGCCATCTGCTGCCGCAGCGTCGGCTGGTCGACGCCGTACAGACCGCCGCCCACTCCGACCGTGATGGCGTTCGACACGAGCGTGGTCACGAAGCTGTAGAACTGCTGGCTCGGCGGGACGTCGAGGAAGTCGACGATCCAGGCCTTTTTGAGGGTGCCCGAAGTTCCGTCCGTGTTCGTGACCGTGATGTCGTTGACGGTGGCGGCCGCGAGCGCCGGTGCCGTCACCGACATCGTCGTCTCGTCCGTCACGGCGGGGGTGAGACCGGCGACGCCGCCGAAGGTCACCGTCGCGCCGTTCACGAAGTGGGTGCCCGTGAGGTCGACGACGATACCGCCCTCCGGAGGTCCCGAGCGCGGAGTCGAAGCATAGATGACGTTCTGCGAGAACTCCGACGTGTTGCCGGAAGGGTCCGTCGCCGTCATCGAGATCGGCGGCTGCGTCGGCGCGTTGGCGTCGTTCACGACGAGGTCGAAGGGGGCGTCGCCGCTGCCGTCGGTCGTGACCTGCTGCGTTCCGAGGTAGTAGGCGCTCTGGAGAAGGTCACGAGGCCGCGGCGTGCACGAGGGACTCTCGAAGATGTCGAGGTCGAACGTCGTGCTCGGCGTGGACTTGAGGATGCCGTGCACGGTGAGGTTCGTCGTTCCATAGTCCACGGAAGAGATGAAGGGGAAGTTCTGCAGGTTGTTCGCCCCGGTATCCGCGTCCCCGGCGTCGTTCTTCGTGACGCCGGTCGGGGAGTTGTCGATACCCAGGAGCTGGTTGAAGAAGATGGGATTGGCGCGGACCGAGTTGCGAATGCCGTCGTTCCAGACGCCGTTCTGATTCCAGGCGATCGCGTTTCCCTGTCCCGGTGTGAGTCCTCCGACGAGCGCGTCGGAGGTCCCCAGGTCGAGGTAGACGCCGGATCCGCCGTTGCCCATCGGCTGCGTTGCGGTGATGAGATCGGTGCCGATCGTGTTTCCCTGGATGACGGCGTTGATGCTGCCGAACCCGAGCGAGATCCCATCGAGCCGATTTCCCGAGATCAGGTTTCCCGCTCCGGCGTTGAAGTTGCCGCCGATGACCAGCCCGGGAGCGTTCGAGCCCGAGATGCCGTAGCCGTTGGCGATCACCTCCGTGCCGGCCGCGTTGGTGCCGATCTTGTTTCCCTGGATCGTGCAGCCGGTCCCGACCGAGACGTGGATGCCGTCCTCGTCGTTTCCGGAGATGACGTTGCCCTCGCCCGCGTTCGGTCCGCCGATGAGGAAGCCCGTGGTGGCCGTCAGCGTGATTCCCTCGCTGTTGGGAAGGGGAGAGGCGCCCGTGACGTCCGTTCCGATGTAGTTGCCCTGAATGACGTTGGCGCCGCCGGCTGTCGACTGGATGCCCGCCGTGTTGCCGCTGATGACGTTCCTCGCCGCCGCCGCGGCGCCGCCGATGACGTTGCCGGTCGCCCCCGCTGTCAGGACGATGCCGGTCCCGTTGCCCGGCCCGGGCAGCGTACCCGTCGCGTCGGTGCCGATGAAACAGGCCTCCACGTGGTTGTCGTTGGACTCGATCTGGATCCCGGCCGTGAAGTCGTGGATGCAGACGCCGCGGATCGTGTTCCCTCCCGCGCCGGTCATGCGGAGGCCGGCGCCGCTGAAGGTCGAGACCACGACGAGCGGCGTGCCCGCGTAGCCGGGCTGAGTCGTGGCGTCGAGGGTCGTCTCGCCGGCGAGCGGCGGGAGGATCGTCAGAGGCAGGATCACGAAGGGCCCGGTGCCCGGGATGTTGAAGTCGATCGTGTCGGGACCGGCGCTGCCGTTGGCGTCGAGGATCGCCTGGCGCAGCGAGCCGGCGCCCGTGTCGTTCGTGTTGGTGACGGTGAAGGTGGCGGCACCGAGCGCGGCCGTCGATGCCAGGAGCAGCGCCGCACAGCGCGCGGCGAACCTCGGATTGCACCCCTCGAGTCTCGGCCGCCTCCGGCGCATCGTCGTCATGGTCTCGCCTTTCTCGGGCTCATGCCCGACTTGAGACTCGTGGCTTTCCATCCGTTCTCACTGCAGCTTGAACGTCTTGACGATGAAGACGGCCATCTGCCCACGAGTGTTGTTGGTCAGCGGGCAGTAGTTGCCGCCGCCGCAGCCTCCGGTGATCTGCTCGCCGGCGAGCTGTTCGATCCAGTTCGCGAATGTGGACGGGCAGGGCACGTCGGCGAACGTGCCCGCGCAGTCCGGCGGCACGTAGCTCGACCCGTGCTCCGCCTTGAGCAGGAAGACGGCCATCTGGTCGCGGCGCACGGGAGTCGTCGGGCAGTAGTTGCCGCCGCCGCAGCCTCCGGTGATCTGCTCGACGGCGAGCTGCTCGATCCAGTTGGCGAACGTCGACGGGCAGGGCACGTCTCCGAACGTTCCCGTGCAGGGCGGGGGCACGTAGCAGAGGCCGTGGCGCGACTTCAGCAGAAAGACGGCCATCTGCTGGCGCAGCGTCGGCTGGTCGACGCCATACAGCCCGCCGCCGACGCCAACCGTGATGGCGTTCGAGACGAGTGTCGTGACGAAGCCGTGGAACTGGTGCGCCTCGGGGACGTCCAGGAAGTCGGAGACCCATCCCTTGACCAGCGTCCCGGTCGTCCCGTCCGGAGTCGTCACGACGATGTCGTTGACCGTGCCCGGGGGAAGCAGGGGTGAGCTCGTGAACAGCTGATGGTCGCTGTTGAACGTGATCGGAACGGACGCGCCCCCGATCGTGGCCGTCGTCGGGTCTGCGAAGTCGGTCCCGTTGATCGTCAGGGGCCGGCCTCCGTCGGCCGGTCCCGACGACGGGTTCATCGAGAAGATGATCCGCTGCGAGAGCTCGGACGTGTTGCCGGACTCGTCGGTGGCGGTGACCGCGATGCGGGCGCCGTTCTCCACCGCGACCGGAAGCGTGACGTCGAAGTCGAAGTGGCCGGCGCCGTCGGTCGTGATCTGCGACGACCCGAGGTACGTCTCGGCCTCGTTGAAATCCCTCGGGAAACGTGTGCACGGCGGATTCGCGTAGAAGTCGAGCGTGTACTGCGTCGACGGAGCGCTGTTGAGCTTGCCGAGGACCTCGACCGACGACGCGCCGTAGACGATCGACCGGACGATCGGGAAGTTCTGCAGGTTGTTCGGTGTCAAGTCCGCGTCTCCGGGATCGTTCGGGGTGGGCCCCTCCCCCGACAGGTCCAGGCCGAGCTGCTCGTTGTCGTGGATCGAGTTGCCCCGGACCGTGACCTGGCTCGCGCCCGAGCCCACGAGGACTCCGACGGGAACGCTGAACGCGAGCGTCCCGCTGTTGTACGCGATGAGGTTGGCCTGACCCGGAGACGTTCCACCGATGACGACCCCCGTGATGTTCGCGGTCGAGATCCCGGTGGCGTTCGGAATCGGAAGCGTCCCGGTGACGTCCGTCCCGATCTTGTTCCCGAAGATCGTCGTGTTGGTCCCGAAGTTGTACGCGGTGATGCCGACCTGCGTCTGGCCGGAGATCAGGTTGCCTTCTCCGGCGCCGGCGCCGCCGATCTGCACGTTGTGGCCGCCCGAATCGTTGACGCCAGCGCTGTTGGGGATCGCGTACGTCCCGGTGATGTCCGTACCGATGAAGTTTCCCTGGATGGCGAATCCGTCGCCGCCGCTCATCTGGACCGCGCTGCCGAGGTTGCCCGAGATCACGTTGCCCGCTCCCGCCGCGCTACCGCCGATCACCGCGTTGTTCGATCCGCCGACGCTGATCCCGGCGGTCCCATTCGGAACCGCGAACGTCCCCGTGACGTCGGTTCCGACGAGGTTCCCCAGGAAGGTCGCTCCGTCGGAGGATTCGACCGACACTCCGAGCGACTGGTTGCCGGAGATGAGATTCCGCGTCGCCGCCGTCGTCCCGCCGATCGTGTTGTTGGGGGAGTTGATCATCCGGATGCCGATGTTGCCCGTCGACGCGCTGGCGGTTCCGGCCGCGTTGGTGCCGATGTAGCAACCCTCGATCACGTTGCCCCCGCCGCCCTGCAGCAGGATGAGCGTCGCGAAGTTGTTCAGGACGAGCCCCCGGATGGTCGAGCCTCCCGCCTGGATGTTCAGCCCGGCCGTCTGGCTGCCGTGCAGCTCGATCAGCGGCGCTCCGGAGTACCCCGGCTGGGTCGCCCCGTCGAGGATCACGGGATCCGTGACGGGCGGCAGCAACGTGAGTGAGACGTTGATCGTCTGCACGCCCGATCCCGGGATGTCGAACGCGATCGTGTCGAGCCCGGCGTTGGCGTTCGCGTCCGTGATCGCCTGACGGAGCGAGCCTGCGCCGGAATCGGACGTGTTGATCACCGTAAACGTCGAGGCGCCGACCGGGGATGCGCCAAGCGCCATGGCGAGGCCGAGGACAGTCGAACCGATGGCGAGCAGGCAGGGACGAGCGACCGGCGGCATGAGGGCCATAGGAAGACCTCCGCTTTCGAGCTCGAAAAGTGCGGGCTCGCGGCGGAGCTTATCTCTCCGTGACGACAACCGTACCTGCCGCCAGGTCGTGAAACGCGCGGCCGTTGCGATGCAGGAACGCGACGATGAAATCCACCACGAGCACGCTCGAGACGACCATCACCACGAATCGGACGATCGCCCGCGGGGCTCCCATGGGGCCGGGGCTGTCGGGGAACGCGGCCGGCGCGACGCGGAGACCCATCATGTGCTGGCCCGGCGTCGAGCCCTCGCGCGTCCAGAATCCGACGAAATAGACCGTCGCCGAGGCCAGGCAGACCCCCGCGATCGCCCATTTCTCCGCCGATTCGAGGACGGACGGGGCGAACATCATGAGCAGGAGATGCGCGCCGATCGACGCGACCACGGAGACCGTCCCGACGATCACCAGGTCGATCCCGAACGCCGTCGCCCTGGGGGCGAGGCTCCGGTCGGCCGGTTCCTCCAGAGCCGCCGGGACCTTCATTTCCAGGGTTCTCGAGCTCATGAGGCCTCCTTCGCCCGGCGGTGGACTGACGAGCCCGGCCGATCCCACCCGGCCGTGCTCCCCGCCTGAATGACACGCGCAGGGAGGATGGATTCGGGATCACGCGCCGTCGACGCGCGTCTCCGGGCGGCTCGGGGCGGGCGCCGGGTTCGGGTCGGGCGCCGGCCTGAGCCCCTCGGCGTCCCGCCTCCCGTGATCTAATTTCGGACACCGAAAGGCTTCTCAAATGCCGGAACCGGATCCACCCAGCGGGGTCACGGAGCTCCTTCGCCGCTGGAACTCCGGCGACCGCGAGGCGATGGACCGGCTCATGCCGATCGTGTACGACGAGCTCCGGCGCCTCGCGGCCGGCTACCTCAAGGGCGAGAGGCCCGGCCACACCCTTCAGCCGACCGCGCTGGTCCACGAGGCGTACCTCCGTCTCGTGCGGCAGGACCGGGTCGAGTGGCAGAACCGCGCGCACTTCTTCGGCATCGCCGCGAGCATGATGCGGCGTGTCCTCGTGGACCACGCCCGCCGCCGGCAGGCCGAGAAGCGCGACGCGGGCGGCTTCCGCCTGACGCTCCAGCTCGGGGAGGCCTTCGAGGCCGCGCGCGACCCGGAGCTGCTCGAGCTCGACCAGGCGCTCGGCCGTCTCGAGCGGCTCGACGCGGATCAGGCCCGCGTCGTCGAGCTCCGGTTCTTCGGCGGCCTGACCGTCGAGGAGACCGCCGTCGTGCTCGGGATCTCGACCGCCACCGTGAAGAGGGAGTGGCGCACCGCGAAGGCCTTTCTCCGCCGGGAGATGGCTTCCGACGACGCCGGCTCCTGACGTGCCCGACTCGGAGCGGAACCCGGAGGAGTGGCGCCGGGTCAAGCAGATCCTGGCGGACGTGCTCGAGCAGCCGGAGGATCGGCGAGCCGGATTCCTGGACGCCGTCTGCGCCGGGGACGCGACGCTCCGGCGGCGGATCGAGGCGCTCGTCCGCGCAGAGGCGGAGCCGTGGAGCTTCGTCGACGGAGCGGCCGCGGGATCCTTTCTCACGCGGGACCTGAGCGGCCGCCAGCTCGGCGCCTACGAGGTCGTCGAGGAGATCGGCCGCGGAGGGATGGGCGCCGTCTATCTCGCCCGCCGCCAGGGCGACTTCGACCGGAGGGTCGCGATCAAGGTCGCCCGGCCGGGTCTGGCCGACCCGGAGGCGCTGCGGCGCTTCCTCGCCGAGAGACAGATCGCGGCGACGCTCGAGCATCCGAACATCGCCCGCCTCCTCGACGGAGGCGCGACGCCGGAGGGGGAACCGTACTTCGTCATGGAGTACGTGGACGGCGAGCCGCTCCTCGCCTACTGCCGCGACCGCGATCTCACTCTCGACGAGCGTCTCGCGCTCTTCCGGCAGGTGTGCGCGGCCGTGGGTTTCGCGCACAGGAACCTCGTCGTCCACCGCGACATCAAGCCCGCGAACATCCTGGTGACCCGGGAGGGGACGCCGAAGCTCCTCGACTTCGGGATCGCGAAGCTCCTGGCCGAGGACAGCGGCGAGGCGCGGAGCCGGACGGCCACCATGTTCCGGGCGCTGACCCCGGAGTACGCCAGCCCCGAGCAGGTTCGCGGCGAGCCCATCACGACGGCGTCCGACGTCTATTCGCTGGGCGTCGTCCTCTACGAGCTGCTGACGGGGGAAAGGCCCTACACGCTCGCGACCTCGGAGCACGACGAGCTCGTGCGTGTCGTCTGCGAGGTGGACCCCGTGCGGCCCAGCGCCGCCGTGACGAGGTCGCGAGACGATTCCGCGGCCGCCGTGCCCCGCGGCGAGACCGCCGGGTCTCTGGCCCGGCGCCTGCGCGGCGACCTCGACGCGATCGCCATGAAGGCGATGCGCAAGGAGCCCGAGAACCGGTACGCCTCCGTCGCCGAGCTCTCGGACGACCTCGATCGGTTCCGGCGAGGCCTGCCGGTCGCGGCCCGACAGGGGACGATTTCCTACCGGGTGGCGAAGTTCTCGCGCCGGCACCGCGCGGGGCTCGCGGCGACGGCGCTCGTCCTCCTCGCCGTCTGCGCCGGACTCGCCGCGACGCTGAGAGAGGCGCGCCGCGCGAGAGAGGCGGAGGCGAGGGCCGAGCGGCGGTTCCGGGACGTGCGCACCCTGGCCAACTTCTTCTTGAACGACTTCTACGACGCGATCCGCTTCCTGCCGGGTTCGACGCCCGCGCGCCAGCTGATCGTCCAGAGGGGGCTCGCGTACCTGGACAGCCTCTCGCTCGAGGCGGGGGACGATCCGTCGCTGCTCCGCGACCTGGCCGAGGGCTACCAGCACCTCGGCGACGTGCAGGGGAACCCGGCGCAGGGGTCCTCGATGCTCGGCGACATGCCGGGTGCTCAGAAGACCTTTCGGAGAGCGGCCGATGTGCGCGAGCGGCTCGCCGCATCCGCGACCGCGACTCGGCAGGACCGGCTCGCGCTCGCCCGCATCGACAGCCTGCTCGCCGACTCGTACACCCTCGACGGCGAATACCGACAGGCGATCGATCTCGCCCGCCGGTCCGTCGGGCTCATGTCGAAGGAGATCGAGGCCGCGCCGTCGGATCCCGAGGTGCTCCGCCAGCTCGCCCACACGCAGATCAATCTCGGATCGGCCCTCAAGATGGCGAACCATCCCGACGAAGCGCTCGCCGCATTCCAGTCCGCTCTCGCCGTGTACGAAAAACTCTTCACCAGCGACCCCTCGGACATCGTCGACAGACGCCGGCTCTTCGTCGCCTACTACAAGATCGGCGCTCTCGAGAACTCTCAGAAGCGCTACGACCGGGCGGTGGACGTCTTTCGCCGTGCGGTCTCGCTGGCCGGGGAGAGCCACCGCCGCGAGCCCGGCAACGGCGCCGTGAGCCGGGATTACTCGTTCGCGCTGGAGGGCCTCGGCGAATCGCTCGTCTCGGTCGGCCAGCTCCGGGAGGCGGTCGACATCCTCTCGTCCAGGCGGGCCCTGCAGCAGGAGCTCGCCGACGCCGATCCGTCGGACGCGAACGCCCGCATCTGGCTCGCGGAAGGGACCTGTTCGCTCGGAGAGGCACGCATCGCCGCCGGCGACGCGGCCGCCGGCATTCGCGATCTCCAGGAGGCGCGCGCGATGACGGCCTCTCTCGTCGCGAAGCATCCGGACGACGTCAGCGCCCGCATGGAGCTCGCGCATTCCTGCACCGCTCTCGGGGGCGCCACGGAGGGCGCCGAATCGCGCGCCTGGCTGGAGAAGGCCCGGGACGTCTACCTGGGCCTTCGCCGCGACGGGAAGCTCCCCCCCGCGGTCGAGGCTCTCCTCGCGAGGGTCGAGGAACAGATTGCCGAATCGGGAGGCACGCGGTGAGCGGGAACGGCCCCGGGAGCTCGATGAGCGGCCGGCGAGTCGGCGTCTACGAGATCGTCTCGGAGATCGGGCGCGGTGGGATGGGGGCCGTGTACCTCGCGCGGCGCCACGACGACTTCGAGAAGCGCGTCGCCGTCAAGCTCGTCCGAACGGGACTGGCGGACCCCGAGGCGCTCAGCCGCTTCCTGTCCGAGCGCCGCATCGCGGCGCGGCTCGAGCACCCGAACATCGCGCGGCTGCTCGACGGGGGCGCGACTCCGGATGGGGAGCCGTATTTCGTCATGGAGTACGTCGAGGGAGAGCCGCTTCTGGACTACTGCCAGCGGCGCGCCGCCACGCTCGACGACCGGCTCTCGATCTTCGAGCAGGTGTGCGGCGCCGTGGCCTTCGCGCACCGCAACCTCGTCGTCCACCGCGACATCAAGCCGGCGAACATCCTCGTCACGCCCGACGGGTGTCCGAAGCTGCTCGACTTCGGCATCGCCAGGCTCCTCGACTCGGAGGGCCGTTCCACCGGCGGCACCGAGACCCTCCACCCCGTGATGACGCCGGACTACGCCAGCCCCGAGCAGGTCCGGGGCGCGCCGATCACGACGGCCACCGACGTCTACTCCCTCGGCGTGGTGCTCTACGAGCTGCTCACGGGACGCCGCCCGTACCGGCTCGTGACCGGACGGACCGACGAGCTGATCCGCGTCGTGTGTTCGACGGAGCCGGTCCGGCCGAGCACCGCCGTCCGCCGCGAGCGCGCGCCGGGCGAGGACGACGACGACGCCGGAAGCCCGCCGGGCGGCGAGACCGGCGAATCGCTCGCGCGCAAGCTGCGAGGCGACCTCGACGCGATCACGCGCAAGGCGATGCGCAAGGAGCCGGAGCACCGCTACGCCTCCGTCGACCAGCTCGCGGGCGACCTGGACAGGTACCGGCGGCGGCAACCGGTGATGGCGCGGCGCGGTACGGTGGGATACCGCGCCGGGAAATTCGCGAGGCGGCACCGGATCGGGCTCGCGGCCGCCGCGGTCGTCCTGCTCGCCCTCGGGGTGGCCGCGGGCGCTACGCTCCAGGAGGCGCGGCGCGCGCGAATCGCGGAGGCGCGCGCCCGGCGGCGCTTCGACGACGTCCGCCGGATCGCCAACTCGCTGCTCTTCGAGTTCGACGACGCGATCCGGGACCTGCCCGGCTCCACGCCGGCGCGCGGGATGCTCGTCGATCACGCCCTTCGCTACCTGGACGGGCTCTCCCGCGAGTCCGCGGAGGATCGCGGCCTGCGGCGCGAGCTCGCGGATGCGTACCAGAAGGTCGGTGACGTGCAGGGGAACCCGTTCCACGCGAACCTCGGCGACATGAAGGGCGCCCTCGCGAGCTACGGGAAGGCCGTCGGCCTGCTCGAGCCCGCGGTGGCCGGCGCGGGAGCCACTGCGGAGGACAAGGCGTCGCTGGCGACGGCATACCTCGGCCGCGGCGGCATCGAGGTCGCGACCGGCGCCGCACCGAAGGCGGTCGCCGACTCCCGGAAGGGACTCGCGCTCCGCCAGGAGCTCGCTCTCGGCGCTCCCGGGGACGCGCGGCGGCAGATGGATCTCGCCCAGGCGTGGCAGTTCCTCGCGTTCCACCTCCAGGCGGCCGGCTCCATCGCCGAGGCGGAGCGGGCACTGGAGCGGCAGTCGTCGATCCTGGTCGAGCGAGAGAAGGCAGAGCCGGGAAGCCCGACCGTCCGGCGCGCGATCGAGCAGAACCGCTACGTCGCGGGCACCCTCCTGGAGAGCCTGGGGCGGCAGGAGGAGGCGCTCGCCACGCTCCGCCAGGCCGCCGCCCTCGCCGAAGCGCTCCATCGCGAGGACCCGGCGAGCACGGTCTATCTCCGGGACGTCGGCTACGCCTACATGGAGATCGGGGTGGTGCAGACCGCTCTCGGCGACCCCGGGTCCGCCCTCGCGGCGCACCGTCAATCCGGCGACGCCTTCGGAGAGCTCGCGGCCGCCGATCGCAGGAGCGTCGACGGCCGGCTCGGTGTTGCGATCGGTCACCACAACGTGGCGGAGACGCTGCTCGAGCTCGGGCGCCGGTCCGAGGCACTGGCCGAGTACCGGCTGGCGCGGCCGGGCTACGAGTCGATCGTCGCGGCGGCGCCGGACAATCTCTGGGTCACCAGCATGCTGGCGAAGCTCTATTCGGATCTCGCGGATTTCGAGCCCGAGGGCTCGCCGTCCGGCTGCTCGCTCGACCGGCGCTCGATCGAGCTCTTCGGAAAGGTGGGCGGCGCCGGCGACTCGCCGCAGCACCGGGCCGCGCTCGAGACGTCTCGCCGGCGCTTCGCGGCGTGCGCAGGAGCGGCGAGGAGCTGACGGGCGAAGAGCGAGGCGGCGGCTATGATGCGCGCGCGGAGGCAACCATGAAGAAAATCGCGGCGATCGCGCTCGCGGCGGGTCTCTGCGCGGCTTCCGCCCGCGCTCAGTCCGCCGAGGGGATGTTCGCCCAGGGCCAGGTCGCGGCGGTGCTCGACGCCTTCCACGCCGCCGCGGCGGCGGCGGACGAGGACAGGTACTTCTCCTATCTCGCCCCGGACGCCGTGTTCCTCGGCACGGACGCCACGGAGCGCTGGACGAAGGACGAGTTCCGCAAGTGGGCGCACCCGTACTTCGCGAAGGGCAAGGCGTGGACGTACCGGTCGACGGCGCGCTGGGTCGCGTTCTCACCCGACCGCCGCTTCGCCTGGTTCGACGAGCTCCTCGAGAACGCGAACCTGGGGACGTGCCGCGGCTCCGGCGTGATGGTCGCGACGTCCGAGGGCTGGCGGATCGAGCAGTACAACCTCTCCATTGCCGTGCCGAACGACGTCTCGGATGCCGTCGTGAAGACGATCCGCGACGGCGCGCGGCCGGGAGGTCGGAAGTGACGGCGCGTCGGGCGGGGGCCGTGGCGGCAGCGGCGGTTCTCCTCGCGGCGGTGCTCGCCGCGGCGCCCAAACGGGCTCACAAGGACCCCGCGCGTCGCGAGACCGGCGACCTCGCGTTCGTGCGCGGCGCCGTCTACACCGTGGACGGCGCGCGCAGCTGGGCGGAGACGGTCGTCGTCTCGAACGGCCGGATCGTGTTCGTGGGAGCCGACGCGGCGTCGAAGCCCTGGATCGGCATGCGCACCCGCGTCGTCGACCTCGAGGGCAAGATGCTCCTCCCGGCATTCCACGACTCGCACGTGCACCCGATCTCGGGAGGCATCGAGTCGCTCGAGGTCAACCTGCACGGCATCGAGAGCGCCGCGGAGGTGCTCGAGAAGGTGAGGTCCTACGCCGCGGCGCACCCGAACGCGTCGTGGATCCGGGGCTCGGGCTGGGAGCTGACGACGTTCCCGAACGCGAATCCGACTCGCGCGATGCTCGACGAGGTGGTGCCCGACCGGCCGGCGTACCTCGAGGCGATGGACGGACACAGCGCCTGGGTCAACTCGCGCGCGCTCGCGGTCGCGGGCGTGACCCGCGACACTCCGGATCCGGCTCACGGCCGCATCGAGCGGGACCCGAAGACGGGGGAGCCGTCCGGGGCGCTCCGCGAGGAGGCGACGCACCTCGTGTCGCGCCACCTCCCCCGGCGCACCGCGAAGGACTACGAGGACGGGCTGAAGGAGGCGCTGCGGCAGGCCAACGCGTTCGGACTGACCTCGCTTCAGGAGGCGAGCGCGTCGGACCGGGATCTCGAGACGTACGTCGCCTTCGATCGGCGCGGCGCGCTCACCGCCCGCGTCCGCGCGTCGATCTACTGCGACACGGACAAAGGCGTCGCCGACGTGCCGCGCATCGTCGACCTGCGCCGGCGGTTCCACGGCCGCCGCCTCGTGGCGGGCGGCGTGAAGATCTTCGCCGACGGAGTCCTCGAGACGAAGACGGCGGCCGTGCTCGAGCCGTACCTCGGCACCAGCGGCGATCGCGGCAAGGCGAATCTCGAGCCCGCCGTGTTCCAGGATCTCGCGACGGCGCTCGACCGCGAGGGTTTCCAGATCCACGTCCATGCGATCGGCGACCGGGCGATCCGCGACACCCTCGACGCGCTCGAGGCGGCGCGGCGCGCCAACGGCGTGCGGGACTCCCGCCATCACATCGCGCACCTCGAGCTCATCGACCCGGCGGACGTCCCGCGCTTCCGGCGCCTCGGCGTGGTCGCGAACTTCCAGCCGTTCTGGGCGAACGGGGACAAGTACCTGACCGAGCTCACCGAGCCGGAGCTCGGGCCCGAGCGCTCGCGATGGCTGTACCCGATCGCGAGCGTGCTCGACTCGGGCGGCGTCGTCGCCTTCGGCAGCGACTGGAGCGTGTCCTCGTTGAATCCGCTCGACGGAATCGAGGTCGCGGTCACGCACCGGGCCCCGTCCAGCGAGGCGCCGGGCGCCGGCGGGGGAGAGGGAAACCCGGGACCGCCGTGGCTGGCGCAGGAGCGCATCGATCTCCCGGACGCGATCGCGGGCTACACCATCCGGGGCGCCTACCTCGACTTCACGGAGAAGGAGACCGGCTCGATCGAGCCGGGGAAGGCGGCGGACCTCATCGTGCTGGACCGGAACCTCTTCGAGATCCCGGCTTCGAAGATCCACGAGACGAAGGTGCTGAAGACGTTCCTCGAGGGGAAAGAGGTGTACTCGGCGGGGGAGTGACGCGGCTGCCGGAAGGGTCACCTCTTCCGCACGTACGCGAACGTCCCCGTGTGGTCCTTTCCGTCCGCCCGCGAGGTCCACCGCTGCTCGAAGTGGTCCGCGTCCTGGAACCGGATCTCGAGGTTGCGCATCAGCTCGCCGTTGGGATCGACGACGTTCGTGGCGTCGAGGAACTGGAAGGCGAGCCGGCTGCCGTCGAGGCCCGCGGCCGCCAGGCGGGGCTGGTTGCCGGCGGAGCAGTAATGGGTGGCGACGATCCGACCCGACGGACCGTCGGGCGCGTACATCGTGATCATCTCCTCCGAGTGGTCCGGCACGTCCATGGTCTCCATGAGGCTCGAGCCATTCGACACGAGCCTGAAGGTGATCGTGACGGCTCCGGGGTGCGCCGCGGTCGTGCTCTGCCACGTGCCGACCAGGGTCTTGAGCTTTTCCCAGCCCGCTCCCGGCGAGGCGTCCGATCCGCGCGCGACCGTAGCCCCGAACAACAGGAAAACGAGGACGGCTCCCTTCATTTCTCCTCCTTGTTTCCAAACGAGGTTCCAGGTCTCGCGTCTCACGCCTCCCGAGACACGACGTCCGCGAGCCGGTCCAGGCATCCGATCCACCCGCGGTCGTGCTCGCTCCGCGCGAGCTCGTTCGTGAAGCCCTCCTGCGTCACGGTGAGCTCCGTCTCCTTGCCGGCTTCCCGGAAGTCGACCGTGACGACCGTGTCGCCCGGGCCGCCGAGATTCTTGTCGGTCTCCCACTTCCAGGTGTAGACGAGCCGCTCGGCGGGGCGCACCTCGAGGAACTCGCCCTCGAGGACCCACCCCTGGCCGTCATGCTCGCCCTCGAACCGGTAGCGGCCTCCCACGCGCAGGTCGAGCGCGACGATCCGCATGTCGTAGTCCGGCTCGGCGAACCACTTCATCATCAGCTCGGGCTCGGTCCACGCCCGGTAGACGCGCTGCCGCGATGCCTTCAGGCGTCGCGTGACGCGCACGCGGGAGACGTCGGCCGGCATCGTGCTTTCGCTTTCCATGAGTCCTCCTATCGACTGCGGCGCCGGTGCTTCGGACGCGCGGCGCGAGGCGGCTCGTCCGTCGGGGTCTCCTCGAGGTAGCGGGCCAGCGCGTCGAGCCGGCCCTCCCAGAACTTCTCGTAACGCGCGATCCACTCCGACGCCGTCCTCATCGGCGCGGGGAGGACGCGGCAGTGATGCTCCCGGCCCTCGCGGCGGCGCGCCAGCAGCCCGGCGTCCTCGAGCACGCGCAGGTGCTTCGAGACGGCGGGCAGGCTCATCGCGAACGGCCGCGCGATCTCGCCGACGGTCGCGTCCGGCGACTCGGAGAGGTGCGCGAGGATGGCCCGGCGCGTCGGGTCGGCGAGGGCGCCGAAGGTCGCGTCGAGCCCGGCCGAATGGTTAACCATACGGTTAACTATATCGCTCCATAGATCGCCGTCAACAATTTCTTCCTGTCATCCCGAGCGCAGCGAGGGGCTCGGACCTCTAGCGGTCCGCTTCGCGGACCGTGAAAATGGGAGGGGAAGTCGCTGTGGAACGCTCGCCCTCGAATCCTGAGCGTGGGTGGGAAATGAGCCAGGAATCTACAACTGGAACGCCTTGACCAGGAACACCGCCATCTGCCCGCGCGTGACGGGGTTGTTCGGGCAGTAGAGCAGCGGCGAGGCCTGGCACCCGCCCGTCACGCCGCGTCCGTAGAGGTCCTCGATCCACGCGGCCGCAAACGCTCCCGCCGGCACGTCGCCGAAGACCGTGCCGCTGGCGGCCGGCGGCGCGTAGTCGGAGCCGAGCAGCGTCTTCAGCAGGAAGACGGACATCTGCGCGCGCGTGACCGGCGCGGCGGGGCAGTAGTTCCCGCCGCCGCACCCTCCGGTGACGCCGAGAGAAGAGAGCTCCTCGATCCAGGGCGCGAACGGATTCGCGGCGGGCACGTCGTGGAAGACCGTTCCCGTCGCGGGCGGAGGCACGTGGGTGAGCCCGTACTTCGCCTTGAGCAGGAAGACCGCCATCTGCGCGCGCGTGTTCGGGTTGTCGGGGCAGTAGCTCCCCGCCCCGCAGCCGGCGGTGACGCCGTCGCGCGCGATCGTGTTCACGAAGTCGTGGAAGATGTGCGCCGGCGGCACGTCGACGAAGTCGACCTGGACGCGCGCCTCCGCGACCGGCGAGACGCACGTGGTGTTGGTCTCGGTGACGTCGACGAGCATCGTCGTCCCGGGGTCTCCGGCGTCGAACAGCACCGACGCGGAGCCCTGGCCGGCGGAGAGCGCGCCGCCGACCACGTTCCAGGAGTAGGTCGACCCGTCGTGCGCCGGCACGCTGGCCGAGAGCCCGGATGCGCCGATCGCCGCGTCCTTCGGTGCGGTGACGTCGGGAGGGGCCACGGGCAGGCCGACCGTGATCTCCGCCTGGCCGGCGCCGGTACCGGTGCAGTGCGCATCGGAGACCGTCAGGATCGTGTAGGTGGTCGTCGCGTTCGGGGTCACCGTGCGCACCGCGGGAGAGACGCCCACGCTCTGCACCAGGCCGTCCGACCACGTCACGCTCCACGGCGACGTGCCGGTCACCGCCGCCGAGATCTGCGTCGAGCCGCCCTGGCAGATCACGGCGTCGCCCGAGACGACGGCGGCCGGAGGCGTCCGCACCGCTGCGGTCGTGGTCGCGGCCGAGGATGCGCAGCCGTTCACGGCGACCGTCACGCTGTAGAGCCCGGCCGCGGCGAGCGGTGCGTTCGGGACGGACGGATTCTGCAGCGACGAGGTGAAGCCGTTCGGGCCCGTCCACGCATACACGCCGCCCGCGACGGTCGAAGACGACAGGTGAAGCGTCCCGCCCGGGCACACGGGCCCGTCGTTGGACGCCGTCGGCGGCGCGGGGGTCGGGTTCACCGTGACCGTCACCGCGGCCGCATTCGTGGAGACGCATCCGTTCGCGTCCGTGACCGTCAGCGAGTAGACGGTGGTCGCGCCCGGCGAGGCGGACGGCGAGCAGCTGGCGGCGTCGGAGAGACCGGCCGCCGGCGCCCAGGCGCAGGCCGCGCCGCCCGAGCCGGAGAGCGGCGTCGCGCCGCCGGGGCAGATTCCCGCCGTTCCCGAGGCGACCGCGGTGGGACGCGCGTGGACGACGACCGCCGCGGCGCCCGTCGCCGTGCCGGAGCAGTGCGCGTCGGAGACCGCGGTCACGGTGTACGTCGTGGACCCCGCCGGCGAGACCGACCGGGCGGCGGGGGATGCCGCCACGCCCGACTGGGTGACGCCGTCGGACCACGTCACGCTCCACGGCCCGGCGCCGGTCAGCGCCGCCTGGATGCCGATGGAGCCGCCGGCGCAGACCTCGCCGCCGCCGGAGACCGCCGCCGCGGGACGCGGGTCGACGGTGACGGTGACGGCCGGTGCGTTGACGGAGACGCAGCCGTTCCCGTCGGTCACCGTCAGGACGTACGTGGTGGTCGAGGCCGGAGCCGCCAGCGGCGAGCAGCTCGCCGGATTCGAGAGCCCGGCGGCCGGCGCCCACGAGCATGACGCGCCGCCCGAGCCGGAGAGCGGCGTCGACCCTCCCGCGCAGATCTCCGCCGAGCCGCCCGCCGAGGCCGTCGGCCGCGGGTTCACGACCACCGCGGCGCTGCCCGACGCCGTCCCGGCGCAGTGCGCGTCGCTCAGCGCGGTGACCGTGTAGGTCGTCGTGCCGGCGGGCGACACCGAGCGGGTGGCGGGAGACGCCGCGACGCCGGACTGCGTGACTCCGTCCGACCAGGTCACGGTCCAGGGCGCGGTGCCGGTCAGCACGGCCTGGACGAGCGTCGCGCCGCCGGGACAGATCGCGGCGGAGCCCGAGACCGCCGCGGTGGGCTTCGGATCGACGGTCACCGTCACGGACGGCGCGTTGTTCGAGGTGCAGCCGTTGGCGTCCGTCACCGTGAGCGTGTACGTCGTCGTCGACGCGGGGGTGGCGACCGGCGCGCAGCTGGCGGCGTTCGAGAGGCCGGCGGCGGGCGCCCACGAGCACGACACGCCGCCCGATCCCGACAGCGGCGCCGACGCGCCGGCGCAGATCTCCGCCGAGCCGCCCGCCGACGCCGTCGGCCGCGGATTCACGGTGACGGCCGCGCTGCCCGACGACGTGCCGGTGCAGCTCGCGTCGGAGACCGACGTCACCGTGTAGGTCGTCGCGCCGGCCGGCGACACCGAGCGCGTGGCCGGCGACGAGACGACGTTCGACTGCGTGACGCCGTCCGACCACACGACGGTCCACGGACCGGTGCCCGTGAGGGCGGCCTGGATCGCGGCCGAGCCGGTGCCGGCGCAGATCGCCCCGCCCCCGGAGACGGCCGCGGTGGGAAGCGGCCGGACGAGCGCCGTCGTCGTCCCCGCCGGTGACGTGCAGCCGTTGACGGTGACCGTCACGCTGTACACGCCGGACGCCGCCGTCGTGGCGCCCGGGATCGTCGGATTCTGGAGCGAGGACGTGAAGCCGTTCGGACCGGTCCACGCGTACGCGGCGCCGGCGACCGTCCCGGCCGTGAGCTGCAGCGTCCCGCCCACGCACACCGCGCCGCCGTTGCCCGCCGACGGGGCCGCCGGGATCGCGTTGACGGTCGTCGTCGCGCTCGAAGAGTTGTTGGCCGAGGAGGGGTCGTTGACCCCGGACGACACGGCGGCCCCGTTGACGGCCGGGCCGGCGGACCCGGGCGCGTCGATCGTCACCGTGATCGCGGGCGCGGCCCCGACGGCGAGCGACGCGCGCGTGCACGTCACCGTGGTCGTCCCGCTGCACGACCAGCCCGTGCCGGCCGCGGAGACGAAGGTCGCGCCCGAGGGCAGCGTGTCCGCGACCGAGACGCTCGTGGCCGTGGACGGGCCCGCGTTCGAGACGGAGAGCGTGTACGTGATCGGCTGCGAGGTGCAGATCTGCGCCGGCGCGCCGCTCTGTCCGATCGACAGGTCCGCCCGCGCGAAGACGGTCGACGGCGTGACGGCCGTGTTGTTCGCCGCTGCGGAATCGGCCGTCGATGCGGAGACCGTCGCGGAGTTGGACAGGCTCGCCGCCTCGGCGGGCGCCGTGACGGCGATCGAGATGGGCGCCGCCGCGCCGATGCCGAGCGACGGCAGCGTGCAGGTAACCGGTCCGGTCCCGGAGCACGACCAGCCGGCGCCTCCGGCCGACACGAACGCGACGCCGGCGGGGAGCGTGTCGACCACGGAGAGCGAGCTCGCCTGCGACGGCCCCGCATTGGCGACGCTCAGCGTGTACGTCAGCGTCGCGCCGGCGCCGACCGGCTCCGGCGACGCGCCGGCCGTGATGCCGAGGTCGGCGTGCGTCGCGTAGGTCGCGGTGTACGCGCCCGGCGCATTCGCCGTGACGTCGTGCGACTCCGCGCCGCCGTCGGACCACGAGGAGAAGTCCCAGACGTTCGGGAACGTTCCCTGCGGCGCGAGAGCGTCGACGCCGTTGAGCGAGCCCTTGATCACCGTGCGCGTGAACGGCGCCGCGCCCGTGAACGTCCCGACGGAGAGCTGCATCCCGGCCGGCGACGTCTGGAACGAGAGGTCGACCGTCTGCGGCTGGATCGTGACGCTCGCCGAGTTCGTCAGCCCCTGCGCGTCGGTCGCGGTGAGCTTGATCTCCAGGTAGGACGGGTACTCGTGGTCGGGCGCCGGGAACGAGCCGCCGGAGACGCCCGGGTAGGTCTGGTAGACGTGCGTGTGACAGTTCGACGGGCAGTGGTGGATGATCACCTGCCACGAGAGGTCCTCGGCCGCGAGGTCGCCGTCTTGCGGGTCGGTCGCGTGGCCGGAGAACAAGATCGGATCGCCGACCTTCCACGTCAGAGTCGGCAGCGGCGAGTCGATCGTCGCCGTCGGCGCGGTGTTGCCCGCGGACACGTTGATCACTCCCGAGAGGTCCGACCCGCCGCGCTGATCCGTGACGCGGAGCCGGACGGCGTAGGTGCCGGGAACGGCGTACTGGAACGTGGGCGCGACGGCGGTCGAGTCGTCGTACTCGCCGTCTCCGTTCAGGTCCCACTCGTAGGTCAGCGTGTCGCCGGCCTGCGCGGGAAGGGATCCGCTCCCGTCGAAGCTGACGGTCAGCGGCGCGGTGCCGGTCGTCGCGCTCGTCGCGACGGCGACCGCGTCCAGGCCGTACTTGACGCGCCAGATCTTGCCGCCGTCGAAGTCGGCGTAGTAGAGGTTCCCGTCCGTCCCGATCTCCAGGTTGACCGGGCCCTGCACCGCCGACGCGAAGGCGACGCGCGTCGTCGGATCGGGCACCCCGCCGCCGTCCGGGAACATCACCCACATGCAGTCGCGGGAGTAGTCCGAGAAGAAGAGCGCCCCGTCGTAGGCCGCCGGGTAGTTGCTGCCGCCCTGGTAGAAGGCCATCCCGGCGACCGACGAGCTGCCGGTCGTGCAGCCGTCGCCCGCCACGACCGACGCGGAGTGGTTATAGGTGAAGAGCGGCGCGGTCGTCTGGGCCTGCGGCGGACAGATGTTGAGGCCCGAGTACTGCGCCGCGTTGCCCTCGAAGCACGGCCACCCGAAGTTGCGCGCGGCCGTCAGGTCCGGGATCCGGTCGATCTCCTCCCACGTGTTCCAGCCGACGTCGGCGACGAAGACCTCGTTCGTGCCGGGCTTCACGATCATGCGGAACGGGTTCCGAAAGCCGTAGCCGATGATGCGCTGCTCGTTGGCGTCCGGGCTCGCGCCGAGCGGGTTGCCGGGCGCGGCGGCGCCGGTGGCGGGGTCGACGCGCAGCACGCTTCCGTTGAGCAGCCGCGGCTCGCCGGCCGTGCGGCGGGGGCTCTGGCTGCGCAGCGCCCCGCCCTCGGCCGTCGGCTTCACCTGGTTGCCGCCGACGGGGACGGGAGGGTCGCCGCACGGGTTCTTCGGCGTGGGGCTGCCGGTGCCGCCGCCGAACTGACCCCAGTCCTGGTTGTTGAAGCTCGCGCCGTCGCCGCCGCTGACGTAGAGATAGCCGTCGGCGCCGAACGACAGCGAGCCGGTCGAGTGGCTCGGGAACTGCTGGCACCAGTCCTCGATCAGCACCTGCTCGCTCGCGGTCCAGTCGGAGCCGATTGCCGTGAGACGCGACAGGTGGCCCGAGATGACGCACCCATCCGTGGTCGCGCCGGGCGGAGTCGGGCACGGATCCGACGTCGCATTGGGCGTTCCCCAGCGAGGCGCCGTCCCGCCGATCGCCGCGTCGTGCGCGTAGAGGACGTACACGTACTTGTTCGTCGCGAAGTTGGGATCGACGGCGAGCCCGAGCAGGCCGCGGTCCCAGAAGTTGTGCGTCTTCGTGCGCAGGTCCGCGACGACCGTGTAGGTGTTCGTCGAGATGTTGGGGAAGACCTTGATCAGGCCGCTCTTCTCGGCGACGAGCACGCGCCCGTCCGGCAGGAAACG
>Ga0068864_100001111_pt1 | contig 22488 bp, 21 predicted proteins | sample KBSSwiS72_FD_66586 | JGI IMG/M metagenome (GOLD analysis project Ga0068864, IMG submission 66586) | Switchgrass rhizosphere microbial communities from Kellogg Biological Station, Michigan, USA - KBS Switchgrass S7-2 | ecosystem: Host-associated > Plants > Roots > Rhizosphere > Soil ... | reverse complement strand
CAGGAGTACTCGAACCCACCACGCTCTGAAAACTTTTCGGACAAGAGAGTGGGCTCCGCCAGCGGGCCGGGTCGAGGGGTGCCACAGGTGTTTTTGTACCCCTCACCCGCCGCTTCGTGGCCCTTTTTCATTGGGAGAGGAATTTGCCGGAAACGTCTTTCGAATTCCTTACGTCAGTTTTTAACAATACGTCCGCTTGGTTTTCCCCTAAAATGCGGTCGCTATGAGTTCAAACTCTCTCGTTCAAATACGCGACGTTCACAAGCACTTCACACGCGGAAGCGAACGCATCGATGTGTTAAAAGGCGTCAGCATCGATATCCCGAAGGGCGACTACCTCGCTTTGATGGGGCCTTCCGGATCCGGAAAGACGACTCTCCTGAATCTGATGGGAGGACTCGACACTCCAAGCGGTGGGGATGTGGAAGTCGACGGTCAGCGCATCAGCGGCCTGCGCGGCAGTGCGCTTTCCCGCTGGAGATCTGGCAACGTCGGATTCGTTTTCCAGCTGTACAATCTGCTTCCCAAGCTGACTGCAGAAAGAAATGTCGAGCTTCCATTGCTTCTGACGAAGCTTCCCAGGGCCGAGCGTCGCGAGCGCGTCGCCGTTGCTCTGAAAGTGGTGGGGCTTGCGGATCGCATGAAGCATTATCCGAGCCAGCTTTCCGGAGGCCAGGAGCAGCGAGTCGGAATCGCGCGTGCCATCGTGACCGATCCGACGCTGCTGCTCTGCGACGAACCCACAGGCGACCTCGACAGCAAAGCCAGTGAAGAGATTCTCGATCTGCTGCAGGCTCTCAACCGAGATCACGGAAAAACAATTGTAATGGTGACTCACGATCCCCACGCGGCCAGCCGCGCCAGGCGAACCTTGCACCTGGAAAAGGGCGTGCTTGAAAATGGAGCCGGAGGTGTCCGGTAATGCGCTATCTGGGGTTGATCTGGATGAACGTGTGGCGGCGGAGGATTCGTACAATCTTCACGCTGTTGTCGATTTTCATCGCATTTCTACTCTTTGGCATTGTGATGACGGTTCGCAACGCGTTCAGTCTCGGCGTGGAAGTTGCCGGAATCGATCGGCTCGTTCTGATCAACAAGGTGACCTTGATATTGCCGCTCCCGATTTCCTACAAACAGAAAATCCAGAAGACGCCGGGAGTGCAGGAAGTCACTCACGAAACCTGGTTCAACGGCGCCTATCAGCAACCCAGCAACGTCCTTAACACCATGGCCGTTGAGCCGGACTCCTTCTTGAAAATCTATTCGGAATTCAAGGTTCCTGCGCAGCAGATTGCGAAATGGCAGACAGACCGTCAAGGAGCGATCGTTGGAAAGGATCTCGCGGCCCGGTATGGTTGGAAGCTGGGCGATCGGGTGCCTCTGTTATCGGCCGCATGGCAGCCGAAGGAACCGTGGCAGTTCAATATCGACGGCATTTATGATGCCGGACAGAGTATCGACAAGACTCAGTTCTTCTTTCGATACGACTACCTCGATGAGAACAGAAATATCAATACCGCGAAGAACACCGTCGGCTGGTACGTCGTCAAGATCGACGACCCGTCGCGTGCCACAGAACTGGGACAAACTTTCGACGCAATGTTCGCCAACTCCGGCGCGGAAACAAAAACCACGACGGAGAAGGGTTTCATAGAGGGTTTCGCCAAACAGATCGGCGACATCGGTGCGATCACTGTTGCCATCGCATCCATCGTGCTCTTCATGTTCGGACTGATCGCGGCCAGCACCATGGTGCAGTCCGTGCGCGAACGTACAAGCGAGCTCGCTGTCCTGAAGACTCTCGGCTTCACCGACGTGCGAATACTCGCACTCGTGCTTTCAGAATCTCTGTTCGTTACAGTGGGTGGTGGCGGACTCGGCTTGATTGCGGCCTGGCTGATCGTGCAACGCGGCGATCCCACCGGACAGCTGCCAGTTTTCATTTTGTCTCAAACGGATATCGCCGCTGGAATCATCCTCATGGTGTTGATGGGATTGGTGGCCGGCATCATGCCGGCCTGGAGTGCGATGCGACTTCAGATTACCGACGCGTTGAGAAGGACGTAGGAAAACGATGATCTGGCTGAGACAAACGATTGCGGTGATGTGGATCAACGTGCAGACCATTCCGTCGCGGCTGGGATCGTCCATCGTTGCCATCATCGGAATTGCCGGAGTCGTGATTGTGTTTGTGTCGGTGCTGTCGATTTCCTCCGGGTTTTCGTCCGCGATGACGGGCACAGGGTCCCCCGACCGGGCGCTCATTCTGCGCAAGGGTGTCGATACGGAAATGACCAGCGGTCTTGAAGGAACCGAAGTCCGAGTTATCCGGGAAGCGCCGGGAATTCGCTATGACGGGGACGTGCCGCTGGTATCGGCCGAACTCTCCGTCGTCATCGACCTGCCCAAGAAATCCAAGCCGGATTGGACCGCGAACGTACCGATGCGTGGAATTCAACCGGAGACGCCGAAGGTTCGCAGTGAAATGAAGATCATTGAAGGCCGGATGCTCCGCTTCGGTACGGATGAAGCAATTGTGGGCAAGGGAGCGAAGTCGCAGTTCGTCGGGCTGAATGTGGGCGATACGATTGTCTCGGCCCAGAACCGCTGGACGGTTGTGGGGACTTTCGAAGCCGGTGGCGGCGTCGCCGAATCCGAGATCTGGTGCGACGTGCAGAATCTCCAGAACGTATACCACCGTACCAATGGATTCAGCGTGGTGCTCGCGAAACTGGAATCGGTCGAGTCCTTTGGCCGACTCAATGACTGGTTGATGAAGAACCCTCAGGTTCAGGTGGGGGTTCAGCGTGAGAACGACTATTACTCCAGTCAATCGAGAACAATGACGTCGATTATCAATACGCTGGGTTTCGGCATTGCCAGCCTTATGGCGATCGGTGCGGTGTTCGGCGCAATCCTGACGATGTATACGGCCGTGGCATCGCGTTCTCGCGAGATTGCGACGTTGCGGGCGCTCGGCTTTAATACGATTTCGGTGATCGTGTCGGTGCTCGCGGAGTCGGTGGTGCTGGGCGGCATCGGTGGTTTGGTTGGAGCGCTCGCATCCTATGCCGCTTTCGACGGTTTTCAGACTTCGACGATGAACTTCCAGACGTTCAGTCAGGTTGCTTTTGCATTTCGGGTGACACCCGTGCTGTTCATCACCGGTCTTGTTTACGCGCTGTCGATCGGTCTCGTGGGCGGTCTGCTCCCCGCGATCCGTGCCGCTCGGCTTCCCATTTCGAAAGCGTTGCGGGAGCTTTAGGTCTCGTCGGGAACTTCCGCTTCGACCAGCTTCGCCAGCAGCGTCAGGGATTCCTGCCAGCCCAGATAGCACGCCTCGGCAGGAATGGCCGCGGGTATTCCTTCCTGCGTGACGTTCAATTCCGTCCCGCAGAAGACCTGCTTCAGGATGACCGTCGTTTGCATTTCGCCGGGCAGCGCCGCGATATCGAATGTGCTGTTGTATCGGATGCGCTCGTGCGGCTGGAGTTCGAGATACGTTCCGCCAAAGGAGTGGCTTTTGCCGTTGCTGAAATTAGTGAACGACATCTTGTACGTGCCACCGACTTTCCCATCGATCTGATGGACCTTACCGGTGAAACCATTCGGCGGAAGCCATTTGGCCATCGCGTCGGCATCCAGGAATGCACGATAGACCCGCTCCGGAGTGGCGCGTAGCACGCGGTGAAGTCGAACCGTGTTTGTGTTTGTTGTCATACTCGTTATCGTACCAACAATTGGGGGAATGAGGGGACTGTCCCGGATCTGTCAATTCGGTTGCGGGCATGGACCCGCGCCACACAGGCATTGCCTGAAGGAGCGCAGCTCGGTTGCTTCGAGACGGAGCGACTCGACTTCTGATTGTGGCGTTCGAGCAAACCGCTGTTTCCGTGAGTTCCAATCGGATTGGGAGTTTTCGTATCGACCGTTCGAAGATTCCGATACGTGAAGGAATTGGGGCGGGCATCCTTATGGTTATTCTTCTCTCTGAGGTGTCGATGGTGACGGAACCAGGCCTGAGTGCTGCAACCTGGCGGTCATGGGCTTTATTTCCAGGAGAAGGCATCAGGGGCCGATGGATTGAATTCACACCCCGTCGCGGGATCAACCCGGCCGTGGCAGGAATTTGGCGACGAAGGCGGCGATGGCATAGCGCTTCGTAATGTAGACGTGTTTCGCGCGCCTTCGAATCGCGTTGGCGATCTGTTGAGCGGCCTTTTCCGGTGAAGCCACCGCCAGCCATCGGACGAACGGAGATAGCGGCCGGTCGGTCTTCATCATCGCCGTGGCGACGAAACCCGGCTGCGCCTCGGTAACGACGATTGGAATCCCGCTCTTCGAAGCAAGTTCTCGAAGGCCATCCAGATACACGGACTGAAATGCCTTGGATGCCGCATACGCGGCGGCATCCCGGTTGCCCCGCAAGGCCGCGACCGACGTAATCCCAACCAGGTGTCCACTGCCGCGTTTCATGAAGTACCGCATTGCCGTCTGTGCCAGTCTCATGAACCCGATCACGTTCACACTCACCGTATCCATGTCGAGACCGGTGTCCATTTCCCGATTCAGATGTCCGGTTCCAGAACTAATGATCACGAGATCGACGCCACCGAGTTGGTCTACGAACGTTTCGAAGACCGCTGTCGCATCATCACCAGCGACGTCCATGTAGTACACCGCCGTGCCGGGCCCGAGTGTCTGGCGAATCTTCTCGAGTCGATCGAGTCTTCGGGCCAGCAGGCCGATTCGCCAGCCCTCCCGATTCAACTGATGCGCCAGCGCTTCACCGATTCCCGACGAAGCGCCGATGATGATTGCGGTGCGGCCTATTTGCGTCGCCATATTCAAAAGGATGGTTTACCAAATTATTCGCGGTTAAGAGGTTGGAACAACGGGCGTACATGATCCAGAACGGCGTCTTCGTCTTCGGGAAAATCCTTCGTCGTTAGATCGACCGCAGCATCGGGTATCACGCGGCGTCCTTCCAGCCGGACGGCTCTTTCCGCGTGATCATCGACGACGGCCTTCGACCGTTGACCCAGGACGATTCCACGTCCCGTTTCCGGAATGGCGCTGGCGAACACTTCCGCGGCGCTGCCGGTGTAATGGTCCGTCAGCACGACGATGCGGCCTCTATAGGCGTCGGCGGACGGTTGCGGTTGGCTCCGGTGTTGCCGAGTACGAGGCACATGTTAGCTTCACGCTTCGCGTCTGCTCCTGCAGATCCAGAAGCTGCGCGGAGATTCCTTTTTGTACTGATACAGTCGGGTTCCGAGCCCGTCAATATTCTTTGCGTGATTCGCACAATTGGTTTTGCATCTTACCAGATGGGAGTTCGTGGGCCGGGCCGGTTCACCGAGTTCAATGCCTGAAGCGGGTGTTTGCGGACGAATTATTGATGGGAGATCCCGAGCTGCGTTCTTATATCCAAAGGACGCAGCCAGGCTCGCGCCATTCTACTTGCCGGGTTTGTCAGGCGTGTCGATGCGAAACTTCTGTTGACCATTGTCACCGGCGAACTCTCGATTGTCTTCGCAGACATATTCCAGCAGTGTGTAGTTCGGAATTCGACGATAACCGAACGTGACGGTCCACGGCTTCTCCAATGTGGCAGGATCCTCAATTGTAATTTCGTCGCGCAGGATACCGTTCGCTCCAAGAGATATCCGTTCCTTGATGCGCATGTCGGCCGAGTGCGGCGCATTCTGGAAAACGACATTCTCGCGCACGCCAACTGTATCGACGACGAGGGTATTGCCTTCCCATTTTCCCACCGAGTGTCCGTAGAATCCTGGTTCCACCTCGTCGACCGGCTTCTGCGGCTGATCGAGCAGGATCCGGCGCACCTGGGTAAACGCTTCTTCGATGATGGTGACTTGTCCCTTGCTTTGAAGAATCTCCAGTGGAAACGTTGCGCCCATCATCGCGGGCATGCCCTCGGGCAGACACATTGTCGCGCGATCGGCCAGAGGCGTTCCTTTTGCGGACGCTTCGCGGGCCGCCTGATTCCTGGCCTGCCACTCCTTTTGATATTGTGGCTTCAGCGGAGGCTGCACTGCAGGAGGTATTGAAGCATCCCGCGCGCGTTCCCAGGAACCGGTGATGTCCGGGACGCCCGCGACGGAAGGTGGGGCTTGAGCCCCGGCCGCAGGCAAAATTGTGAAAACAAGAATGCCCGCTGTAACAAGCCGCTCTTTTATCGAGGACATCACGGCTTCTGCTCCTGTTCGGGGGTACGTTTAAATGTATCCGAGGCGGGCACACCGAGCGGCTTGGTTTCGCCGTTTGGAAATGTTACTTCCAACAGCAGGCCGACAGGCTCACCGCTGGTGGCGGGCGCCATGACCACTTTGACGGAGTCCCCGAACTTGATCATGTTCGACCGCCACCCGATGCGCTGCATCATATTGATGCTGGTTCCTTCCAGCGTGTAGTGCTTCACCATTCCCTTGGCGTCTTTAACATCAAGTTCGAGATAGGCGTGCGGATTGGTCCACTGAAACTTGGTGACCGTTCCCTTCAGTGTCAGCGTCCGAGTGTGATCGTACATGGCGAAAGAGTGATGGGCTTCGGCAGCTGCTGCCGTTAATAATAAGATGACCGCCAGACACAGGCTTCTGCCCGTTGAGCGTTTTTTGATAATCATTCCCGATTCCTCCTGGGCTAAGGTTTTCGCCGGGCTGATCGTATCGCCAGCAAGGTGTGAATAGCAAGAATTTGAGCCGCTTCCGGCTGTGGCTACAAGTACGGCGAATCTCCGATGACGTTTCGTCCGACCTTGTTCGTCCGACCTTGATGGTTGCGGCGATAAGATCTGGATGTGGATGCCGTCACCCCCGATACATCGATCCGGAGATCGAAAGTCAGACCAACGTTGAACGCAAGAACCCCGATCGTGCAAGAGCAGATCCAGGCATTTGATTCAAGTGATCTTGTTTTGATTCCTGTGGCACGCGGGTTCGCGCGTAATAAATAAGGCAGACCCGCCCGTCCGGCGCGAAGAGGCGTGGGCTTTGTTCAGAAATCCAAGTAGGGTGTGGCCCCGAAATCTGGGCAATAAGAGGTCGTGCGTTTCCACCCCTACTACCTACCGGGTGCTACCCAACTTCCACCGGTGTCCCGCCCTTCGATTTCTGGTATCTAAGTCGCTGATCTGACTCCAATAATTTGGAAAATAAGGACTTAGCGGCTCCACTAAAGAGCCAGTGTTCTGTACTTTCCGACCATTCTAGCCAGAGGGGGAATGGGCAATGATGTTTCAGAAGCAGCAGAAAGCCCGAACGAGAAGGAGGACCCATGCAACCCAAAATCGCCTTTTGCCTTCGTTGTGGTGGAATGGAAATGGGATGGAACAAGCGCTTTGTCGCACACAAGCTCTACTGTAAGGGATGGGCACACAAGTCTTCCCGTCTGGCCGGATTTGCGGTGGTAGCCATGATGGTTTTTGGTTTTCCAAAGCCCGGTGCTTCGGTTGGTTCAGTGCCAGCTGTCCCGCACAAGGAGGTCGCAGACATTCCTGCCGTTGCCGCGATTAACAATGAGGTACGCTCCATGAACGCGTTCCTGAAACTTCATCAGGTCAGCGAGTCCAACCGTGAACGACTGGCGCAGTCGATTGTTACCAGCGCCAGGAAGCATGGTTTGAATCCACGGCTGCTCGCAAGCATCGTCATCATCGAAAGCCGAGGCAACCCGTTCGCGATTTCCGGACAGGATGCCGTGGGCATCATGCAAATTCACTTGCCGACGTGGGGAAGTACGGCGGATCGGGAGAACATCAATCTTCTTAAGATCGAAGACAACATCGATTTCGGCGCCAGGATCCTGAAAGATTACGTCCAGCGGTTTGGTGTTTCCGAAGGTATTCGGAGATACAACGGTTTCATCCCCGGTGAAGCCAATTGGGAGAAATCCTCTCAGGAGTATCTGGAGCGAGTGCAGCAGGTCTACACTTTCAATCAAGCCCCGATTCTACAAGCAACCATCATAAAGTAAATTAGCCTAAAAGGCGGACAGCCGTTCCGGGCTGTCCGCCTTTTATCGATTCATGGTGCAGGATGGAGGAATGTCCTCGTAGAGTGCTCCAGATGGGATGGCCAATGCTCTCTTGAGCCGGAATCTTCGAGTGCGGGCGGATGCCCGCAGAAACTGACAGGCGGGCGAAATGACCACAGGCCGCGGTGGAAGCGAGAAGGGAGCACAAGCAGTCTGAGTTGAAATCAGACTCGTCATGTCGGATTCTAAATATTGCTCGTGCGGCGGGACCACTTGAATTCTGGCCGGAAGGTAGAATAGTTCGATGTCATCCGCCAGTCGTCCCGAGCACTTTTCGTTTCTCGATCTTCCACGCACGCTTTGGTACTTCCTCGCAGAGGAGCGCTGGAAGTTTCTCGGATTCAGCGTCGTTCTGCTGGTCGTTCTTTGTTACACGATGGTGCCTCCATATATCGTGGGAATGATCGCGAATCTTCTCATCCAGAACACGAAGTCCGGTCCTGCAGTCTCCGAGTCGTTGCGTCCGCTGTTCCTCCTGATTTGCCTGCTTTCGGGGAGTTATGCCGTCGTGGCATTAGTTCGGTTATCCAGCAAACGCATGCTTGGCCGAATGAGCCTGAATGCGCGATACCGTGCGAAAGTGTGGGGCTTCGAACGGCTGCTCGATTCCTCACTTTCGTGGCATCAAAAGGAAAGCACCGGAAACAAAGCACAACGTGTTCTTACCGGCGCCGAGTCGGTGCGCGAATGGACCGGCGAAGTGCTCACGAATTTCCTGGCGACGATAGCAACGTTCATCGGTTCACTGATTGCAGGCGTGCTGTTGCATCCGGCTTTCATTCTATTCTTTGTCTACTACCTTGGCGTGTTGATGGCCATCGAACTGTTTTTTGACAACCGCATCGGCAAACTGTCGGACCACATCAACAAGTCTCTCGAAAACGCCAGCGGCGGCTTTGTGGAGAGCGCTTCAAATATTCTTTCGGTGAAAGCGATGGGTGCGTCCAATAGCATGACGAGCAATCTGGCGGAACGCGAAGAAGTCGCACGCCGTTTGTCCTATGAGCGCTTGCGTTTAGGTAATACGAAGTGGATGTGCTTTCAGATTCACAATGCGATTTGCTGGGGAATGTATCTGCTTGTCATTGCGTATGCCGTGATCAATGGAAGATTGTCGGCCGGGTTTTTTTTGACTTACGCCATGTATTTCGACAAGTTGCGTGAGGCGGCTGTCGATTTCACGGATCGCTTTCAACTCATGATCGAGCGCAAGTCCAACCTTGGCCGGATGATGCCGTTATTCTGGATCGACAATCGGTTGCCTCAAGGCAGCCTGACATTTCCGGTGGATTGGCAGACTATCCGGCTTCGCGACGCGGTCTTTCGTTACGACGATAAGCTTGCGGTCGGGCCGCTTTCACTTGAAGTGAAGCGGGGTGAGATTATCGGATTAACCGGCCAATCGGGTTCCGGCAAATCGACGTTGATCAAACTCCTGCTCGGCCTGTATCACCTCGATCGCGGGACTCTTCAAATCGGCGATGTTGGGGTCGATGGGATTCGCCACGATGAACTGATCGCAAATATAGCGGTAGTACTCCAGGAAACGGAACTTTTCAATCTCACCCTTCGGGAAAACATCACGATGATGCGCGAAGTGCCGACGGACCTGCTGATGCGCTCCTGCGATATTGCATGTCTGGCGGAAGTCATCGCCGGCCTTCCCGATGGACTCGATACAATCGTCGGAGAACGCGGACACTCCTTGTCCGGTGGTCAGCGCCAGCGTGTCGGTATCGCTCGGGCAATCTGCCGAAACGCACCGATTCTCCTGCTGGATGAAGCCACATCTGCCCTGGATCTCGCGACCGAGCAAATGGTGATGGAAGGGTTGATTGCGGATCAAAGTATTCAACGGACGATGCTGATCGTGTCGCACCGCCCCAGCACACTCAAAGTTGTCGACAGAGTGGTCGTCTTCGATCGAGGACGGCTCGTTGATGACCTGTCCTACGCATGACAGACATGCTTGTTCCCTGCAGCGGAACTCAAAGAGTTACATTCACGGCAGAGATCTGAAGTTCTTCAGCCGAATCCAGATCCGGATTGAACTTTATGCAGCGGTCTCTCCCCTTTAGATGTTCTGCTACTACTTCCTTCGGATTTGGATACATCTGGGTATCGATCATTCGGCCGCCGATCCTGCACTGCAATGTCTTGCAAAAGGGGCAAATGAAACCAATCTCCGGAATTTCCAAGTTGTAAAAGACGTCCACTGTAATCATGGCAATCTTCCTTCCAGGCAAATTTGAACCGACTCTCTGGACCTTTCTGAATGGAACGTCCGCAAATCGGATCGATGATATGGATGCACGTCCATGACCTGAAATCGAATCGTTCCGCAACGTCCAATTCGACGGGGGTACGGAACTTTTGTCATTATCCAGGTGATTACGCCACTCCCTCGGTACCACTATTGATTGGGTCGATGGCACTGAACTTCCACCATTTCCGCGGAAGTTCGTAAGAATGACGGCGGGTCTCTAACCTTTCCGGACCAAACCGGCGACGGCAACAACCAGGTCGCCGGGCTCCACTGGCTTGAGAATGTATGCCTGAAATCCGGAGCGGAGAATACGAAGGCGGTCCTCATCGCGGGCGTATGCAGTAAGAGCGGCAACAGGCGTTTCACCGCCCATGTGTCGCGGCAATGCGCGAATCCTTTGAATGAACGAGTAGCCGTCTTCGTCAGGCATACCGATGTCACTGATCACGCAATCGGGGCGATGCCTTTCGAAAATGTCCAACGCGTGCGGGACGGAATAGGAGGTCATGACGCTGGCTCCGGACTTCTCCAAAACCGTGCGAACGAATTCCCGCGTATCCTGTTCATCGTCGACGACCAGGACCTTCAGACCTCTAAGAAATTCCGGAGAAACGACGCGGGAAAGATTTTCCAAAACAACGTTGGAATTCGCAGCCGTGCTGCTTCCTGGGGCTTCCGGAGGTCTATGGATCGGGATCCGAATAGCGAACGTGGCCCCTTTCCCTTTGCCGTCGCTCAGGACGCTTACAGTTCCATCATGAAGTTCCGTCAGCTCGCGCACAATCGAAAGTCCAAGCCCAAGGCCCTTATGACTGCGCGTTGTGGCGGAGTTCGCCTGCCGAAATCGATCAAAAACAAATGGGAGAAATTCGGATTCAATGCCAATGCCCGAATCTGTGACTGTGATTTCAGCAAAGGATTCCACCTGCTTCAGCTCCACCTGAACAGTTCCACCTTTAGGAGTGAACTTGATGGCATTGCTCAAGAGATTCCAGATGATCTGCTGCAGGCGCTCTGCGTCCCCGGTTATCAACGGAAATCCAGCCTCATACTGCGACTTAAGCTGAATCTTCTTGGAATCCGCCTCGGGACGGACTGCGTCCAGGGCGGCCTCTATCGCAAGAGCCACGTTGACGGTGGAAATCGTGAGACTCAGCTTATTTGAGATGACACGGGCAATATCGAGCAGGTCTGAAATGAGTTGCACCTGCGAATGCGCGTTCCGATAAATCGTTTCAATGGCTCGATTGGTTTTTTCCCTGTCCAGCTCGCCGGTTCGCAGCAGCGTGGTCCAACCGACGATTGCGGTCAACGGAGTTCGCAATTCGTGCGAAACCGTAGCCAGGAATTCGTCTTTAAGGCGATTGGCTTCTTCCGCCTCACGACGCGCCGCCTTTTCGCTGGTCAGCAGCCTGGATCGAACTTCCAGCTGCAGTTGCAGCTGGCTTTCCCGAAGTACTCGCTCGGTCACGTCATCGATGATGGTGAGCGTTCCCGTTACCTGGCCCGTGCGAGAAAGAGGAGAAATGCGCACGCTCTGCTGCATTTCGGCATACTCCTTGAACTCCGGCGAGGGCATTGGCAGGAGATACCCGTGAAGGCGCTGGGACAAAATTCGGACCTGCCCTTCGATCGCCTCCCGGTAATTGGCATCCAATCCTCTTTCGATCAAATCGGGATAGAGCTCGAACAGATTCTTCCCCAGGACATCTTTTGCGCGCCGCCCGCTGCGTTCTTCCAGCCAGCCATTCCAGGCGACGATATTGAAGAATCTATCGGTCAGGAAGATGCCCTGCGGGGCAAGATGTTGCATCCAGTCCTGAACCGCAGCATTCAGAAGTGATTCGTTGATACCTTCCATCCGCGTCATCGTCGAATCGGCCTAGATTTGGCGCCCCTCCCACTCATCCACTTCGTGAAGCAAACGATCCAGGGAAGCTACGCTTAAGGCCATCACGAGAAATCCGCTCACCTGGCTATCCCGAATTTCAAACGCCGTTGCCACGACAAGGGCATAGCGGTGCTCATCGGTTATCAGCTCGCTGATGAGGTGATCCAGGGATTCCAGATGCAAGCGAGGCACTGAGAACGACACATGAACGTGCAGCAGATTGCCGAACATTCCGAGGCAGGCATTGAGCAGAATATTTCCGACTTCCGTGAGAACTTCCCGTGCGGATTCGTCCAAATACCCGGTATGGGTATGTTCCTCAACCAGAAGATTGGTCAATTCCATAGCACCGACATAGTTCAGCAACAGCAACGCATCACCCCCAACAGGGCCGGCAAAAACCTGATGAATCGATGCCACTTCTCCCGGAACGAACTGCGTCAGGGCCGGCGCCAATTCCGCCGTTTTATGCATGGAAACATTGGGCGGCCTAAGCAATACCCGCTGACCTGTCAGATCGGAAAGCGCAGACCCCGTCCGGGCAAAAGCAATGTTGATCAGTTCCGAAATGGAGTCGTTCTGTTGTTCAGTGAGAACCATTTAGGGGTTCCTCTCTCACAAGAGCGGTTTTCAGGACATCAATGATTTCCGACGCAATGAGAGGTTTATTGATCAGGGCGTGAGCCCCGCCCTGCTCTGCCATCGTACGCGTAGAGCTTTGAATGTCCGCACTCACGATAATGACCCGCACGTTGGAATCCATTTCGCGAAGCTTAGCCAGCACGTCCAGACCATACATTCCTTTCATCACCAGATCGAGCAACACGGCTTCAGGCTGCTCGATAAAGTACATTTCAAGTGCAGCTATACCGTCGGCCGCTTCCACAACATCATAACCGGCCGTTTCCAGCACGCGGCGCATGGTCCGGCGTGACAACGCCGAATCGTCCACGATCATAATTTTTGGAGACAAGTCAGACCACCTCTCGAATGCCTTGTGCCAGCTTTCCCAACGGCAGGCTTCGGTCACTAAGCCCGGCTTCAACAACGCTGGCGGGCATACCATATACCACGCAGGACTCTTCGCTCTCTGTAAAAATAAGGCCACCCTGAGATTTGATCCATGCGGCTCCCTGCTTCCCGTCCGATCCCATACCGGTCATGACCACCCCCAACACTCTATCCCGAAAAATCTCGGCAGCCGATTGAAACATTACATCGACAGAAGGACGATGCAAAGACTCTGCGGGACGCAAATCCAGGTGAGTCACAACGGAACCGCTCTGCAACCGCCGGAACGTCAAGTGCTTGCCGGCCGGTGCCACGAGTACGAGACCTGCTTGCACGACGTCTCCCTCAACGGCTTCACGAACCTGGAGAGGCGAAATTTCATCAAGCCGCTGGGCATACATTTGCGTGTAGCCCACGGGCATGTGAATCACAAGGACGACAGGTACCGGGAAATCCGCGGGCAAAAGAGGAATCAGTTGTTTCAGTCCCTGCGGCCCACCCGTGGAAATGCCAATGACGACAAGATCCACCTTATGACTACCCTTGATAATTCCGGGTTGATCCGTCGAAATGTTCGAACTGGTAGAACCGGAGACCGCGGAACCAGGCGCCTGAGGATCGCCATGAATCCGATCAAGGGAGATGGTTCCGGCCGCCTTCACCTTGTCAATGAGCTCCTTAGAAACCTCAAACATCTTTTCGGTCGCAAGAGCCGTTGGTTTCTGAATGAAGTCAACGGCGCCGGAATCCAGCGCTGTCAGGGCAGCGTCCGCGTTTTCATCGGCGATGCTCATGATAATGATCGGCAGCGGCTTGCGCCGCATCTGCTCCCGGACAAATCCAACGCCGTCCAGTTCCGGCATCATCAGGTCGCACGTCACCACGTCCGGAGCGAGACGTTCTGCCATTTCCAGACCTTCCTTGCCATCGCGCGCGGCGCCAACGACTTCTATTAACGGACTGCGGGAAAGCATTTCCTTCAAAACCTTGCGGACATAGGCGGAGTCGTCCACAACCAGCACGCGAAGTAATCGATCGATCACGCCACACCCTCCGGTCGCAATATAGAAAATGCATCGTTAACGGACACGGGGCTCCTTTTCGTAAATGAAAGCATCATCAATATCCTTAAGCACAAAATCCGTCGTTACTCTGAGTAGAGACTCTGCAGTGCCAACGAACAAGTACGCCTCTTCGGGCATGTAACGCGCGAACAACCCTACTGTCGTTGCAATTGAAGACTGCGAAAAATAGATAAAAACATTTCTGCAAAAGATGATATCGGCAGTAGCAAGGGGAGCGATTTCCTCTTCTATCATCAAATTTGCGACAGAAAAATGTACTTTGGAATGCAATTCCGGAAGTATCCGCCACGTCTTTGGTCCGTCGGATCTAAAATATCGGGCGCGCCTCTCGGGAGACAGAATTCGAAATGATCGTTCTCGATAAACGCCTTCCTTCGCCTTATCGATCGCAATCGAGCTCCCGTCACTGCCTCGGATCTCGATGGAGGCGCGATCAAACCAACCTGCCTCGTGAAGCGCAAGCGCAATCGTCAGGGGTTCTTCGCCTGTCGCGCAGGCGGCGCTCCAGATCCGGAGCGTCCGGCCGGGATGTGCAGCCATCCAGTGGGGCACAATCGATTGGGTCAGTGCCCGGATCTGATCGAATTCCCGCCAGAAATAAGTCTCTCCCACGGAAATCGCATTCATGACGTTCAGCCACTCGGCCGGTGCAGTGTTGTCATATTTCAGAAGGTAGTAATAATCGAGAAACGAAGTGAAACCTCGCCGGACGACCAGCGGCGACAATTTGTCCATCAGCAGATCTACTTTCGAAGAATCAAAATAGATTCCGGTTCGACTGTGTACAAGTTCCGCCAGTAATGTTTCCGTTCCCTTCGGCAGCCCGAGGATTTCCGAATGGAATCTCATGAAGCTTTGCCATGCAGTGGCGCTTTCGCAGCCGCATCCTGGAGGTCGGGATCTCCGGATGCCCGGAACAAGGTGGCAATTAACGCGGCGAGCGCTCTATCGATCCGGCACAACGCTTCAAACGCTGCAATTCGGACTTGCTGAAATTGGTCGAATTGAGCCAGCCGGTACAGCTCGGAGGCAGATTCCTGAATTCGGTGTCTGGCGAGGGAACGCGCCGTGAAATAACGAACCCACGGGTCTTCATCCATGAGAGCGGCGATCAGGCGCGGGCGGACCAGGGAAGCGTCCACATGAGACATTGCTGCCGCCGCCGCGGCTCGGACAGCAGGCACATCCCTGCTCAGCGCATCTGAAAGAACTGCTGCAGCGCGCTTGTCTTCGAGATATGCAATTTGTTCAATTGCAGCGCGCCGGACATTTGCATCCGGATCGTGGCAGAGTGAAAAGACAGTGTCAATGCACTCGGGATAACCGAAATATCCGGCAATGCAAACCGCGGCTTCCCGGATTCCCGGATTGGAATCGCCGAGAAGCGGAATCACCCGTTTCACCATTTCAGGCACGCCCAGTGCATTCAGCGCACTGACCGCGGCGCGGCGAACGGCCGCATCCGGTGTTTCCAGCAGCGAAAATAAGGAATTCGCGGCGGCGGGATCTCGAATGGACGTCAATGCGGCAACGATCGGGATCGTCAACTCCGGATCTGACCCAAGCAATCGGGTCAACTCCGGTATTGCCCGTTTGTCCCGGATGCGGCCCAGTGCAGTCACGGCGGCTGCCCGCGTTTCCGGATCCTCCGCGTTCAGTTGCTCAACCAGCAGTTCCGTTACTGTTGAGCCATGACGAACCAATGCATCCAGGATCTCGTTTCGCAATTCTGCACTTCCCAGACGCCACGTCAGTGCTCGGCTCGCCGCAGGACTGTCCAGTCGGCCGAGCAGCCATACCAGGGGGCGCAGATTTTCCGGTTCAGCAGTTTCCAGGGCATCGATCAGATTCTGAGCCCCTGTCGCGTTTATGGAACTTCTGTAAATGCCGACGATATAGGAACCTTCCTGATACTTCGCTTCATAGCGATCATGCAAATCCATGAGCGAGCGCGCAAAAATCTCTGTAGGCGCATCCCGGCTGTTCAGTATCGCAATCAGAGCTTCCACTGCAAATTCGTCCCCGATCCTGGAGAGCGCTCGAGCGGCGGCTTCGCGCAGCATTTCATCCTGCAGGAGAGGGATGATTCGGAAGGACACGCCGGAGTGCCCAATCTCCCCCAGCGCTTCGATTGCCGGAAACGCGAGGAAAAAATCCTTCGACTCCGCCAACTCGATTAGCCGATCCACTGCAGCCACTGCCCGCAATTTGCCCAAGGCCTCAATGGCGTGATAGACCACGTTAACGTTCTCGTCACGTGTTGCTTCCAACAATGCCGGAATGGCGCGCACATCCCTTTGTTCACCGAGGCTAAGAGCAGCCTGAATCCGCAAGTCCTGGTCCGGTCCTTTCAAAAATTCGATGAGGGTGGAATGGGTATCAACATCGGTGAGACGCAACACATTCAAGGCACTGTTTAACAGCCCGAAATTGCGATGATTATCGCGAACCGACCGCAGGAGAGCCTCGATCGCGTCTGGAGCCGCAAGTCGCGACATTTCGCGGACGGCTTCAAGTCGAACGCGCCAATTCTTATCGTCGAGTGCTCCCATCAGGTCCGGGATCTCGGAGGACTGCTGTTCCAGTCTGCCCGCAATTTCGTGCTCCCGATCAAGCCGCTCTGTCACATCCTCGATGGTTACGATGAGACCTCCAACGTCGGAGTCCTGTCGAAGTGGCGCGATGATTACCCGCTGACGCATTTTGTCAAATCTCGGGGACGGCGTCTGTGGTGCGCAGGGTATCAGATAGCGATGAAACGCCGGAGCGAGCACTTCGACAACACCGTCTTCCAGCACGTGACGAAAGTATCGAGTCAATCCACGAGACTCCAGATCGGGAATAACCTTCAAAAGCGATCGCCCGCAGGCATGATTGGAGTGGATGCCCGTCAATCGCGTGAGGGTGGCATCCCATATTTGAATGACCAGGTCACGGTCGGTTGTAAATACTCCGACAAATTTAGAGATCATAGACAACTAAGAATTTGGATTCCGTCCTGACTTGCAACAGTGTCGCCACGCATGCGTTCGCGATCCGACCGTCCTCCTGAACGCGGGAGGGCAGTCCAGGCGTTTGCCGTCTTTATGTGGCAGTCGCCACATCATGCTTCTTCCGAATTGCCTGCTTTCCTGACCCTCTTCCGGGAACCCTTGATGGCATTCCCATTTGACTGATTTCCGGACTGTTGTACGGTTTCGACGCTGAACATCAATTCTGCCAGGCTGCGGGCACGTTCAGTCAATCCCTGAGCCCCGCTGGTCAGGGACTGAGCATTGACGGCATTCTGCATGGTCACGTTGCGGATGTCCGTTATCGCCTTCAAGACCTGGCCGGAATAATCCAGATGTTCCCTGTTTGATCGCGAGATCGTTCGGACATCTTTTGAAATGCTGTCAATGGACGTGGTCGTATCGCGGGATGCGCGAGACTGCTCTGACATTCCCCGGGCGATCTGTTCGGACAGACGCCCCATCTTCTTTGTGGTCGCCGCAACCTGAGAAATGGATACAGACTGTTCGGACATTGCCTTGCTCACGCTCGCAATTTGCCGGGCCAGGCTCGTGGATTCGCTCGACACTTGTTCGCTGGCCCTGGCCTGTTCGTCGAGCGCACGCGACGTATTGATCGCAACCCGTCGCATGGACTCCACCGCCTGGGCGACCTGTTTTGCGGCGACAGCCTGCTCTTTCGACGATCGTCGAACCTGAGTGGCAATCGCAGTCGTGTTCTGAGCTGCCTTTACGATCTCCCGAGCCGCCGTTCCCTGTTCATACATGGCCTGGCTGACCTCGCGGGCCGTCTTGCTCATCTGACCCGCCCCCTTGACGATACTTTGCGCCGTTTTCGCCTGCTCGACTGTGGCGTAAGCCACCTGTTTACTCTGTGCTGCCACCGTGTCGATCGCACCCACCACGCTCTGCGAAGCAACGAGATTTTCATCCGTGGATCGGGCCACCTGTGACATGAAATCTGCGGTCTCGTGGACGCCGGAAAGAATGCGCTGCAATGCACGAGAACCTTCCTCAGCAATTTGGCCTCCTTCGTCGGCAACACGCAAACCCTCACTGGACGCCGATATAGCCTCCCTCGCCACTTCCTGAAGAGAACGGATAATCGCGGCAATGTCGGAGGTGGCCTGAGCGGCGCGATCGGCCAGATTCCGTATCTCTTCGGCCACCACGGCAAATCCACGGCCGGCGTCGCCGGCACGCGCCGCTTCAATGGATGCGTTCAGGGAAAGCATGTTTGTGCGTTCCGAAATGACGTTTATGGTGTTGACGATGCCTCCAATTTCGTCCGAGCGTTTGCCCATTTCACGGATGACGCCGGCGGAGAGTTCCATTGCGGTGCGCACCCGAGACAGAGACTGTATCGACTTCTGGGCCGCACTCCCGCCTTCTTCCGCCTCCCGGGTCAGACGCTTCGTCACATCTTCCGCTCGCTTTGAAATGCCTGCAACGGACCGTAAAGACCGGTCCATTTGACTTGCAGCGGAGACAGCAGACGTGGCGGCCCCGGAAATGTTTTCTGCGTTCTGCGCCACGCTTTGGATCGAACGCGAAATTTCTTCGATAGAGCTGGAAACCGTCTCGACATTCGAATTCAGACTTTCCGTTATGACGGATACTTCTTCGATCGAGGCGGCCATCTCGTTAATTGAAGACGATGCCTGCTCGGCGGAAACATTCAAATCATCGGCATTACCGGCAAGACTTTCGGTCGCCCGGACCACTTCTTCCATACTCGCGGCCGTCTCATTGACGGAATCGGTCAACGATGACGTTTCCTGGCTGACGTTCTTAATCGATGCGGCAATTTCCGTCATTGCTCCGTTGACTTCTTCAGCGGAAGTTGCCATCCCATGGGTTGTCGCGGTCACGGAACCGATCGAGCGGGCATTCTCTTCAACGGCGGTGACAATTTCCGCAAGATCGGATGCCAGTGTGGCCGTGTTCCCATTCACCTCTTCGATGGAGGCGGAGCTTTCATTCACGGACGAAACGATTTCTTCCACAAATGCCGCAATGGAGTCCAGCTGCCGCGTGCTTTCGGACATGGATGCGGTCATTTCATTGGAGAGACTTGCCGCCGCTTCCAGCAGGCGCGTCTGGGATTCCGATCCCTCCGCGACTTCCTGTGCGATTCGAGCAATGGTTTCAGCGGCCTCGCCGACCTGAACACCCTGATTCCGCGTCAACTCAATTTCCGCAAAAAGATTGGTATTTGTAGTTTGGGGGTCTGTTGCTTTCATTCTTCACTCCATTAAGAGGGGAGTTCCGCGGCCATGTCTTCGAGACCGCTGACATCGATCACCTGTTCAATGTTCAAAATCAAAATCAAACGTTCCTTGATCGTTGCGATTCCATCCAGATATTTTCCACTTAATTTGCTTAATCCGTCGGGAGGAACTTCAATCGACGTATCCGGTATGAAGACGAACTCCCGGGCAGTATCCACAACCAGGCCAACCAGGCGCCCACCAGAATTAATGACGACCAGCCTCGATCGCAGATCGAATGGAACCTTTGGAAATCCGAAACGGACCCGCAGGTTCAGTGCCGGGATGACGCGTCCCCTGGCATGCACCACGCCTTCAACGACAGGAATGGCATTGGGTACAGGAGTGACGTGTTCAATCATCTGTACCTGCTGGACAACACTGCTCCTGACGGCATACGTCGTGCCTGCGATTTCGAAGAGGATAAATGATTCGGTCCCCGTTGCTTGAGGCATTCCTAATTTCCCGTACGCATCATGCGCTCCTGCAGGGCGGATCGCCGGAGCGCGGGAACATCCAATATCAATACAACTTTCTCATCTCCAAGATCCGTAGCGCCCGCGATACCGGGCACCTGAACCAGGGAGTCGCCGATAGTTCGCACGACGATTTCCTGATGACCCACAATACGATCCACCGCAATTCCCAGCGCGTTATTTCCTGTTCCTGTTACGAACACATGGAACCGACGGTCACGAGAGTGGTGCGGTTCTGTAAGTTTGAAGAATTCCGACAGACGGAACAACGGCAAGGCACTACCACGATGAGCAATCATCTCATTGCGTTCAAGCGCTCGAACCGCTGAAGGTTCCACTTCGAATACTTCCCGAACCGTCAATTGAGGAACTGCATATGTTTGTCCACAGACTGTCACGATCAGCGCATCCGCCATTGCCAGGGTCAGCGGCACTTCGATACAGAATCGGCTACCCTGGTCCGTTTGAGTCGAAAAGGATAGTGTACCCGTCAACGCTTCGACCGTACTCTTGACAACGTCCATCCCCACGCCTCGACCACTTTCCCGATCAGCTTCAACTCGTGTTGAAAAACCGGGATAGCAGATTAATTCCAGAAGTCGGGCATCATCCAATGGAACTCCCGGTGCCAGGAGACCCGTGGCGCGCGCCCGTTCGGCCACGCGTTCCACGTCAATACCGCGGCCATCGTCGGCGATCTCGATGCTGACTTTTTCGCCGATAGTTGTTGCCCGCAATGTAAGACGCCCTTCTGGCGGCTTTCCGGCGGATCTGCGTTCATCGGGACGCTCCAACCCATGACTCACCGCATTCCGCACCAGGTGAAGAAGCGGATCCATCAATCTCTCGATCAGAAATTTGTCGATTTCGGTTTCCTGACCGATAACGTTGACGATGACGCGCTTCCCGCTCTCTCGTGCCATATCGCGGACGACGAACTGCATGCGATCAAAGATTTCGCCGATCTGCACCATGCGTACACGCATGACACCGTCCCGAAGGTCGCGCAGCTGGCGCGCCATCGTTTGAGCCGACTCGAACATCGCGCGCCATTCCGGGGAAGGAAGATTTTTCCTGGCCTGCTTTACCTGATCTTCCATACGCGCACGGCTGGTCACCATTTCACCGACTATCCGAATGAGTTCATCGAGACGCACAAGATCGACCCGCACGACATTTGAAGAAGCGACCTTTGGAGCCGGCCGATGAATATCCGGAACATGCGCTTCTGCTTTCGTCTGGACTCCCTCCGAATTCCACTCCGGGCGAGCCATGAGATCCACATGCGTTCGAACCTGGAACTGAAAGGAGATTTCTCCCTGTCCTTTAACCGTAGGTGTGGATTTAAGGATTTCACCGATTTCCTGCATTCGCGCGCGAAGGCTGTTGATGTTGATTCCTCGTTCGGCCAGAGCCGGAGTGGGTGTGAACTCAATACTGAAAGTGAGAAGAGGACCTGATCCTGCAGTGCCTGCTGCTGCATCCGGCGGCTGAATCGCCGCGGCATCTTCGTCTGGAAGTACCGGCAGCGGTGCCGTGGACCGGCGAGCCGCAAGCCGACGGTCCAGCAATGCGACGCTTTCGATCAAACCGTCGATGCGATCCACATTGAGGGACACATCTCCCTGGCGTACAGCCCGAAGTGTGTCTTCGATGCGATGCGCCAGCTGCTCTTCTTCACGGAAACCCACCATTCCCGAGATGCCCTTGATGGTATGAAAGCTTCTGAATAACTCGTCCAGCAGCGCGCTATCAATTCTGCCTTCACCAACCTGTTGGTCCAGGGCAAGCAAATGCCGTCGCACAGCCGCTATATGCTCATCGCATTCCGCGAAGTAATCGTCCAGGAACTGCTCACCGAAATTGTCGGGGGCTTCCGAATCCGGAGTCGTCATGATTCCTTACTCGGTGGAAGCAGATTCCGAACAAGTTCGAACAACTCACGGGCCTGGAAGGGCTTGGTCATGTAATCCGTTGCTCCCGATGCAGCGGCTTCCGAACGACTGGTTTCGTCCCCCCTTGTGGTAAGAACGACGACCGGAAGACGGCTATAGGTGCGATGTGCTCTTACAAATTGAAGCACTTCAATGCCGTGCATCTCGGGCATATTCAGGTCCAAAATCATCAGATCGATGGGTGTGAGAGTCATGAGCTCCAACGCTTCCAGGCCGCTTCCAGCTTCGCTGAACTTTACGCTCCCGAGTCCACGGAGTGCCGTCACGATCATTCGGCGCATGGTTGGCGAGTCATCGACAACCAGCACGTGAGCCGTTTTTGCAAGTGGACGAAGCATAAACTCAATAATGGATCAGGCCGGAAAGACTATCACTTTTTTGCATTGTCCACGCGGGTGATGGTGGAATTAGTGGGAGCGGTTCCGCATGATGTCGCGCGGAATAAGCGAATCTCAATTTTCAGTC
>Ga0068864_100001106_pt1 | contig 22551 bp, 21 predicted proteins | sample KBSSwiS72_FD_66586 | JGI IMG/M metagenome (GOLD analysis project Ga0068864, IMG submission 66586) | Switchgrass rhizosphere microbial communities from Kellogg Biological Station, Michigan, USA - KBS Switchgrass S7-2 | ecosystem: Host-associated > Plants > Roots > Rhizosphere > Soil ... | reverse complement strand
GACAACGCCGCTCAGCTGGGGGTGTTGCGCATCGACTGGCGGTTCCGCAAGGGCTGGGAAAGCATGGCCGAAGTTCGAACGCTCGATCTGCGCAATGTCAGTCAAAGCCGCCGCGGTGCTCTGACCACGATCTATCGTTACATCGGAAAGAATCTCAAGGTCGGCGCCGGCTACAACTTTACCGACTTCTCCGACGACCTGACCGATCTCAGCTACAACCACAGAGGAGTCTTCTTCAACATCATTGCGGCGAAGTGACGCTCAAAGAAGAGGGGCCAGACGTGGCATTCCCGATTTTCCTGGAAAATGGGGAATGACACTTCAGGCCCCTTTTATTTTCCGTTTCTTTCGCCGACGCCTGATTTACAGGCAGCCACCGACGCTTCGAAGTCGAGTAATTCTCCCGCTGATTCCCAGCGCATCGGCGTTGCCAGGCGCCTTGGATAACACCTGATCAACATTCGCCTGCGCGGCATCGCATTTGGCATCTCTCAACAGATCCACGGACCTGTTGAGCAGGGATTGAATATCCAGAACAGGCTTCTTCTCATTAACGGGCACGGGCCAGAAAAATGCCATCGTCGTTTCCGCTGCCGGACCCACAGTGATGTCAATAGGCTTCTTAGGTGCGGGAAGCCCCTTCAGTTCGGCGGGATATTTCCCTTCGGCCAACGTGAATGTTGCCGCGCTGCCGGGTTCCAATGGTTGAGAAGAATCGCTCAGCTGCAGTTCCGCCTTGCAATTGCATTCCGCTCGGATCTTGCCGTCCGAACTGGAGACGAAGAGTATCGTTGGTCCGGCTTCCGGAAAAAGCGGAGCGGCCGGATTGCCGTTTCGAAAGTCCAGGGACACGGTCGAATCGCCGGCGGCAGTCTTGATACGAACCGAATGCATTCCCTGGGATACACCGGAAAATGTCCAGGCACCCGAAGCATCGGGTGAGCCCGACTTCGGCTGATCGTCCAGCCAGACTTCAACCTTCTCCTGGCCTGGCAGGATTCTCAAATCCATCGGGATTGGCTGAAGCGTTACGGGAAACTTCAGCGATCCGGAAGCTTCGAAAGACTGTCGCCATGGACGATATCCGGGTCGAGACACAAGAAGCTCATGCTTCCCGGCTGGGAACGCAAGGGGCGCTTTCGGAGTTCCCACCGACTTGCCGTCGACAAAGATCTCCGAATCTTCCGGAGACGCGGATACCTCGATGGTCAGCGGGACTTTTGCAGTCAGCAGCCCGGGACTTCCTCTCCACCACATCGCCGCGTAAAAGGAAAGCAGGACCAACACAACGATTCCCACCACCACGAGCAGTGTGGAAATGTTAGATAATCCGTTTTGGGGATGAACATTGCTACGATGCATATACGATTTCGTTCCGTTTCAACTCCAATTGCATATGTTAGATTAACTCATCCGTATGTCCGCTTTTTCTTTGGGGGGAATATGATTCGGAGAATTCCGCTCTTCTTCATTGCGATCCTTATGGGATTGGCGGCTGTAGGATCGCTTGATGCGAGTCAGGCTCGCGGACAAGCAAGGGGCGCCGCCCCCGTCACCCCGCAACCGGGACCGCTGAGCATCTCTCAGGTGATTGAGTCGCTCTACTCGTTAGGGGTGACACGGACTGAAGATCTGGTTTCAAAGAACAAGGTACAGTTCGAGGCAACTCCGGAAATTATTGGGATCCTGAAGGATCTCGGAGCAACCGACAAGCTGCTGTCGTTTATCCCAATGGCCAGGCCTCAGCCGGCTGCTCCGAATCCCGTTGTTGAAGCACCTAAAGTCGCCGGACCCGTTCGCGTCACCTGTGAGCCAACGGATTGTTACATCGTAATCAACGATCGATATTATGGTCTGACAGAATCCCACAGCAAGGACGTGCCGGCATTGACGCCAGGAACCGCAACCATCCAGGTGTTTAACAACGGCTACGATCCACAGACACAAAAAATCCAGCTGCAGGAGGGCCGTCCGGCTGAAGCTCGATTTCAGCTGAATTTGACATCCGAATCGCAGGTGGATAAGGGACAACGTCTTGCTTTGGATGCCATGCGGGCCATCGGCGGCTTTCAGGCAGTATCGCTATTGCAGGAATTTCAGGGGGACGGAACTCTGGAGTGGAAGGATGAAAAGGGAACGCTCTATCAGGGATCGATGAAGTTCACGAAAAATCGCGATCAGGAACTGCAATTGGAAATCAAAACCAAAGACGGCGGGTCCTGTAGTTCTCTGGTGTCGGGAGATACATCCAGGAATACGTGTAAAGGAAGTCTAAAAAATTCTGAAAAATTCGTGAGCACTGCTGCAGCCGATCTTCTGGTTTATGAAGTTCAAAACGTGATCGCGAGTTTCCTTTCCGGAACACCGGCCATGGTCGGAAACGCTGCCGCACCACAAATTGAAATGCAGCGTGGAGATGCGTCCTACGTTCTCACATTGGACCAGGACAAATTACCGGCGGAACTCGTGCATACGCGTCGGGGGGCGACAACCTCCGTCACGAATGTGCGCTATCTCGACTATGGAAAGATTACCTCTGGGAAATATCCCACTCATCTTCAGATCAGTGTGGATGGAAACGCGATGTACACATTTACCATCAATGGTGTTTCCACACGCTCGGTGACCGTGAACAGGCGGTAAGGGAAACGGGGTGAAAAAGGAGAACCTTTCACCCCTCACCCAGCCCTGCGGGCCAGCCTCCCGCTTCGGGAGACGGGTTTGCCGTGTTATGATCCGCCCCCACGTGAACGTCGTCGAAATTGAAAAAGTCACAAAAACCTTTGGGAACCACGTTGCAGTAAACTCCGTGTCGTTAGCCGTCCCTCAGGGATCGATTTACGGCTTCATCGGGCCGAACGGTTCCGGAAAGACAACGACCCTGCGGATGATCATGCGCATCTACCATCCCGATCCTGGCGCGGGCGCGATCCGCGTATTGGGAGAAACGGGGTTCACCGCAGCATCCGATCGAGTGGGATACCTGCCGGAAGAGCGCGGCCTGTACAAGAAAATGAAGGTCTCCGACGTACTCCGTTTTTACGCCCAGCTCAAGGGCCACCGGAACCCCAACCCATTGATCCGAACCTGGCTCGAGCGGCTCGGACTTTCCGAATACACCGACAAGAAGGTGGAGACGCTATCGAAAGGCATGTCCCAGAAAGTCCAATTTATTTCCGCTGTGCTGACAGAACCTCAGCTGGTGATCCTCGATGAGCCTTTCTCGGGCCTGGACCCGGTGAATGCCGATGTGTTGCGTGAGGCAGTCCTCGAATTGCGCCGAAAGGGCGCGACCGTAATTTTCTCCACGCACGACATGGCGGTCGCCGAAAAAATGTGCGATTTCATTTTCATGATTTACAAGGGGAACAAGGTTTTGGATGGGACTCTCGACTCGATACAGGATCGTTACGGACAGGATACGGTTCGCGTCCGTGTGGAGGGCGATGGCTTTGATGCGCGAACGGTTCCCGGTGTGGAAAAGGTCAACGATTTCGGACGGCTTCAGGAACTGCGCATGATTCCAAACACGAATCCACAGATTCTGCTTTCCGAATTGATGAAGCGGGGCCGTGTCGTGCATTTTGAACTGACACGGCCATCGCTCCACGACATTTTCGTGAGGATCGCAAGACCCGCTGCGGATTCCACGGCATCTTCGGAACAAGTGGGAGCGGCGCATGCGTAAAACGTTCATCGTGGCGGTCCGTGAATACATGGTCTCCGTCAGGACCAAGGCGTTTCTCATTGGCCTTCTGATGATGCCTCTCATGATGGGCGGTGGTTTCATCGTCGGCGCTCTCATGGAAGGCCGAGTCGATACGAAAGACAAGCGGATTGCCGTCGCCGACTACACGGGCCGGTTGTTCAATGCCCTGGACTCCGCCGCACAGCAGCGCAACGAAACCGCGATCTTCCAGGGAGAAGGCGCGGCGCGAAAACAGATTCTTCCGCGATTCGTTCTTCAGAAAATCGAGACCGGCGCCGCTGACGGCGAAGACATGCAGCAGTTGTCGCTGCAACTTTCCGATCGCATTCGGAAGGGCGAACTGATGGCTTTCGTGCTGATTGGCCCAGGCGTGATCGACGCCAGCAAGGATCCCAGCTCGGCAACCCTTAACTACTATTCAAACACTCCAACATATAACGACGCGCGGAATTGGATCACGGGCGTACTGAACGAGCAGGTACAGCAACTTCGCCTCGAAGGCGCTGCTATCGATTCGAAGGTCGTCCGTCGGTTGACCCAGCGTGTCCCGGTCGGCAATCTCGGGCTCGTGGAGACGGATGCCGCTGGCAACATCATCCGCGCAGTTGAAACAAACCAGCTTGCCAACTTCCTTGTACCCTTCGCCATGATGTTTCTCATGTTCATGGTGATCATGGCCTCTACGGCACCCCTGCTGAATAGCACGCTCGAGGAGAAGACCCAGCGGATCGCCGAGGTGCTGCTGGCCTCGATTCCGCCATTTGAACTCATGGCCGGGAAGCTGATCGGAATCCTGGGAGTGTCTCTAACGATGGCGACCGTCTATCTGCTTGGTGCGTACGCAGCGCTCAACCGCGCGGGTTATGCTCAATTTTTCCCCTGGCAGAGTATCGGGTGGTTTGTGGGTTTCCTAAGTCTTGCCGTATTGATGTACGGCTCCATATTTATAGCCATCGGCGCAGCGGTCAGCGACATGAAGGAAGCTCAAAGCATGATGACGCCGGTCATGTTGCTGGTCGTCTCGCCGATGTTCGTCCTTCAGTACGTCATGCGCGAACCCGCATCGACGCTTTCGCTCGTGATGTCTCTTTTCCCGCCCGCAACGCCAATGCTGATGACCATTCGACAAACCGTGCCGCCGGGAATCCCGGTGTGGCAGCCATTATTGGGCATCGCGCTCGTGGTTTTGACGTCCCTGGTATGTGTGTTCGCTGCCGGAAGGATCTTTCGTGTCGGCATTCTGATGCAGGGGAAAGGCGCGAAGGTCAGCGAAATGTTCCGATGGGCCCTTCGCGGTTAGTTGTGTAGCACGATGACCGCCCACAATGTTTCATCCTGAAGGTCCGCGGGTAGGGCGGTCATAGACCGCCCTCAGAACCGAAGTTATCGGCCGCGTCGTGCTGCCTCGATGGTTGCGACATCGATCTTCTTCATCGGCATCATGGCCTCGAAGACCCGCTTTGCCTCTTCGCCACCGGCCGCCATCGCATCCGTTAGCACGCGGGGTGTGATTTGCCACGACAGGCCCCAACGGTCTTTGCACCATCCGCAAGCGCTCTCCTGACCGCCATTGTTCACGATTGCGTTCCAGTAACGATCCGTCTCTTCCTGATTGTCCGTCGCGATCTGGAAGGAAAAAGCCTCAGTCTGCTTGAACGCCGAGCCGCCGTTGAGACCGATACAGGGAATGCCCAGGACGGTGAATTCCACCATGAGTTCATCCCCCTTCTTGCCGCCCGGGAAATCGCTGGGGGCCTTGTGAACAGCGGTCACTTCACTATTGGGAAACGTCGCGGCGTAAAAGCGCGCCGCTGCCTGAGCCTCTTTATCGAACCAGAGGCAGATAGTATTTTTCGACTTCATGTTCATGTGCTCCTTGTGCGTGAAATCAGGATCTATCTTAACGGAAAGTTCCCGAGATACCTGCGTGCTCCTTTGTGGCACTTCGAGACTATTTCGAGTTCTTGCCGACGCGTCGCAACGTCTCCGTGTGCACATGCATGCTGTTTGTCGCATCAGCAGACGTATGGCACTCGATGTGCTTGATCAGTCGGTGTTGAAATCGAAAGGAGGCCTTATGAAAACCGGCGCAGTCGTTCAGAGCAATTGGCTTTACGTATCGGAATGCTGTTTGTTGGAAGTTTACTTTGAATCGGGGAAATCTTTCAGTCGGTGCCCGCGATGTTCCAGTCTCTGCAATTGGGAAATGGTTGATGTGACAGACGAAGACCTGAAAGGCTACGTCGATACATCCCGATATGCAAAGGAATGGGACAAATGGGCGGATGCGAAAGTACTGGAGCCTCGGCACTCGTTCTGAGTGGTTTCAATCGCAATCCACCTTAAAAGAAGGGGAAGCGTATGACTATCCGACCGGAGCAACGTGCAGTCCAGGTTTGGGATGAAGAAGGTGGACGGCCGCCTTCAACTACGGGCAACAATCCGGAAACGGATCCTGCCGGGTATTTTGTTGCAGAGTCCTTTCAGATACCCGAGTTGATAGGCATATCCGCCAGGAATATCCACGAGCATCTGGAGCTCTATCAGGGATACGTGAAATCCGCGAACCGAATCATCAAACGCATCCGGGAACTCACGAAAGACGATGAGCATATCTATGAGTTGTCCCTGCTGCAGCGTCGATTCGGGTACGAGCACGCTGGAATGACGCATCACGAAATGTACTTTGAGCAGTTCGTGGGGGGGCCTACTGCATGTGCAGAGGGCGGGTCATTGCTGGAACAGGTCACGAAAGATTTTGGGAATTTAGATTCGCTCACATCCTGCCTGAAGAGCATCGCGATGAGTGGGGGTGTGGGATGGGTGATGCTTTATTCCAGTCCGGATAACGGCCACCTGATGCCTCACTGGATCGACGAGCACCACATTGGAGTGCTGTCGGGGCTGCGGCCAATCCTTGCGCTCGATATGTGGGAACACGCATTCGTGTACGACTACGCAACCAGCGAAAAGAAAAAATACGTAGAAGCTTTTTTTCAGAATCTAAGCTGGCAAAAAGTCGAATTGCGCTTCGGAAGATCGTAAGAGACTGTAGCGGGACCACCGCCGAAGATATCGCCCCTCCTGGTCAGATCCTGGTCAGGAGGTGGGATCTTTGGTCCAGTCAGACCGTCATGAGCGCGGTGACCGTTGCGCGATATGCCACCTGCTCATACGCGTCCAGCACCTGGGACAAAGGAACTACCAGTGTTGCGAGAGCTTTGGCATCGAACTGCCCGGTCTCCATGAACCGGACAAACCGTGGGATATCGCGCATGGGGTTTGCGCCTCCGGCTTGTCCGCCGTGATGAGTGACACCACCGATCGAGAATAAGTTTCCCGGCAGAGTAATATTTCCACGGACCAGGCTTGTCGTGATGACATGGCCTCCCAGCGAACACATCTGATAAGCGTGTTGCATCGGTTGTATACCGGAGGGATCGGGTCCTGCCTCCAGCTTTGGAGCAAACTGATCGGCGCCTGCAGCTTCAATGACGAAGTCCGCACCCGCGCCGGGACGGCGTCCCGCGGGGTTGCGACCTCCAGACCACAGTCGATCCGTTGGCCAGGTGGTGAGTTCACGCACCTTGAGTGGCAGGTTGTCGCGCTCCACGTTCGGATCGAGGACGTGTGTCGCGCCGACACGAAGAGCCAGCTCGCGGCGGACTCGAATCGGATCGATGGCAATGATGGTGGAGGCGCCCGCAATGCGCGCGCCCTGCACAGCGCTGAGTCCGAGCGGTCCGCAGCCGACCACGGCCACAGCGGATGCCGGTTCAACCGGTGCCAGGTTTGGCGAAGTCGCCGCGGCCAGTCCTGCAACGCTGACGCAGCTGCATGCCATTCCGATTCCAACCACATCTGCAGTGGTAAAGATCGGAACCACCCACTCCTCGGGAGTCACCATCAACTCCGCGAGTCCGCCAATGTGCGAATTTTGATATACCGGCGTGCCGTCCGCCATGTCGGCAATTGCCTCAAGGTCATCGGCACCGATTGCGCTGAGGAACTGACACATATCGGAGCGCCCCCGCAAACAGCGGTAACACGATCCGCACTGCGGCGTACCGGAAACGCACACACGGTCACCCACCTTGACGCGCCGAACTTCCGGACCAATGGCTTCCACAATTCCGACGCCGCCATGACCCTGAATGACGGCCATATCGTTCATCCGCCTCGCACCATTCGGAGCAGCAAGCACAGATGGCGCGACCGTTGCCGCCGGAGCGTTGGGCGGACCAAGTACGGCTGTCGCATTCGAATAACAAAGATTCGTGACCTCCGTTCGAACAACCACCTGCCTGCCGCTGATGGGACGCAACGTGACGTCCTGTAATGTCGTGCGTCCACGTCCATCGCCCCTGGATATCCACGCGCGAAACCGTCGGCGCGTGACGATCGCAGGCGACTGTGTGGGCTGTCCGGCTGCCTGGGGTGCGGTTAAAAATGCCGCGGCACCCGCGGCTGCGACGGTCATTCCATTTTCCAGAAGTTTTCGGCGAGAGAGTCGGCTGCGAGATGTGTTCATCAAACCATTCCTCCACGCCAGCAAAATATCAGGGAATTCAGTTTTGAGTCTACGTCATGAATTCGCGAATCTCTCTCCGTGTCGGGAGAGAGGGCGGCCCGCTGGCGCGGGCCGGATGAAGGGTACCGATAATAATTCTTCAGTCTTCTTACATCTTTGACTCATCTTTGACCCATTTTCCCAAATTGACGTCCGGTAAGTCGTGTCGTATCGTCTTCGCGTCGTTACAGCAATCGAGGGAGACTCTTCATGAGAACACTGTGCACATTCCTCATCGCGCTTGTGATGCAGGGCGCGGTTCCGCAGGGAACTCCCGCTTCCGTCGAAGGAGACGTTGTCCTTTTCGGATCGAACGAACCGATTCCCATGACACTTGTCGAACTGCGGCGCGTGCAAACGATATCCTCTGTTGGCGGACTGCCAGCGGGGCTGCCTCCAGGTCTGGACATTCCAGGTTTGGTCTCACGCACTCCGCCTCAGCCCCCGTTGACCACGATGACCAATGGTGCAGGGCATTTTCAGTTCCCAGCGGTGCCGCCGGGGGAGTATCGCCTCTACGCATCACGCCCAAGCGGATACACTCCGGCGGAGTATGGGCAGCGCAGTCCTTCGGGCGAGGGGATTTCACTTCAGATTGATGGCGGACGACCATATGCGGGAATCCGGTTATCCATGGCGCCGACGGGCGCCATCAGCGGCAGAGTAGTGCTCGCCTCAGATGAGCCTGCCGTGTATGCCCGCGTGGGTTTGATCCGAGCGGCATATCGGGATGGCCATCCCATCTGGATATTCGCGCAGGCGACAACAACGGACGATCGCGGGGAATACCGGTTCTATGCCATTCCACCCGGCAGGTACTGGGTCAGCGCGCAACCCTGGGACAGCCGCTCGACAAGAATTCCGTACACTTCCGAACCCACCGTTTACCCGAACCGTTTTGCAGGGCAGCAATCCATGGGTGCGCCAATGGTCATCGAGCGCGTCCTGGAGTCCGGACAAATGGTCCAGGAGTTTATCCAACGCGTCTACTATCCCGGCACTTCCGAAGAAAAGGCGGCCCGAGCAATCGTGGTGCACAGCGGAGAGCAAGTGCAGGCCATCGAATTCAGCATCGCCGGCAGCACCGTGCCCTCCCGCAGAATGCGCGGCACGATTCTGGACGGTGAAACCGGCATGCCGGCGTCCGGCGCTGTCGTGCGCCTGATTCCTCGCCAGATGCAGGGCGCCGCGTTGATTATTCCTTCAACGACATCCGATCGCGATGGAACCTTCGAAGTGAAGGGCATGACGAATGGGGCATACTCGATGCTCGTCAATCTCGGTCCAACTGGAAACGCGTACATGACGATCGATGCCGGCGCCGGCGACGTCGAAGGCATCAAGCTCGCAACGACAAAAGGGGTGGACGTTCCCTGGCATGCCACTTATGAGGAGGGTGTTGTCGATCCCGCCGCCGCTCCCTTGCGGGTAGCACTCGTGCGCGACCCCGATATCATTGGACCGCCGCCGGTCAACGGAGTGATGACAGCAGGATGGGTCGGACCACCTCAAGGCATCATCACACCGCAAAGTCAGGCGGCGGGCGACGGCTTTGTTCTGCGCAATGTTCCGCCGGGCGAATATCGTCTCCGCTTGTCGAACGTTCCGGACGGGGCGTATCTAAAATCCATTCGCCGCGGAGGTGAAGATATTCTCCGCGATGGCATGAAAATTCTTGGCGTGTCCACCACTCCGATTGAAATTGTCTTCGGCTTGAACAGCGGCAAAGTGGATGGCCACGTCGTGAACAAATCGAAACAAACGGAGGCAAATGTGCCTGTCGTTCTGATTCCTGCATTCGATCGGAACCGCGGCGATCTCTACCGCAAAGTCGTGACCGACGCGAAAGGCGCATTTCGAATTTCCGGAATTGCGCCGGGACAGTACAAATTGTTTTCCTGGGAGGACGTACTCGATGGCGCATGGCGCGATCCGGATTTTCTTCGAACTTATGAAGCCCGCGGCGTGTCGGTGAATATCGAATCTGCACGCTCGGCAACAACGGAGGTCGAAGTGATTCCCTGGAGCGAAGGGCAATGAAGATCCTTCGATGCGCTTTACCTTTTATCCTGGTGGTCCTGGCGGAAAGGGCCGCCGCCGTACAGACTCTCGCTGTTTCGCTGCAGGGTGTGGTTTTGGAAGCGGGTTCGAATAATCCGATTTCAAACGCGACGCTGGAATTGATTTCGACGGGTGGCGTTGCGTCCGTCCGCGCTCTGGCTGTCTCGTCCAACGACGGTGGCTTCGCGTTCCGCGGGCTGCGCCCGGGACAATACTCTCTGACGGCCACCCGTTCGGGATACCTACGCGCTCAATATGGACAATACGGACCCAACAGCCCCGCCTCGATGATTACCATCGGTGGGCAGGGAGTGGTGAACAACGTGCGATTGTCGATGCTGCGGTCTGCGTCCATTTCGGGTCACGTTTACGACGAAAGCGGAGCACCTGCGATCAATGCCCAGTTGCACGCATGGAGAATCTCGTACAAGGACGGCTGGCGCCTGCCGATTCCCGTCGCTTCGCAAATGACCAACGATCTGGGAGAGTACCGGCTGTTCGGACTGCCTCCGGGGGAGTACTACGTCAGCGCACAAGTGGACCCGTTGATTCATATCCGGTCGCCCGCATCGATCAGCATTGCGCCGGTGGCTCCGGGCGCCGCCATTCTGAGTCCGGGGCCTGGCATGTTCTCCGCGATTCCGGACCCCGTGTTTCCGAGACCCGAACCGCGTGTCGAATTGGCTCCGGTCTATTTCGGCGGCACCATCAGCGAGTACGCTGCCACAGCTCTGCACATCCGGCCGGGCGGCGATCTTAAAGCGATTGAAATCGTCGCGAAGCGGATTCCGGCAGTGAATGTAAGCGGTGTTGTGCTGGGTGTGGATAGCAAACCCTATGTTCCCAATGCGGGCGCCAGGGCCACCGAGACGCCGACGTTCATCTCCGGCCCCAATGGAGAAAGAATCCAGGTGTTTCTCAATGGCGCTGCTCCCGGCGGCGCTTCGGTTATCGTCACACCTGCGGTCAATCAGGTGTTTCTTGCGACTCCCGTGATTACCGTTCTTGGAGGCGTGATGACCATCGCTCCTCTGACTCCCGCGCTGACCAATGCCATGGGACAGTTTCGGACGACATCTTTCGCCCCAGGCGATTATCTGCTGACAGCCATCGCCAACGACCCGCAGGGTCAGCGGTCTTTCGCACAAACATCAGTGAACGTTCAGGGCGCGGGTGCATCCAGTGTGACTCTTTCCCTTGAGCCGGCCTTCGAGATTCAAGGCCGCATCCGTGTAGAGGATTTTCCAGCAAGTGCTGCACCCGATCTGACGAAGCTCAGCGTTCGCGCGGCAAACACCATCACCGCCCTCGCGGATGCGCTTCCATCTACACCTTCTGCTTCCGGTGTGTTTACTCTGAGGAATGTGACAAGCGGCAATTACATAATTACGGTCCCTCCCATTTCAAATATATTTTCCACGATTGATCCACCCGCCCCATGGCAGAACGCGTATGTAAAATCGATCCGTCTCGGAAACATCGACGTAGTCGACAATGGGATGCGGCTGGTAAGTCCACCGTCGACTCCGCTCGAAATCGTTATCGAGGCCCGCGGCGGTTCAGTACGAGGAGTCGTTCGAAATAGCAGCCGCGCGGCTGTGCCCAACGCCACGGTTGTTCTGGTTCCCGAAGAAGTGAACCGCCATCGAAAAGATCTCTTTCGCAGTGCGCTTGCCGATGCCTCCGGCGGCTATCACATCGAAGGCCTTCCTCCTGGCAACTACAAGCTGTTCGCCTGGGAAGACGTGGAGTCTCAGATTTGGCACGACCCGGGCTTCATGCGTGTTTATGAAGACCTTGGAAAAGCCGTGGCCATCGCCGATGGATCGTCGCAGACTGTCGACCTGGCAGGAATTACTCCCCTGGATCGCTGAATATCAGTGCGCCAAAGATTGAGTGCCTGGTCTCACCCGATATTTATTTTCATTGCCAGTTCGCCTTTCATGCAAACACCGAAGGCGAAAGGCATCCCGTTAGTCCGACCCGGTAAGACGCAGCCACTTGTTCTGATAGTAATAGAAGACGACGGATCCCTTTTCGGCAACAGCATCGCTAATTCCAAGATGATCGAGGGGAGAAAGTTTTGTCTCTTCGTTAGCCAGGTGATGGTCACGGATGAAGGCTTCGTTCACAGGGCTAATTTCGCGCGAGAAGCCGATCTTTCCGTCACCGACGCCCTGCAGCATATAGAGGTCTTCTTCTTCCTCAAGCTTGAATGCGGTTTGCGGAGACTTCTCGGGCAAAACGAGAATCGATGATTTCAAGCGCACCGAACAAAGTACTGCCCAGTCCTTTTGTCCCTTCTTCAGGAACTCGCCATAAATCACATTGCCGGGCTGATGTCCATTCCACAGCTGCGGGATCGTGCAGTTCCGGCGTTCCAGTTCCTGCCTCACGGTATTGGGAAGCTGACTGAAACTCGACGGTGCAAGCCGCACCACTTCGCGGTTTGCTTTTTCCCATTGATCGATCTGCAGCAGGGAAAGAAGGAGAACAAACAGGAGATTCATTGGGGAATAGTAGCATCGCCGAGGCCGTTAAATAAGGGTCGCGTGATAGCATGTGGCCTCAAAGCAGGAGTCTCCCAATTGAAGGTCAATGGGACATCGATAATCTGATGCTATGCCGTGACTGTAATGCAGTACTGCCGCCGGAGGCGCGGTTCTGCCTGTCGTGTGGCGCTCGCGTTCAGGCCGTGGCACCGGACTCGGCAGTGGATCCTCTTTTCGAAACCCTCAACAAGGCCATCGGATTTCAGTATCGGATTGAGCGTCGCCTGGGCCGTGGAGCGATGGGCGCAGTTTATCTGGCGCATGAATTCGCGCTCGACCGCGATGTTGCGATCAAAGTCCTGCCTCCCGAGCAGGCGAATACACCGCAGATGCAGGAGCGCTTCCGCCGCGAGGCACGCATCGCGGCTCGGTTGAGCCATCCGCACATCGTCCCGCTTTATACGTTCGGTGAAGTGTCGGGCCTGGTGTACTTCGTGATGGGCTATGTTGCGGGCGAATCGCTCGCGTCCCGACTGAAGAACCATGGACGATATTCGCCAGAGGAAGCGCGTGCTCTTCTGGTGGCGCTGTGCGACGCATTGGATTATGCGCATCGGCAGGGCATTGTGCATCGCGATATCAAGCCCGATAACATTCTTCTCGACATGGGTTCCGGCGCGCCGATGCTGACAGACTTCGGTATCGCCAAGCCGGCATTCGCCGAAGCGGAGTTGACGGCAACAGGACAGCTGATCGGAACGCCGCACTACATGTCGCCGGAACAGGCGCAGGGCCGTACCGATGTCGATGCACGGTCGGACATTTATTCGCTTGGTGTCGTCGCTTTCGAAATGATTTCCGGCAGTCGTCCGTTCGGGGGAAAAAGCCTGATGGAGTCCCTGACAGAGAGGCTGACGCGAGATCCGAAACCTCTAGGATCCGTTGTATCGGATGTTCCGTCCGATATTGCGCTCGCTATCGATCGCTGCCTCCAGCGGGACTCGACGAAGCGATGGCTCGACGCCAAAAGCCTGCGCGAAGCGCTTCTGCCATTCGATGAAGAATTGGAGGAATCGTTTTCCGCGAGGATGCTTCGGCTCTGCGTCATTTTGGGTGCGCTTTCTGTTGTCGCGTTTGCCTATTACACAGCGGCATATTCGGTTCTAACTTCCACCCTCCAATTTCCGCCACGTGCGATCGGCATTCTCATTGGAGGAGCCGTTTGGGTGACAGTCATTGGAATCGCGGCGTGGATTGGTTTGCGATCCGAGGGGCTCAATGCCAGGGATATTTCCAGAAAAGCCTTTCAGCAGCCTCGCTGGTGGCGATCGTGGTACCCGCGTGCGTTTCGACGCCCAGGCGACGTATGGAGTCGCCTGCCAAAAGAACTCCAGCGATTTCGCATCTATCGCAGCCTCCTGCAGGTGTATGCGTTTGCGGTCCTGATTCCCTCGTTGCTGCTGTTCCGTCGTTCGTCGGCAGTATTGCTGATGCTCTCGCTGATTCAGTTCGCCTTCATGGTAGTGGTGTTCATTGCGCGTTTCCGCGCGACCAGGTTCGTGCGCGCGAAGACCAGCGCAACCGCGGCCGAGGCGTCCGCACTTCTGACGACGTCCACCTGGGGCGTTTCGGTATGGCGGCGACCGCCAGCTTCGAGCCTGCTGAACGGCCCAGGAGATCATCGTTTCCGGAGCGATCCCACACCGGACAGCGAACTTCCCGCCTCCGAACGTCCGACTCAACTCTGACCTCTGTCACTACAATTCTGTCGGCCGCAGTTCCATCGATGAATCCATCCAGTGAATTACAGTTGACAGAAGATCCAGCGTAAATGACGATTGCGGCGAGGGCACGATGGCGTGCTCCCCACGACAGAGACGTCTTCAATTCCAACCGGAGTTGAAGACTCTTTTTTTGGACAGCGAAGTCTATTTCGACACTGACGTCCACAGGTCCTCTCGTAGCGAGTGCCTTGTGGGCGTTTTTTATTTCTCGAAGTATCGAACCACCAAACATAGGAGAAAACATGTCTTACTTGAAACGTTGGATGGGACTTGCTGCCATGGGACGCTGCTTTGCTCTGCTCATCGTGATGAGCTTTGCACAAATCGCCATGGCACAGTCGACTCTGTTCAACATTCCTTCAACGGACGTCGTCGCCGCGAAGAAGGTGTATACGGAGTTCGACTATTTAGCCAATCTGCCCAAACAGGATTCCGGTATGTTCCAGTTGTTTGTTCCGCGCGCTGTGGTTGGCGTCGGATCCAACATTGAGGCGGGAGCGAATTTCCTGATTGCCCACACACCGGACACGACAAACACCTACTTTCAGCCGAACATCAAATGGAAGTTTCTAAATAGCGAAATGAAGGGTCTGGCCGGTTCCGGCGGAATCGTCTGGTATACGCCGATGAATAATCGCGAGGGAGTGGACAGCTACGGATTGCTCTACGGAAACTTCAGCAAGAAGTTCACCGGAACCTACGGGCCTCGTCTGACGATGGGACCATACGGCATTGTCGGAGCCAGTGATGCCTATATCGGAACCAAAGCCGGAGCAATCATCGGTCTGGAACAGCCGGTTCATCCCAGGATGACGATCGTCGCAGACTGGTTCAGCGGAGTCAGCGGCTTTGGATATTTCACTCCCGGTGTGTCCGTGACGCTTCCACACAGCAGCCTGTTGAACGTCGGATATAGCATCGGTAACGACAGCTACGAGAGTGGGAACAACAACCGCGCTCTCTTTATCTATTACGGAATCACACTCAACTGATCGGGCATGTCGACATTTGTGTCATCGATCCGCAGTTCTCGGACACAAATGAATATTGCCTTTGCGATTACCGGCGTGCGATAAGTCGGATGGTTGCTGGCGCAGGATGGCAAAGGCAATCGAAGATGAGATCCTTCAGCTTCCCCCGAGACTGGATGGATTTTGACAGGAACGCCCCGCAATGCTTCGCCCCCGTCGCATTGCGGGGCGTTTTTTATGGGGTCGGACCGGTGGGAAAAAGGTCTCAGACACGTCAGCCCCTTTTTACTGGTTTATACTGACAGGGATATGGATTCTGAACTTAACTCCACTGTCGGGCTCCGCTCCCGTTTCCTCCAGTTCTTCAAGGAAAAGGGACATGCCATTATTCCGAGCGCCAGCATTATTCCGGAGAACGATCCCACGGTCCTCTTCACGACTGCTGGCATGCATCCGCTCGTTCCTTACCTTCTTGGCGGCAAACATCCCGCCGGTGTGCGTCTGGCCAATGCGCAGAAATGTGTCCGCACCGGCGACATCGATGAAGTTGGGGACAACCGTCACCTGACCTTCTTCGAGATGCTCGGCAACTGGTCGCTTGGAGATTATTTCAAACGCGACTCCATCGCCTGGTCCTTCGAGTTCCTGACGTCGCCGCGCTGGCTAAACCTTCCGGCGGAAAAGATTTTCGTCACGGTCTTCGAAGGTGACTCCGACGCGCCCCGGGATGACGAGTCCATCCTCCTCTGGCAGGACGTCTTCAAAACGCGCGGCATCGAAGCCCGATTGAACGAGCGCATATTCGCCTATCCCAAAGCCAGGAATTGGTGGGGTCCCGCCGGTCAGACCGGCCCATGCGGTCCCGATACCGAAATCTTTTTCAATACCGGCCGTCCCCACGACAATCGCTTCGGTGCGGAGTGCCACCCGAACTGCGACTGCGGCCGCTTCATCGAGATCTGGAACAACGTCTTTATGGAGTACAACAAAACCGCGACGGCGACTTTCGAGCCGCTCTCGCAGCGCAACGTCGACACCGGGATGGGACTCGAGCGTACGGTTGCGATGCTTGGCGGCTTTCAGACGGTCTTCGAGATCGATACTTTCCAGGCCATTCTCAAGGCCATAGGCGATCGCTGCGGGAAATCGTACGGCCAGAATGAAACCGACGACATTTCGATGCGCGTCATCGCGGATCATATCCGCACTTCAACCTTTATTATTGGTGATTCTCACGGTGTATCTCCTTCGAACGTCGACCAGGGATACATCCTGAGGCGCTTGATCCGCCGTGCCGTTCGCAACGGCCGCATGCTCGGCATCGAAGGCGTCTTCACCTCGAAGATCGCCGAGGTCGTCATCGATCTCTTTAATGATGCCTATCCGGAACTGCTCAGAAATAAGGGCCGCATCATCGGCGATCTGGATGCCGAAGAGGATAAATTCATTCGGACACTGCAGAACGGCCTCAAGGAAGTCGAACGCGTCCGCAAGGAGCTCGGTGAGAACGTACTCGTGCCGGGTGATACCGCCTTCTACCTCTACGAGTCCTTCGGTTTCCCGATGGAGCTCACCGAAGAAGTGCTCGGCAGGAAAGTCGATCGCGCCTCGTGGGATGCCGCGATGAAGGCGCATCAGAATCTCTCGCGCCAGGGCGCCGAAAAGAAATTCAAGGGCGGCCTCGCGGATCATTCCTGGGCCTCGACCCGATATCACACGGCCACCCACCTTCTGCACAAGGCGCTCCGCAACGTTCTTGGCGAGAATGTCGAACAGAAGGGAAGCAACATCACGGCCGAAAGAATGCGCTTCGATTTCTCCCACCCGACCAAGATGACGCCGGATGAGATCCGGAAGGTTGAGGACCAGGTGAATGAAGCCATCGCACGTGATTTTGAAGTGCACTACGAGGAGATGACGGTGGCCGAAGCCAAGGCCAGAAAAGCCATTGGACTGTTTGAAGACCGTTACGGCGATAAGATCAAAGTCTACGTCGTCGGGGATTTCTCGGCCGAGATCTGCGGCGGTCCCCATGTTGCCCACACCAACCAGATCGGCAAGTTCAGGATCGTCAAAGAGGAGGCGAGCTCTGCCGGCGTCCGCCGCATCAAGGCGGTGGTGGAAGACATCGGACCCGAGGGCCAACCATTAGGGGCAGAGTCCGAACCCGCCGGAAAGAAGTCCGCTCAACCGGCCTGATGCATTGTGGCGCGCATATATGATCCGCGCAAAACAGTACCTTGTTCGAGGACGGGTTCAAGGCGTCGGCTTTCGATGGTTCGTGCGGCGTGCTGCAGACCGACTCGGGATAGTTGGTGATGTACGCAATCTCCCGAGTGGTGATGTCGAAGTTCGAGCGCAGGCGGACGAATCGGTTCTCGATCTCTTCAAACGGGAATTACAAAGTGGTCCGCCGTCCGCGGAAGTCGGTGAAGTGATTGAGCAGGATTTGCAGGTAACCGACAGGTATTCTTCATTTCAAATCGGCTGAGTCACCGCCAGTCCTTCTTTCACTTATCCCTGGTCCATTCCGTGACGTTGTTGACCTTCTGGCCCTGCGCGTTCGTGCCGGTGACGGTTTCCACGCGCGACTTTCCGTCCTTTGCATAAACGGCCTTGATCGACGTCGTCACTTTTCCACCCTTCTTATTTGTAATCTCGATGTTGTAATCATCGATCTTTTTCACCGAGACCACGTCACGACTGGCATCGCCTGTAACGGGATAGTCTTTACCGTCAAACTTCGCGGTCCATTCAAAGTGAACTTTCTGACCGTCGGCCTCGACCCGGTCGGAAACCACTTTCATTCCACCGTCCACGGCACTGATTACAGCGATCTGACTTTTGGGTGTCACTCCAGGGCTGTATTTGGATTTCGCGATGTCGAGTTTCCAGGTTCCCACGAAGGCGGGCTTTGCCGGAGTCTGGGCTACAGCACGGATGGAAGTGAAAACAATTAACAACAGCATGCCGAAAGCAGGGGCGCGCTTCATCATCATCTCCTTGGAAGAATATTTCGGAACGATGCGAATATTGCGTGGAAGCATAGTCGAACTCGAGAGCACCTTCAATTATAAGGTGGGATTTGGAATGCGTTGAACGCCGAGGAGTGAAAGCCATGCAAGCGTACACATGGGAAACAGTAGCAGAAGAACAACTGACGGACAGCATTCGAAGACGCATGATCGTGGGAACCAGGGAAATGCTCGTCCGATGGGAATTCCAAAAGGGTGCCCTTGCAGCACGGCACAATCATCCGAACGAGCAGATCGTCATGATGATCGAGGGGAAGCTTCAGTTGACAGTCGGAAACACCAGCATGACGATGATGCCGGGCGACATCGTCGTCATTCCTCCTGACGTCCCCCACGAAGCCCTCGCCCTGGAAGACACCGTGGTTCTCGACATCTTTAGTCCACCGAGGGAAGATTTTCTCGCTGGCGATCGGCCGAGTTACCTGATCCAGGGGCGTTAGAACCTTGGCTATGACCGATCTGGTCACTCGGTTCACATACTACCCAACTCTGACGGTCGACGATCGGTACTGGTACTTCCGGAGCTGCGCGTTCGACGAGTTCGACAGCAAGCCCCAGCCGGAATGTCAAAAAATCATTCGGCTGGTGAATTCCTTGAAGTTCTGAAATTCGTTTAACGCGTTTCCGCGTACGCCTTTTCGACCCAGGCCGGAGGGTCTGGCTCGCCTTTGTTGGGGAGTCCCTTGGTTTGCGACCAGCGGTGTATCCAGGAGAATCCTCCGCGTCCCACGTAGGATTCCGGCTGCGAATATGCAGGATCCTCAAGAGCCTGGCGCAATGTGACAAACGAGTAGCCGCGTCGCTTGAACATCGCAAGGAGTTCCGGCATCAGATCCGCGTTCAGTTGGCTCGCATGGATAAGGAGAATCTGCGGGATTTCGCGGCCTACCACGTCGACGGACCGCTGCTCGAAGAAGGCGACGACCGATTCCATGTATGGGACGTATTCCTTCCTGACGCGATCGCGAAACTCCGGGCGTGTATAGAGGGCTGCGAATTCGTAGTCGGCATCGTCCAGGGTAACCGGCGCGACGCGATAGCCGTGCTCGTCGAGGAATTTCTGCAGCTGTTGCTTCGTTTCGAGTGTCGGGCCGGTGTGTAGATAGGGATGTCGAAAAAACTCCAGCTTCTTCCCTTGAGCCGCCAGAGCGGCGCGCGTGATGGGCTCGCCTTCCAGAATTTCGGCAGTAAACGCATCCAACGGGACGTTATTGATGTCGGGATGCGAATATGCGTGATTTCCCAGCTCTGCACCCGACTCCAGCCACATGTCCAAAATTTCGCGGAGGCCGTCATTCCCCAGCTGATGCCTGCCCTCATTGACGAATCCGATGACGGGAATGGACGCATTGCGAAACGGCTGAAGGAGCTTCCGTGTCATGTCGCGGACAGCGGCAAGCTCAGACGCGCCCCCATCGCGTCCGCGCGGAAGATCGTCAATGGTAATGGCGACCTGTCGCGTCTGTGCGGCAGCACTGATGCTGAAGAAGAGGAACGTTATCCATACGATGAAATACCGGGCTCGAAACATGTCGCCTATTATCCTCTGGGTTTCCAGATTCTATGTTCTCGTTTGGATTGGAAGCTCGTGCAGAATCATCCACGACGTCCCGAATCGATCTCGCAGTTGAGCGAAGCGCGAAGCAAAGAAGGTCTCCTGCATTTTCATGAAGATTTCGCCACCTTCCGAAAGCAAGGCATACACGCGTTCGGCTTCGCTATCACTGTCGACAAGGAGGGACAAGTAAACGCTGCGCATCGGTTGAAAGCGAGCCGCCGGAACATCGCTGGCCATCAGGACGGTTTCTCCAATCATCATTCTTGCGTGCAGGATCGTGTTCTTCGCTTCCGGCGACGCCTGGCTGGGATCGGGCATATCCCCGTGTTTCATCATGATCAGAATCTTGCCGCCCAGGTTCTTTTCGTAGAAGTGGAAAGCTTCGGCACAGTTGCCGCCGTAGTTAAGGTATGTATTCAATTTCATCGGCGATTTCTCCTTCTTACTTGTCGTTCTAATTCTTTGAACCCAAACTTGACAGATACTGTGTGAACTCGCAAGACGTCATGATGAGGAAATCCAGTTGGACGCAAAAATAGATTGGAACAAAGCGTTGAAGCCGCTCTTTCAGAAATACAAAGGACGGAAGCATCCGCTCGAATACAAGAATCCTTATCAGTTGCTCGTGATGGTTGTGCTCTCCGCACGCGACTCCGATCGCAATATCAACGCTCTGGCTCCTTCGCTCTTCGAGAAATTTCCTACTGTGGAGGAGCTTGCGAGAGCGAAGCCGGCGCGTCTCTATCCGTTTATCCGGCGGGTCCGGAATTTCAGGAATAAGGCGAAGTGGCTGACGGAAACTGCGAAGAAGATCCTACATGAAAGCGAAATCCCGACAACGCTCGAGGAACTGACGCAATATGCCGGTATCGGACGAAAATCCGCCAATGTCATCATGAGCCAGATGAACGCACCGGCAGAAGGTGTGATCGTGGACCTTCATACCGTCCGTGTTGCTCCGCGGCTTGGCATCGCCAGCGGGACGAATCCTGAGAAAATCGAAAAACAACTGATGGCAGAAGTGACACGGAAGAACTGGCATGTTCTTGGTATGTCGCTGACGTATCTCGGGCGGGAAATCTGCCGTCCATCGAATCCGAAATGTCTGGAATGCGTTATGAACAAAGTATGCCGGTATTACAATATGCAGACTGCCAATTCCCCGCAAAGCAACTAAAATACGGGTCGAGGTGGACGGCCTTAGAGCCGCCCCTTCAGGCGACCAGAGGAAAACATGCATAGGATTTTCCATCCGTCCGATTTCACACCGGCCAGTGAAGTGGCTTTCGCTCACGCGCTGAAACTTGCGCTGAAGTCGAAGGCGGCGCTTGAGATCGCCCATGTGGAACGGCATCTCGACGGGACCGAGGCCGATTATCATTGGACCGATTTTCCCGGCACCCGCGCGACCCTGGCACGTTGGGGCGTTCTTCCAAGCGGGGCGGCGCGGGAAGACGTGTTAAAGATCGGCATCGACGTAAAAAAAATTGTCCTCGAAGGCAAGGATCCTGTGGCCTCGATGCTGACTTACTGCCGCCGTCATCCACCCGATCTGCTGGTCCTGGCATCTCACCATCGCGAAGGCCTTTCGCGTTTGTTGCACCATGAGATTGCCGTGCCTCTGGCGCGACAGTCGCGCGCGATGACGCTGTTCGTTCCTCAGGACGGACGTGGATTCGTATCCAATGAAAATGGAGCGGTGACACTGCGGCGAATTCTTATACCTGTCGATCACATGCCCAACGCTCAGACCGCGTTGAATGAGGCGCTCGTTTTGACGAACGAACTGGGAATTTCTCCTGCCGAATTCCGTCTCCTGCATGTGGGCTCCGGTAACGGGATGCCCGCTCTCGAGCTGCCCGAGTGGCCGGACTGGAAATTTGAAAAGCATTCTGTCAATGGCGACGTCGTCGACCAAATTCTCCACGAAGAGGCCGAATGGTTTCCGGATCTCATGGTGCTGGCAACGCAGGGACATCGGGATTTTCTCGACGCGCTTCGCGGAAGCACAACCGAACGCGTGCTTCGAGCGGCGCGCTGTCCGGTCCTCACCATTCCAACATAATCAAGGAAGGCACCTTTGAAGACCATTTTCCGTGCGGCTCTCGCGTTCCTGGTACTGGCAGGCTTGACGTTGGCGCAGGGGCAGCGCAGCGCGCCGCAACCCTTGCCGCTGCCTCCGGCGATTCCAGCGCCGAAGGACGTTGCTTATCCCGGAGTCATCCGCCTCGAAGTCGATGCGACGGACCTGGTTCATCGCGTGTATCACATCCAGCAAATGATACCTGTTGCGAACTCCGGGCCGATGGTGCTGCTGTACGCACAGTGGATTCCGGGCACTCACTCTCCGGACGGGCCACTGCACAACTTC
>Ga0068864_100001104_pt1 | contig 22580 bp, 15 predicted proteins | sample KBSSwiS72_FD_66586 | JGI IMG/M metagenome (GOLD analysis project Ga0068864, IMG submission 66586) | Switchgrass rhizosphere microbial communities from Kellogg Biological Station, Michigan, USA - KBS Switchgrass S7-2 | ecosystem: Host-associated > Plants > Roots > Rhizosphere > Soil ... | reverse complement strand
AACGTCAACGTCCCGGACCAGAACGGCCGTCCGCCGGCATTCTCCTCTTCAGGCTCTGCTTTTTTTCGTGCAGCTCTAGGCAGCGCGCTTCTCCTTTCTCAATGACTCAATGCTCTTTGCCAGCACGTTGTCGAGTGAGGCAGTCGTACGTTTAGCCTTGACCGGCTTCAGGCGTGGCGCGTGACCTTTCGCTTTCTTTTCGATGAACTCCATCACGCGTTCGCGATACTCGTCTTTGTATTCCTTCGGATTGAACTCGCCCTGCAACATCTCAACGAGTTGCCGCGCCATCGCCAATTCTTTCTGTGTCGGCGCTGCCCCTGACGGTTTGGTCAATTCGTCCGCGAGAATCACTTCATTCGCATCTCGCAACGTAAACAGGTAGAGATAGTCGTCAACCGCACGCAACGCGCCCGCGTAATACTTCTTGCGCATCACCCAATGCGCGATGCCTTCAGCTTCTTTACTTTGCAGTGCGTCGACGAGCGCGAAATAGTCTTTCTCGTCGCCGTCAGGACCAAGATAATAAGGACGCTCATACCACTGCTGGCTGATCTTCGCTTGCGGAACAAACTCGACCAACTCGATGTCGCGTGAAGGCGGCGGCTCCAGTTTCTCGAGATCTTCTGCGGTAAGAATCACGTATCGACCGGGCTCGATCTCGTAGCCTTTTTGAATCTCTTCGTTCGGCACTTCTTCGCCGGAATCGGGATCGACCATGTGCTGCTTCACGCGCTTCTTTTGCCGATCGTCCAGCACGTGAAAGCGCACTGTCCGATCCTGGACTGCTGAGTAAAGCTTCACCGGAACCTTTGTCGTCCCGAGTTTCAGTTGACCTTTCCAAATCGCGCGCGCTGCCATAATTCGTTCCTTCTTACTGCTCACAACAACCCGCGCACAGCGGATCGTTGTTTTCCGATTCGTGTACGCATAGTGAACAGATGTTGCTGTCGCAATCGAGACAGTAGAATCCCGTTTGATATGCGTACGACTGATTGCAGGTCGAGCAGACTTCGGTGCCGCCTTCAAACCACCACCACGGAGGATTGCCGGCGGATGCTTGTGCGCTCTTCAAATGTTCAACTCCCTCATCCTGTTCTGTTCTAGATCACAATCAGCTTTTGGACACAAAATAGCGCAAATGGAATGCCAGCCACAAAAAGGCACAAAGGCACATTAGAGAAAAACCCCCCGGGATCGGTTCTTCTTTATGTGCCTTCTGGTGGCGAAAATCTTCTGTACCTTCGGTGGCTTACTTCCACTCGCCCTGGATGGTGAAGGCGGCCCAGTATTGTGGCTGGTTCCAGCGCTGGTCTTTTAACATTGAGACCTGGGCGGCGCGCAGGGCGGCGGCGGGCGCGAGCTTCTCGACCAGCATCTCGTGATAGAAGCGCTTCATGAACTCGGCGGAGGCGCGATCGTCGATTTGCCAGAGACTCGCCACTACACGCGGCGCGCCCGCATACATGAAGCCACGCGTCAGTCCCACCAATCCCTCGCCTTTGATGTCTTTGCCGAGTGCCGTTTGACACGCACTCAACACCACGAGGTCTGCCGAGAGTTTCAGGTTGTAGAGATCGTAGAGTCGCAGAAAACCATTCTGCGCCTGGCCTTTCTCGTCCACCAACGACAAGACAATTCCTGACAACTCTGGATGCGTGTCATTGATTAGACCATGCGTGGCGAAGTGGACGATCCGATATTGGCCCAGGTCGGCACTGGTGGCGAGGTTGCGATTAGCTGCGAAATCCACTGCCTCGAGTTTCGCATCATTCGCAAGTCGCGTGATCTCGTCTGCTTCCTGACGACTAAAGCGCAACCTTCGCAAATCTCCCAGGCCCACGTCGGCGGCTGATCTCAAAGCGGCCGTGGCCGCATTCTTCTCAGTAGCTGCTGCGTGAGCGAGTTGAGCCGTATTCACGCGTGGATCGTTGTTCGAAAAAACAGGATCGGCGAGGACGGCCAAAGTCTTTGGGGCGCGTTTGCGATTAATTGTTTCATTTCTAAGTAACGCGACGACTGACGTCGACGGCGCGGTCACAATCTCATGGTCCACGATCAGCGGTTGCGCTTTCGCCGGCTCCGGCAATCCGGCAAACGGAATGAACTGCAACACCCCGTCACTCACGATCAGCAGTCGCTTGTTCTTCAATTCAGCAGCCGCCGGCCCTAATAGCATTTCACTCAAACTCGCAGCCGCCTTCTGATAATCCGCGTCCGCCAATTGCAATCGCTGCCGGCGCTGTTCGAGCGTCTCGTTGGGAACGTTTTGACTGTAAGCTGTCAACTGTTCGTAAACACGGCGCGCCACAGGTTCGATGACAGCGCGACTCGGTAGTTCGTAAGTCTTAACCGAGTCGGTTGTGACTGCCCAAAGGAAACTTCGCTGCTCGCCGAGTGAATACTCGAGCAGCAACGTGTCCGGATCGAGAACTTGCTTTTGAGTTTCTTCGAGATTGAGTGGAACTGGTTTAATCAGCGCCGCGTATCGCGGGCTCGTGTTACGAATTTGCGCTTCAACTTGATCGTATTCGGTAGTGAGCGTGGCTATCTCTTTCATCGCCGCCGCAGCTTGCTCATCGGTATGTGGACCACGCAGCATGCGCGTTTGGCTTTCGGCTTTGTCGGCAAGCGTTTGGCCGAGCGATTGTCTACGTTCCAGGAGCACTGGATCCACACCGTGCGCAATTTCGGCGTTCGCTTCGTTTAGCAACTCGAGCAGCGAACGAGCGCGTCCAGTTTCGCTTGCATTGAACGCCAGGCGATCCAATTGCTGGGAGGGATTCTCTTTATGCATACGCATCAACAGGTCGACATAGAATTCTCGATACAGTTGCACCGAGGCGAAGAACATTGCGCGCAATTGTTGGCTTGCGACTTTGCTGCGCAGTCCTTCGACCAAATCCAACGCCTGTTCGATACGTTTGCGTGCTTCACCGAGATTGCCGCGTTCACGTTGCACTTTGGCGATGTGATACAGCGAGATCGCGATGCCTCGTTGATCGTTGATGTTTTGCCGAATCTCCAGGGTCTGGTTTAGATAGTCGAGCGCTTTCTCATTCTCGCCCGTTTTTTCATAGACGTTTGCGATATGCATCAAAGCCCACGCGGTGTAAAAGTTATCGTTAGCTTGCCGCATGAACTTGAGCGACTCGAAATAGAATTCGAGCGCCTTCGGTTTATCGCCGAGGCGTTCATAACAGTCGCCAATGTTGGTGAGCGTAATAGCCAGACCGGCGACGTCCTGTGAGGCTCGCCGCATTTCCATTAGTCGTAAGTGAATATCCAGCGCGCGTTGATATTGTCCGAGTCGCGCGTAAGTCGAAGCAAGATTGCTGATCAGAATCGGATCGGGATCTCCGATTGTTTTATAAACTTCCGCCGCGCGATCGTAGGTCTCGAGACGATGTTGCGTGTCATCCAGCTCACCGTATATCCAACCGGTGTTGATTAATTCGGTCGCTTCCATGCGCGGCATTTTCAACTCATGGTAGAGTGCCGTGGCTTTGCCGTGGTAGTCGAGTCCTTTCTGAAACAGACCGATGTCGCCGTAGATAACTCCCACTTCGTGAAGCGTGTATGCTTCCATCATCTTTTCGTTGAGGCTGTGCCAAATCGGAAGTACGGCCTCATATTTGTCGCAGGCCTGTTGATACGACTCTCGCGTCTTCTGACTCTTCAAAGCCTTGGCGTCCGTGAAGAGTTTTTGCGCGGTCATGTAGCCCCGATCGTGCTCGGTGGCAGTGCGCAAGTCTGCCAACTTTAGTTCGTAACTACCTGGCATTTTCGGGGAGGACGAGTGCACTTCAAGTCGATAGACGCCTGCCGTCTCAGCGAGTATTGAGATTGGTTCGACGTCGTAGTTGCCGTTTGGGCCGTCGAACTCAACGAGTTTGTTTCCACTGGGCGCGAAAGTTGTTACCACCACGTCAACGCCACGCTGGGAAACCGTAATATGCGCGTACTGTCCAACCGTCATCGCCAGTGTGTAAGACTGTGTCTCACCCGCTGCGATCGAGCGTTCGATTGATTTGCCCGGTTGGATTGAAGTAGCTGCTGCTGCTTCATTTTGGGTCAACGGGGCAGCCGAAATTTTCAGCAGACAAAGTGACAGCAGGGCGACGATGGAGAGCGCGGGCTCGAACAGCTTCCAGGCGAGGTCATGACGTGGGTAGGACATAGAACCTCCAGCGGACTGAAATCGGTTTGTTAGTAACGCGCATTTTTTTCTCAAAAAGGAACGATCATGGTGTATATTTCACCGCCACAAACCTCCCGAAGCGGTAAAACGATTCCCAGAAACGTGACAGATTGAGCTGAGTGCGGTTCCCCCCGGACTTTGTCGTTCGACTGTGGTCGAGACAATGCCGTCCGCAAACCCTATGTTTATGGGCAATGCTGTGGACGACAGGAAGCGTGCGGAACCCGCTATGCGGCAAAGTGTGTTTGAAATAGCTCACGAAATTAGAAATCCGCTGGCCAGCATCAAAGGCGTCGCCGACGCGTTTTTGCAACGCGGCCAATTGACTACGCAGGAGCGCGAGTGGATGGAAGTCGTGCGGCGTGAAGTCGGAAAGATCGACATGCGCATGCGCGAGCTACTTGACGTCACACACACGCGTGTCTTCAGTTTCAGACAATCTTCACTGAACGACCTCATAGGCCGCGTCGTCCGGCTTGCCACTCACGTAATAAACCAACGTTCCATCACCATTGAATTTGTCGATGCAACGACTGAGCCTTTGTTTCTGTACGTTGATCCAGTACGCCTCGAGGACGCGGTGCTGAATTTAGTATTGAATGCGATCGAGTCGATCGAGGGCGAAGGTCGGGTTAAAGTCCAACTTCGCTGCGTGACAAAGAACTACAATTCTCACCAACTTCACCACGCGTTGATTGAAGTGTCAGACACCGGCTGCGGCATTCCTCACGAAAATCGCCGGCGTATTTTCGAGCCTCTGTTTACCACGAAGCCTGAGGGAACTGGTCTCGGCCTGGCTGTCGTGCGTCGCACGGTGACGGCATACGGCGGTCGCATCAGTTTCAAAAGCAAAGTGGGACGCGGCTCGAAGTTTGTTTTCACGCTGCCCTTACGTTCTCAGCACCACCCCGCTGAGAAGCCGGATTAGGGGCATTTTCAAAGCCCAGCACTGGTTTCGGCAGTCTAGGAACCACTTACACAAAGCACGTAATCGCCCTCCCTACGGCAGCGTTCGAAGATAGGAGATTCGTGTTCGTATGACCGTTGCTGAAACTTCTGTGCCCTCTCCAATCAAGGTGCTTGTAGTGGACGACGACGCAACGATCCGTTCCACGCTCGCGGCGGCAGTCAGCGGTTGGGGTTATCGCCCACTCGAAGCGACCACGCTTGCGGAAACCTTGACGATCATCAAGCGCGAACAGCCGCACGCCCTACTGCTCGACGCAAAACTGCCGGACGGTTCGGGTATCGAAGCACTGGACACACTGCGAAAGCGATCGCCCGAACTCGTGATCATCATCATCACGGCATACGATACGACCAAACACGCGTTTGAGGCGGGCATGCGGCAGGCGTACGGATACGTCCCGAAGCCGATCGATCAGGAGCAGTTGCGTCTGATGCTGGAGCAGGCGTTTCGAAACCGGCGAGTCGAGCGAAGACTCATTTCGCGTGAAGAACGAACACAGTCTGTTTCTGGTGAAGTAAGGCGCGGCCGTCCGCAACGACAAACCGCCGCGCCACTCGGCAACCTGATTGTCAAAGCCATGAAGCTTCTGGGTCTGAGTTACAAAGACATTGTTGCTGAGAGTGAACACCTCGCTCGACTGAGCAACAATTCCGACATGCGCATCGGTAAGTCGACGATTGGAAACATCATCAGTGGCAAAATTCGACAGCCTGGAACCGCAAAACTCAACAGCTTGCGAATCATTTTGAATCTCTCTCGCGCTGATATGGATGCTGCGATCGGATTGCAACCTGAGCGCCGTTTTGCCGAACAGCTCGAGACGACGCGCGCGCGTACGCATGAAGTTCCCATTGATGCAGTCACGCGTCAACGGCGGATGAGGATTCCAATCTTACGCGAGGACACAAAGCTCGAGGACACACACTTCTTCGATGCCTCGGTGAAGCGATGGGCCGACGTCGAAGTGGAATACTTAGCGTCGTTCTATCCGCCTCATCTCTGTTACGTGGTCGTTGGTGAAGAAGACAATAATGCGGCGCCGATTGCGCCGCCGGGAAGTCGCCTGCTGGTGAACAAACTCTTGAACAAAATTATTCCCGCCGGGAACGTTAGCTTCCATGAGCGCGAATTGTATTATGTCTTGACCCCAAATGGCTTCACTTGTGTCTACGCAGAGATTTCCGCCGACAAGATCGTATTGATACCGCATCCGGCATCTGGAAACCTGCGTGAGGAGTACAACCGGAACGAAGTCGAGATCATCGGCCAGGTCGTTGGAGTACTCTATCCGGGGTAATTCTCCGGAATCTGAGAATAGCGGCCACTGGTTTTATCGTTGCTAATTCACACTCCTTCAATTAATTGCCTCGGACTTTGCGGATGTAGAACTTCCCGGCTTAAAGCAACCTTAACCTCTCAGGTAAACTCCCTACTCAGTTCTACCTGGTTTAGGTAATTGATTAAAAACAAGCTCATAACTCATCGGTCCACACCAATTTCCGTCCGGCATCTCGGGCAAAAGTTGTTCGTGCTTTTACATAGTCGAATGCGTATGTACACTGCGGCCATGAGCTAGTGGTCCTACTCCGCTAAACGAGTTGGCGGTGTGGCTGTAGAGGGTTTGATCGATGACGCGCCAGCCTTTCGAAATTGAGAAGTAACGAGAGTGATTTGAAAATTTTTAATTTGGAGACAGATGATCCTTGCCCCCGCGTCGTTATGGTGAGGTGAGGGCCGAAAGGCCGGGAGCCCAGACCCGGCCTTTTGGTCTTGTTTTGAGTCGAGTGTGCTGGTCCACTCTCGGATCGAGTTGTTGGTGTTCTTTATCCCACATAATTTTCCAGCATTTGAGAATAGTGCCCACTGTGTTTGTATTGGGTAACTAACAGTATTTTCAATCAATTGGAGCCAGAAGATTTTTCGCGGGACGTGCAGTTCCCGGCCTAAAGTACTCCTTGCCTGTACTCAGGTGAAGTCCCTAAGTAGTTCTCGACTATTAGGTAACTGACTAAAACTCACGCTCATAACTTACCGATCCACGCCGATTTCTTTCCGGCATCTCGGACAAACATTGTTCGTGCTTCTACATGGCCCAGTGCATATGTGACTATGCCGCCCATTCGGGCGGGAGAGAAACTATACAGGCAATTTGATCGTGAGGAGCGTCCATGATGCAGGCGGCTACATCTTCAGCTTCCGTCTCTTCATTCACGGAAAGAGCACAACGCCATAGAGACGGCAGCGTCCTGCTTTCCATCGCTGACGATCGTATTTGCAAACTGAATGGAATCGGTGCGCTCACCTGGATGGTTCTGGAAGAGAATCCGGCGGGCGTTACCATTGATGACCTCGTTGAGATATTGGGCGACCAGTTTGAAGCGATCAATGCTGAAGGGAAGTTGCGCTATGAAGTATCACGTGAGCAACTCCGCAACGATACAGTTCGTTTTCTCAAGAACATCACTGAACTCAATTTGGTCCAGATAAAACTAAGCCGCGATGGCCAACAGCTTTACTTCATCAAAGACGGCGTCAGCGGAACGACGTCAAGCAAAGTCGCCCTTGCGACGAGTGTGCAAGCGGCTCTTCCTCAAGCTGCAGTAACGGTGACAAAACGCGAGACGTTGACGGCCTTCATCGCGCTGCTTGCGTTTGATTTGCTCCTGAAGTTTCGTGGTTTTCAGTCACTCATCAATAAGGTCGAGCACTGGCCCATCGCCGAGCCACGCACCACAGATCTCCAGACTTGCCGGCGCGTCCGGGCGATGGTCGACCGCGCTCAAATGTACTACCCGAAAAAAGCGATGTGCCTGCAACACTCTGCGGTCCTCACCTGCTTGTTGCGACGGCGCGGCGTGCCGGCAGAGATGATCCTGGCCGCGCAGGAGTTTCCGCCAAAGGGTCATGCGTGGGCTGAAGTGCAGGGCGAAGTCGTTAACGACGTGCAGTCAGTGAAGCACAGTCATCGAATCTTGAGGCGGCTATGAGCGCATTGGGTGGCATATTTAACTTTGGAAACCATCCACCTCCAGTGGATCAGTACCGGCTGAGTGCCCTGGGTAAAGCACTCGAGCAGCGCGGGCCGGATAGCGGTGGGGAAGCAATCAACGGTCACGTCGGAATGACCTATCGCGCGTTTCACACCACGCGCGAATCGCAATTCGAATCACAGCCACTCACGTCTGCTGAAGGCCACATTCTCGCGTGGGATGGACGGCTGGATAATCGAGACGAACTGATCCGCGAACTCTTCGCCGCGCCAGGAGAAGCGACGATTATTACTGACGTAGAGATCGTGCTCGCCGCTTACTTGCGTTGGGGGCGAGATTGCTTTGTTCGCCTGGTTGGTGACTTCTGCTTATCACTCTGGGATCCACGTGCGAAAGTGTTGCTGCTCGTGCGTGACGTCATTGGGAATCGCCACCTCACTTACTACGTCAGCGCCAAAGGAATTATCTGGTCAACAGAGCTATTGCCACTCGTCGACATTGCGAATATCCCGCGCGAAGTTAACGAAGAATACATCGCGGGGTTCCTGGCGCGCTTTCCCCAGGACGGAACCACACCTTACAAGAATGTCTTTGCCGTGAAGCCACATCACTGCCTAGCGGTAAAGCAAGACGGACAGCGTCAGGAAACAAGGTACTGGAGGTTCGATCTAAATCGAGAGATTCGTTATCGACGCGACGAGGAGTACGAGGAACATTTCATTCACGAGTTTTCGTCGGGACTAAAAGCGCTGCTGCGCTCTCAGCGAACAATTTTTTCGGAAGCCAGCGGCGGCCTCGACAGCTCTTCGATCGTTTGCGTCGGCAATCGTTTGGTCCGGAACAGGGAAGTGCAGGCTCCGCGGCTTGAAACGATCTCTTATGTTTACGATGAATCGTCCACCGCAGATGAAAGTAAATTCATTAAATATCTTGAGCAATACCTGGGTCGCAAAGGTCATCACGTAACAGAGTCAGAGTATCCGGTTCTGGCTCGGCTTAACCAAGTTCCCACGCTAGTGCCCAATGGAGTCGATGGATTTGCTGAATATTACCGTGGTGTTCAGCAGACCATGGATGCCATTGGCGCGCGTGTGCTGCTGAGTGGTGAGGGTGGCGATCAAATGCTCGGCAGCAGCGGGGATCCGGCGCCGGAATTATGCGATCTGCTGGTCCAGCGAAGGTTGTTGACTTTACATCGGCGATTGAAAGTTTGGAGTGCCGCTGTCAAACGTTCATATCCATCGCTACTCTGGCAGAAAACCATAATTCCGACGCTTCCTCGCGCATTGCGATCTTTATGTGTTCGACCAGTCGCGTCGGTACCGCCGTGGTTTGATCTAAACTTTGTCGCGCGCATGCAGTTAAAAGAGCGCATGGCTGTGGGTATTGATATTTACGGGTTCCGGCTGCCAAGCAGTCGTGACCAGAGCGCCGGCTTCACGTCAGTCGTAAATCACATTGCCGCAGGATACCGGCGCGGACACTTGAATGCCGAGATTAGATATCCCTACATGTATCGTCCGCTGGTGGAATTTCTTCAGGCCATTCCCTTTGAGCAGCTGGTGCGACCTGGTGAAACGCGTTCATTGATGCGACGTTCGCTAAAGACTCAACTGCCGGAAAAGATCGCCAAACGAAGAAGTAAAGGGAATCCGCATGAGGCGGTTTGCCGTGCAGTGGTGCGTGAACTGCCGCGCTTTAGAGAAGTCTTCAAAAATTCTCGTGTCAGTGCCTACGGCTACGTGGACACAGCGGCCTTGCAGGAAGCGTTGGAGCTTGCCAGCCATGGGTTACCAATTAACTTTGTCGCCCTTCTAAAAACGATCTCACTTGAGTTTTGGTTGCGAACTCTCGAGCAGCCGCGAGCGGAAGTGGAGCCTGCAAGTGGTCCAGTGAGAAGTATCTATCGAGAAACAGCTTGCGCCAACTAGAAAGGGGGCGAGAGATGCTCAACGAATACAAGATGGCTGAGGTTGTCGAACTCGGCCGGGCTCAAGACATTGTCCTGGGCGAAAAGGCCTCCTACGGCTATTTGGATAGCGTAACTTTCGAATTTGGTACGCGGTATAAACCGGCCACCGATGATTAAAAGTTTGCTGGATAGAAAACTTAAGGAAAGGAGGAGCAGACCAATGACTAACAATTATGAAGTCGCGACCGTCATCGAGCTAGGCAATGCTCAAGACGTAGTTCTGGGCGAGAAGATTGATCGCCCAAACGAAATCGACAGTCAAACTCTCGAGGTGGGTACGCGCTATATCCCTGCAACAGACGACAATGAATAAGCGCGGTCCAAGCTGACGCTCACTAACAAAAGTGGTGTATCCGGTAGGTGAAGACTTGAACGGTCCAGTCGGGGAGCCCACTGAGGTTTGCCTGAGGCGGGTTTAGACCTGCCGGATTCATCAATTGTGGTTCCAGTGGGCTTTGCGAATCGACAGGGTAACTCCCGAATTTGAGTTCACATGGATCCCCGAAATCGATGATTAGTAGAAATTCTGAGGAAAGGAGGAGTAGACCAATGACTAACGAATATGAACTCGCGACGGTTGTCGAGTTAGGCAACGCTGAAGAGGTGGTTCTGGGCGAGAAGAAAAATGCTCAGGTACAGGACGCCATGACTCTCGAGTTTGGTTCCAGGTGGAACGAGGAGCTGGACGACAACGACTAAGCCGTCAACGTTGAGCTTCCCATTGACGAGACAAAGTATCTGGCAGGAGGAAACCGGGACGGATGAGAGTGTGGCGCCCACTGAGGTTGCATGCGGCACGTTAGCCCCTGCCGGATACACTAATTTTTGGTCCTGAAAAAAAGAAGGATAAGACCAATGACTAACGAATATGAACTTGCGACCGTCATTGAGCTAGGCAACGCTCAAGCTGTGGTTCTGGGCGAGAAGGTGATAGCTCAACAGTTCGAAAGTCTAACTCTCGAGTATGGGTCGAGGTATGTCCCCGAACTCGATGATTAGGCATTTGGAGGACAGAAATCTCTGAAGACAGGAGGACTGGACCAATGAACAACAATTACGAAGTTGCGTCCATTATCGAGCTAGGCAAGGCCCAAGACGTGGTCATGGGCATAAAGGTAGATTCTCTAACAATCGACGCTCTGATTCTCGAGTTTGGTACGTTGTTTATCGTGATACTCGACGACGACAACGAATAGACCGAGTCAAATGCTGGAGCTTCCGTTAACAACCCTGTATTCGGCAGGAGAAAACTGAGACGGATAGGAGTGTAGCGCCCCCTTCTAATTGTTTGCAGACGGCAGTGATTCCTGCCGGATACCTTTAATAGAGTACGTTAGACGAAATCATTTAATCCTGTTAATCCTGTCAAAGGCTTTCGTGGGAATCTTGAACGCAAAAACTTTCGCGCCTGAGAATGCCTGGTTGCTTCGCCAACTGAGGCCCTTCATCCGCACTCACCTCGCGAGCTTTGCGTTAACTCTTAGTTCAAGCCTGCTGGTAATGATCGAACCGCTTATCATCAGGTTCTTGCTTGATCGTGTGTTGCCGGGCGGCTCACGGCTGTTGCTGTTGATTGTTATGAGCGTGTTCCTGCTGACATTCATTGGCCGAATTGTGTTCAACGCGTGGGGCCTGATACTCAGCAATCGTGCGATACATAAAATGATCTTTAAGCTGCGGCTCCATCTACTACGCCGCTTGCAGACGTTGTCGACTGAATATCACGAAAAGAACTCGGTAGGCGATCTTCTGCACCGCCTCGAATACGATGTAAACATGGTTGGCGAAACCACTGGGCAGATCACAACTTTTCTGCTGCGCACTGTAATCACAACTCTTCTGATTATCGTCACGATGGCCGTGCTCAACCTCCCACTAACGTGCATTGTGCTGCCGTTGGTGCCTGTATTCCTGCTGTTGCGTCACCGGTTTCAACGACCTCTGCGCGAGTGCTCCGATTCGCTTCTGGCTCAGAAGGGCCGCGTGACTGCCTTTCTCCAGGATCAGATTTCCGCTATAGCACAAGTACAGCTTGTTTGCCGGGAACTTACCGAAGCCTGCAAGTTCACAAAACTCGCCGCCGGGGCGACGCGAATCGAGCTCAAACGCTTGCGCATGGAACTGATCTTTGCGTCCTCATCATCTTTGATCATCGTGCTCAGCATGATTGCGATTCTCGGAATCGGTAGTTATCAGGTTTTGCAGGGAACGTTGAGCGTGGGGAGCCTGGTCGCATTCTATAGTTACTCGATTCAACTATTCGGTCCCTTGTATGCTGTCATGGACATCTACTCTCGCCTGCAACGTGTTGGCGCGAGCGCGCGCCGGCTGCTGGCAATTGAGCAAGCGCCAATCGCGATTGTTGAGCGTTCCGATGCGACTGATGTTCCTCGCTACGCTACTACTTCTCTTGAACTGAAGAACGTCTCTTTCAGATACCGGCCTGACGAGCCGGTCATGAATAAAATCAGCTTTAGCGCCAGGGCTGCGGACAGGATTGCGTTGGTTGCTCCGAGCGGTTCCGGCAAGAGCACAATCGCGCGTCTGATAGCGCGGCTTTATGAAGTTAGCGACGGCGAGATTCTCGTGAATGGCGTTGACGTGCGGAACCTCAGACTGAAAAGCCTTCGCTCCACGGTGTCGTTTGTACCGCAAGAGGCGCCAATCTTCGATACGACGTTGGTTGAGAACCTGCGTTACGGCAATCCAAAGGCGACTAAAAGTGAACTCGAAGAAGTGATACATGTCGCGCAGTTGGAAGAAGTCATTCGCCGGCTTCCAAATGGATGGGATGAGCCGGTTGGTCCAAGGGGGAGCAAACTATCCGGCGGAGAGCGGCAACGGTTGGCGCTGGCTCGGGCACTGCTTCAGCGGCCACGGATTTTAGTTCTGGATGAAAGCACGTCGGCACTGGATGCGGCCACGGAGCAGAACTTGTTTGAAGCGATGAGTGAGATTGCGAGCGCTGCAATCACGATCGTTATCTCGCACCGCCTGTCCACCGTAATGTGGGCGGATCGGATAATCGTTATCGATCAGGGCAAGATCATTGCCGAGGGCAGCCACTCATTCTTGTACGAAACCAGCATCACGTATCGGGTGCTTTGCGACAGCCAATTTGAGAGCGAAACGAAGTATTACCGCGTGCAGGAATCGCGACCCGCTTACAGCGACGCAGCAGTTGTATTGGACGGTTCGCTGGCGAGCACATCGAGTTGACGTTGACTCGGAAATCAAGACAAATATTAACCCTGAAAGGGTTTACAACGCGGCGAACCCTTTCAGGGTTTAACAGAATTAGTTGCCCTGTTAACCCATGGTTGTCGCTGCGCTCCAACCATGGGCTGGAATTAGCCAACGCCTTCGGCGTAATGGGCCAAGGTCTGCTTCGCGGACTGGGCGCCGCGCATCTCTGCCAGCTATGTCATTCAAGAAGACGTACACGATCGACCAGTTCATGCGCACAACTAAAGTGCTGGGGGGCGCGTTTTCGTCAGACGATCAGTCGATTGTGTTTACGAGTAACGGGAGCGGAGTTTTTAATGTCTACAGTGCGTCAGTGCGCGGCGACTCCCAGCAACAGTTAACTCATTCACTCACCGATAATGTTTACGGTTTGTCGTACTTTCCCGACAACAAACGCATCCTCATCTCGCGCGATCGCGGAGGTAACGAGAATTATCACCTTTATGCCTTTGAAACTGATGGTCAGGAGCTGGACCTCACCCCGGGTGACGATGTCGCCGCCAGGTTCTATGGCCCAACTCCTGATGGCGCCGCGTTCTATTGCGCGACCAACGAGCGGGATCGGCGCTGCTTTGATATTTATAAAATCAACTTCGACACGCTGGAGCGCGAGCGGCTCTTCGCTGACACCGAGGGCTATGACTTTGGCTGCATCTCCAGAGATGAGCGCTATATCGCTTTCGGCGAGTCGCACACGCGAGAAAAGGCGGACATTTTTCTCTACGACCGAGCGACCAAGGAGCTGCGGTGCTTAACCAAACACGAAGGGAATAGTGGTTTTTGGCCCTCTTGTTTCGATTGGAATTCAGAGTATTTGTATTACCAGACCAACCGCGACAGCGATTTTCATTACGTTGAGCGCGTAGAATTGGCAACCGGCAAGACCGAGCCAATCGCGAAAGCTGATTGCGACTGCTACTTCTCCTTTTCTCCGGCGGGGCGATACCAAATCGTAAGCCGCGATCAGGATTCGGTTTTTAAGGTTGATATTTCATGTCTCGCATCAATGCGGAAGGTTTCCCTGCCTGAAGTTGCGAGTGAAGGTATTGCGGGTCTTAACTTCTCTCGGAGCGGAAGGATGATGGCATTCTACGTCGATGGCGATCGCTCTCCTAAAGATCTATACATCTATGATTTTTCTTCGCGAGTAGTACGAAGGCTCACCGAGAGTCTTACACCGGAGATCGACGCGTCCGATCTGGTTGATTCGGAAACTGTTCATTACCGGTCGTTTGATGGATTGGAAATTCCTGCGCTTCTCTGGAAGCCTCACAACGCGAGTGTCACAAACAAGGTTCCAGCCCTGGTCTATGTTCATGGTGGTCCGGGAGGGCAGACCAGAAAAAAATATAACGCGAGGATCCAGTTTCTAGTGAACAATGGTTACGCGGTGCTGGCGCCAAACTATCGCGGCAGCTCCGGTTACGGTAAGACTTTTCGCTCCCTCGACAACGGCACGCACGGGCAGGCGCCATTATTGGATTGCGTCGAGGCCCGCCGCTATTTGGCCACGCTCGACTATATAGCCGGCGAAAAGATTGGAATTCTGGGCGGTAGCTATGGCGGCTTTCTTGCTGTTTCAGCTTTGACCTTTTATCCCGAGGACTTTGCTGCCGGCATCGATCTTTTTGGACCCACGAACTGGCAAAGAACCCTGGAGTCGTTTCCTCCTTATTGGGAAAGTGCTCTCGCTGACTTTTATCGAAAGGTTGGCGATCCGAGAACTGAAGCCGAGATACTCCGGAAAATATCACCCCTTTTTCATGCGGAGGCGATAACCAAACCGTTGCTGGTGCTTCAAGGGGCGAACGATCCGAGGGTGCTCAAATCAGAGTCAGACCAAATTGTGGCCGCTATCAGGAAGAAGGGCGGGGTGGTCGAGTACATCGTCTTCGACGATGAAGGGCATGGTTTTATTAAAACGAAGAACCAGACGCACGCCTACAAAGCGATAGTGGAATTCCTCGATCGTTATTTAAGGAGTTAAATTTTGCTAAGGCGTCTTTGATAAGTCTGTCGGGGCGGTTTTGAGCCACTGATCAAACCATCCGATCATCCTGTTACACAAGTCCACGCGGTTCGGATAGAACCAAAAGGCATGGTCCTCTCCTTCGTATCGCGCGTACTGGACCTCCTTGCCCAGACGCCTGAGGCCGACAAATATCTCTTCCGAATGGTTTGGAGTCGTGACCCGATCGCTGGTGCCCTGCACGATTAAGAGCGGAGTGTTCACTCGATCGAGATAAAAGATCGGCGAATTCTCGATGTAGCGTTCTCGCATCTCCCACAAGTTACCACCCATGCTTCCTGCGCCTGTTTCATTCCAATCTATCCAATGACTCCTTCCATCCGAGTCCATCTGCCCGTACATGGTTACGAGATTGGCCGATCCCGCCCACGACACGGCGGCCTTGAAACGTTGCACCTGGGTGATGACGCTCAGCACCGCATACCCTCCGTGACTGTGCCCGATGATGCCGAGGCGCTCCGGATCGGCAATGCCCATTTCGATCACTTTGTTGACGCCGGGCAGAACGGTTCTAACGAGCTCCTGCATCGGAGTGCCGACCGTCATGCGACTATCGGCCAGGAGCACTGCATAACCGCGGGTTGCGAGCAGTTGCTTATTATTGACGGCGTCGACGGAGACATTGAATGTCAGTCCAAAGAGATTGAGCTGCTGTGATAACTCATCATTGGGATAAAGCAAAACAACCATCGGGTAATTCTTGCCCTGCTGGTAGCCGGCGGGGAGCAACAACGCGCCTCGGAGCCGTTCTCCAAGCGGGCCCCGCCACTCGATGAGATGGCTGGCGCCCATCACGTACTTGTCAAATGCCGGGTTGGTGGCTGTTACTCGTCGCGGATTGCGCAACTGTTCGTCGAAGGCCCAAAAGTCGGGGTTGTGGCCTGCATCCTCAGCAATATAGAGCAATGAACGCCCGTCAGGGCTACCTATTGCCGCAGGCAGCAGAGGGTTTCCGGCACCGTAAACCTTATCTTCCTCGAGTAGGGTTGTGACCTCACCAGAGGCGAGGTCGATTCTTGAAAAACCGGTACGCAGCGATTCGGGATCGGAAGTAATCACCAGCAGTGAACGACCGTTATCAGGCGACCAGAATTGTCCTGGTGTCGCCGAGGGCACAATGTCGACAATAGTTCGATTGCGAAGCCGAGCGACCTCCTGAGCAGTCGCACTTGTCTCCGTGACTCTCCACAGAGAACTGCCACTGGTCAGGTACAGCGACTGTTCGGCTTTATCCCACAAGGGTGCACGCAGTGGATTGGAGAAACCGGCAGGAGGCGCGCCCGTGACTTTGCGCTTTTGCTTGCCGTCCCCCGAAATCAGATAGCACTCGCGGCGGAGTGACCCGCCCGGCTGAGACTCAGATGTGGTGTAACTCAGAATTCCAGTAGACGACCAGCTCACACTAAGACCAACGAAAGCTTGCTGTAGATTTGTGGCCAGAGTGTTTGCTGTGCCATCTCGTAAAGAGACAGCAACAAGATCGAATCGCGTGCGGTTTGCATCAGTTTTGATGTTAGTAAAAGCCACGTACGTGCCATCAGGTGAGAGCCAGTATGCGCAGGGCTTATATCCTTTTGTGAGACGCTTGACTCTTCCTCCGGAAATATCAGCGACAACGAGATCTGCCGCGTAACCCTCGTTGTAGGTCGTAGACAGGCTCTTGTTTTTACTGGCATCGGGCGCACCACGTCCGGCTGCAGCAGATTTGAAAACGGTGACTGTCGGCTGATCTTGTTTATCACGATTTACGACCGGGCGACTCTCAGTGAAACCAATAGTGAGGAGCGCCGCTTTCTCAATCGTCATCTCTTCGGGCAGTACGCAAAAGAGAATGCTCTTGCTGTCGTAAGTCCACCGGGGAACGGATAGTCCTCTATATCCAATTACGGTGAGATCGGATACCTGGCGAAGTTTTCCCGAAGATTTTTCCCAGATCCATAAGCCAGCCCGTCCGCCGCGATCCGAAAAGAAGGCCAGGTGGCTACTATCAGGAGACCACGACGCCGCCCAGCTATTGCCTTTTCCCTCGGTCAAGTTACGCGTCTCTCGGGTGCGGGTGTTTGTGATCCAAACGTCGCTGCCTATCTGTCCCGGCGGTGTGCCAGATGGAGTCAACCATTTCTGTCGCTCATCGGGAATCAGTTGACTGCGCTTAGGATCAGTAAGCGTGTAGGCAATCCACTGGCTGTCACTGCTTAGTGAAAACGGTGTCGTGGAAAACGTGCGTGCCGCAAGCGCTTCTTGAACCGGTAACGGCGCCAGTTGCTGTTGCTGTGCGCTGGCAGAAAACGCCAACATCAAAACCACGAAACAAACGATTGACCGTCGTTGCATTTTGCTGTCCTCGAAGTCGTACGCTGTTGGGAGTCAGAAACGCGCTTTCAATGACAATTGAACCGAACGTGGACCACCGACCTGATAGAGTGGATTTAATCCTCCGAGTGTCCCGCCGCTTCCCAGACTCCTGGAGAGCATTCGTATCGACGTACCGAAACTCGCTGAACTGTCCAGGTCACCAACCGGATCACCGAAATTAGGATGATTGAATATGTTGAAGAACTCGGCTTTGAATTCGAGGTTGAATGCTTCCGACAACTTGAAGCGACGACCTAGGCCGAAGTCGGTTTGAAACATCGGGAAGCCCCGCATGACATTTCGTCCGAGTGTTCCCTGTCGCACTTCGGTCGAAATTCGGAATGCGGCCGAATTGAACCGTTTTCCGCCAGCAATATTGGGATCGTTGAGATAGAGAGGCACACCCTGGATCAGATCGGGACGAAGGGTGATTGTGCCAAACCCTGCGTCACCCAGGGTGGTAACGTCCACCGGTGTCGCCGAGCGAGCAGTAACGATGGTGTCAATCGTCCAGTTTCCCAAAACCGATCTGCCGAACTTTCCGATATCCGGCGCTGGCAAATCGTAAGTGATCGCCACGTTGAAGCAATGGCGTATATCGAAGTCCGACGAGCCGCGATCTCGATTGGCATCCAAAAGGAGTGTTGGACCAAACTGTGAGGAATCGTTCGAGGCCGTATCTATGGAATGTGACCAGGTGTAGTAGGAAAGAGCCTGAAGCTTATTTGTGAGCCGTCGTTGAAATCTCAGTTGGAGGGCCTGATAGTTTGAAGTTGCCTCGTTTTTGACAACCAGGACCTGAGAGATCGCCGAGAAGAGAGGATTGCCGGCGAGCAATGCCCCTCCAAATAATTCCTGTCGCAACAGACGTCGACCGAGGGCAGCAACGTAAGAGGCAGAAACCGTTTGGTTCTTGCCCAGTGATTGTTCAACCGCCAGATTCCATTGATGCGTGTATGGAAGTTTGAGCTCGGGATCGAAGACGAAGAACCGGACCAGCGGAGGACCAATCGGTGGGGGTGACGCATCCGCCGGCGATACTAATGGGAACGCGATATTTCTCAACGTTTTCAGACCGGAGTACGGATAATTAAGAAAAGTGTCACCGCCCACGCCCGATCCCAGATCGAAGAAGATGCCATAACCGCCACGCACTGCTGTTTCCCGGCCGGGTTTTTGGGAAAGCATGAAGTGCACCCCGATACGTGGCGCAAAATTGTTATAGGTTGTGTTCCAAAGCGGCTGGCCTGAAGGAGCAAGCGCAAAAGTGTGTGGATCATCTATCTGCGAAAGCGTCGCCGGATGTTTACCGTTTGCTTCGGAGGGAGGCGGATTTACTTCATAGCGCAGGCCGTAGGTGAGTGAAAGTCGTCTTGTCACCTTCCAGTTGTCCTGTCCGTAGAGTGAGAAGTTCAAGTAGATAGGCTCGACCGGACCTGTCTGGCTCTGAACGCTCACGGTTGAAGCGCGCCCCGTGAGTGCTCCGTTTACACCAGTCGTGAAACTTACCGTTTGCCCATAGACTCTTGGGCCAAGAGAAGGTGAGAGGCGTCTAAAATCAAACCCCATCTTGAGCTGATGAGAGCCATTGACGACGGACAGGTTGTTAATCAGGTTGATTTGCCGCTGCAGATTCTCAAGGTTTCGGCCCACTCTCAGAGCGACTTGGCGGCCTCCGAAAAGTGTGAAGCTCAGCATCGAATCATCACTGGAGGCAAACGACGGAAACAGAATCGAATCAGAGGGAACGGCTGCGCCGCCAAATGAATCCAAAACAAAAGCTCTGGTATCGGCGTTGTGGCTGTAATTTGCGCGCAGTTCCGCGATCATCTTCGAACTCAGCAACAGGGTCGCCCCGGCAGTCAGCGTTTGGGTCTTCATGCGTAAACGATCGAGGTTGTTCAGACTAGTGCTGAGTACTCCCCGCTGAATCGATTCAGAAGGTGAATTGTTATAACGACCAAACAGCATCACCTTTTCGTTAATGTTGTGATCGATGCGCAAGCTGGTGGCGTCAAACGACGATGGGTTTGAAAAGCCGGCCGCGAACTCTGCAAAATTGTTAGTGCGGGGTGCTCCGGTAGGACGAGGGAAAGCATTAAGAAAGGGTTGAATACTTAGCGGCGCTGCCTGTCGCGCACTCAAGGCCGGCACGTCGGTGATTGCGAAGGTGGGTTGTCGCAGCCGCAAGCCCTCGTAAGAGAAAAAGAAGAAGGTGCGGTCCTTGCCGTTATACCAGGGTTGCTTTCCGCCCTCGCCGAAGCGGGGAATCAGAATTGGCCCACCCAACACCCCACCAAAATCGTTTTGGCGCAGCGGTGGTTTCGCCTGTCCGCGGCTATTCGCGAACCAGTCGTTGGCGTCGAGCACGTCGTTGCGAAAGTATTCGAATAGCGTACCGTGCCACTTGTTCGTTCCGGAGCGAGTTGAGATGAGGACTTGCGCCCCGGGCGTGCGGCCGAACTCGGGAGCGTAACTCGACGTCTCAACCTTGAACTCTTGCAGCGCGTCGATGGAGACAAGGTTATTGGTGCCGCCGGCGGCGCTGAGTCCTGGTAACGAGCCGCCGGCTGACTGGCCGGTGGTTGCGTTTGTCGGCACACCGATGTTGGCGCTCACGCCGTCAATATAGAAAGCGTTCGCGTTGGCACGTTGTCCATTGACGCTGAACTGGCCCTGCTCGGTTCCAGTCGCCTTGGTCAAAACCACACCTGGAATGAGGGTGAACAGCGATTGAAAGCTTCTACCATTCAATGGCAGGCCTACAAATCGGGAGTCGACCGTGCTGCCGACAGAGGTCGACTGATCGGTTAGTGAGGGCGTATTGCTCACATCAACTCGTTGGTTGCTCAGGTCACCGATATACAATGAGACCTCCAGGTTGATGTAGTCATTCACGTTGAGGACTACATTCTTGATTTCTCTTGTTTTGAACCCGTCATGCTCCACTTTTACCGTGTAGTTACCGGGTGGCAGTGACGGAATGACAAAAGTACCTTCATCATTCGTCAGCGCAGGGCGCTGAAAAGCGTTGTCCGTATTTATTGCTACGATGTTGGCGCCGCGTACCAGCGCCTTATTTTGATCCGTGACGATGCCGCTGAGTGTGGCCGTTGCACCCTGCGCATGGACGGCAACCAGCCCCGGCGGCTGTGAAATGAGTAAGAAAAGACCGCAGCATATAAAGGACAGATAGCAGACTGTATGTCGAACACCTGAGAAAGACCGGTGAGGACAGAGTGGAGTCCGAAGGACTCCCGATGTTCTGGGCATTGGAGTTCTCCCTTATTTGGGACACGTTCTCCGGGCGAGAGAAAACGCGTCAGTTTAATTGCTGGTGACTTTCTATCAGGTGCCCTGGGTCGAACGTGACAAAAAGTCGGTTAACGATTTCATCTGGGCTCGTACAGCAAACTAAAACTCTCGGCCAAAGCAGAGGGGGTCTTCCAAACATAGATCGACACTTGGGAGTGGCGTGCACCACCCGAATCTATCCGGGGCTGATTCACTTAAACCCGCTTGAAGTGCGTCGTAAGACGGAGGCAATACACCTAAGCGCCGTATCTCTTTATGCGCGCTGCCAACTTTTCAGCGCCGCTCAATGACGTCCAAAACTGTGGGGACTTGATCGCCGCCGCGGAACTCTGGGAGACAGTCAGGGCGGCGCGGATTGCTTCATTGTTGTAGACCGTTAGTTGGTGGAGGCGTTCGACAGCACGCGCCAGATCCTGATCACTCTCGATCGCGGGCTCTTCAGTCGAATTCAGAGCCGTTCCCGGAGCAAAGATCGCTTGCAGTTCCTGTCGCACGGTCGCGCACTCACGCTCGAGCGCAATCGCATGTTCGCGCAGCATCTCGAGCCACTTAGCGCGCGCATCGGGAGCGAGCGTGCGCATGTCGACGTTGTCGAAGCGATTCACCAGTCGTTTGAGTTCGACAGCGTGAAAGAGAAGCTGGTAACTCCGATTCACCATGTGCGAAGAAAATGATCGCACGGCTTCATCCAGAGCATCGTCTTTGAGACGCGGATCTTTTTTCGAAAGATATTCACGCAGTTCGTTCTCGACGGCGATCGTGTTGCTGGTCGTTTGGGCCGCGACCACAGTGACCCGGCCTTTTCGCGGACTCAGTTCTGTGGCCTCCGCAACGGTGCGGATCTCGATCTTGACTGCCGGGTTATTACTGACGGCGGCGAGCGCCTGGAGCAATTCGTTGCGGCGCTGCTCGCTCTCCACCACTCCCTCAACGCGCAGTGACCCACCTGCGCTGCGCGTGAGGTTGACCTGCTCATTTCGGTCGGCCTTGGCCCGATTGAGCAAGTATGCGACGTCGACTTCCAGCTCTGCGGAAGCTACGGGTGGCGCCGACGTGCTGGGCGAAGGAGGGACACGGCTAGAGGTGAGGTCCCGGAGCGCCCAGTCCCCGGGCCTGCCAGTTTCCCCGGCCCCTCCTGTCAGTTCCGGTTCGACTTCGAAAGCGCCGGGAACAACTGCCTTCGCGGGCAGTCGTTCGTCGCTCGCTTCGACGAACCGGTATTCGTGTAATTCGCCGCTGCGCTGCACGATCAAAGTCGACTCGATGGCGTGCAGATCAGACTTGCTCAACGTGAGCGTGGCTTTAATTAATTGAGTGGCCCCGATCGTCCGACCCTTTTCGTAAGCGAGCACATAGGTCGTGGACCGTTCTTCGACACCGGCGAGCGCTGGTTGTGAAATCAGTGCGGCAAACGATTGCGCCGATGGCTCCATCTGCCAGATGTCATCGAGGTTCAGCAGCAGATTGTCAGGACTGGTGATAGCTGACTGCGATTGCGGTTT
>Ga0068864_100001101_pt1 | contig 22618 bp, 20 predicted proteins | sample KBSSwiS72_FD_66586 | JGI IMG/M metagenome (GOLD analysis project Ga0068864, IMG submission 66586) | Switchgrass rhizosphere microbial communities from Kellogg Biological Station, Michigan, USA - KBS Switchgrass S7-2 | ecosystem: Host-associated > Plants > Roots > Rhizosphere > Soil ... | reverse complement strand
ATGAAGTAGGACACCGCCGACGCGACGATCATCATGATGCGCATAACGAAGATCCAGACCAGCAGCTGAACCTGCACGGTCGGATCCTTTACCGCGAGCAGAATGAAGACGATCAGCGCGACCCCCGTGACGCCGTAGGTCTCGAAACCGTCGGCCGAGGGGCCCACCGAGTCGCCGGCATTGTCACCGGTGCAGTCGGCAATCACACCCGGATTCCGGGCATCGTCCTCCTTGATCTTGAAGACGATCTTCATCAGGTCGGAGCCGATGTCCGCGATCTTGGTGAAGATCCCGCCCGCCACCCGGAGCACCGCGGCACCAAGCGATTCCCCGATCGCGAAGCCGATGAAGCAGGCCCCGGCGTACGCCCCGGGAATGAACAGCAGGATGATGAGCATCAGCAGCAGCTCGACGCTGATCAGCAGCATGCCGATGCTCATGCCGGCCTGCAGCGGAATGGCATAGCAGGGATAGGGCTTGCCCTTGAGCGCCGCGAACGCGGTGCGGGAATTGGCGAAGGTGTTCACCCGGATGCCGAACCAGGCCACGCTGTAGCTGCCGGCGATGCCGATCAGGCTCCAGGTCAGGATGATCGCCACTCGCCCGAGCGGGAAGTGCTGCAGCACCGCGAAATAGAAGGCGATCACCACCGCGATGAGCGCCCACAGAATCATCAGGAACTTGCCCTGGGTCAGCAGGTAGGTCTTGCAGGTCTCGTAGATCAGCTCCGAGACCTCGAGCATCGACTTATGAACCGGCAGGTTCCGGAGCCGGCTGTAGGTGACCAACCCGAAAACCAGACCCAGTCCGGCGACCAGCAACCCGAACATGAGCAGGGTTCGCCCGCTGATCCCGCCGAGGAAACTCACCGTTCCCAGATCGGGGAGAATCAGGTTTGCCTCGCCGCCGGCGTGCTGCGCGGGTTCCTGGGCCAGCATCAGTCCAGGCAAGGTGAGCCAGGCAGTCATCGTCACCAGCAGCGCCGTCATGGTGCGCCGGACGGTGTCCATCCAATTCGTCATCGGGGTCTCCTCAGGGTTGTTCGACAAAAGGCCGCGGGCGAACGGGGCTCTGCGCGGATGATCGCCTTTCGGATCGCCCCCGCGTTCACCTCGTACATCCGCGGTCTGTAGTGCTCGGCTCAGTAGGCCCCCCGCGGCTCGTGCGCGGGGTCGGCCATAGTGTGCACCACGGTGAGGAAGCGCTTGGCCAGTTTGTCGGCTTCACTTTCACCGGGTTGGTTGGTCTCGACCGTGATCAGCGTGTAGTGCCCGCCCTCCATCTGGACGCTTACCCCGATCTGCCCCACTGATCCGGAGAACCGGCGACTGCGCTGGGCCTGATCGGTCGCGGCCAGCCGCGGGCCGAAGAACGCGGTCGCCCGCGCCATGACCTGATCGGGGGGAAGATGCGTGCGATGAAAGTATTGCATGAGACGTTTCGGCTCCGTGTTTGGGAGTGAGGGGTGAGGTGTAAGGAGTGAGGTGTAACAACTCCCGGCGGTCACTCGTTACTCCTCACTCCTTACTCCTCACTCCTCACTTCTCCCCGTACTCGTAATACTCCACCCCAAGGTGGGTAATCGCCTGCTCGCCCACCATCCAGCGCAGCGTGTTCTTGAGCTTGGTGAGCTGGATGAAGAGATCGTGCTCCGGATACAGTCCGGGTGCCGCCTGCGGGCTCTTGAAGTAGAAGGAGAGCCATTCCTGGATCCCGGAGAGACCGGCACGCTGGGCCAGGTCGAAGAAGATTGCGAGGTCCAGGACCAGCGGGGCCGCGAGAATGGAATCGCGGCAGAGGAAGTCAACCTTGATCTGCATCGGGTAGCCCAGCCACCCGAAGATATCAATGTTGTCCCACCCTTCCTTGTTGTCTCCACGGGGCGGGTAGTAGTTGATCCGCACCTTGTGGTACATGTTGGCGTACAGGTCCGGGTACACCTGGGGCTGCAGGATGTACTCCAGCACGCCGAGCTTCGACTCTTCCTTGGTCTTGAAGCTCTCCGGATCGTCCAGCACCTCGCCGTCCCGGTTGCCCAGGATGTTGGTCGAGTACCAGCCCGCCACGCCGAGCATCCGCGCCTTGAACATCGGCGAGAGCACGGTCTTGAGCATGGTCTGGCCGGTCTTGAAGTCTTTCCCACCGATCGGCACATGCTTTTCCTTCGCCAGGTTCTCCAGCGCTGGAAAGTCGCAGCTCAGGTTCGGGGCGCCGTTGGCGAAGGGGACGCCTTCCATGACGGCGGCGTAGGCGTACACCATCGACGGGGCGATGGACGGATCGTTCGCCTCCATCGCCTTCTCGAAGGCCGCCAGCGACGCATGGGCCGGTCCCGGGACGATGAAAATCTCGGTCGAGGCGCACCAGACCATCACCAGTCGGTCGCACTTGTTCTTCGCCTTGAAGTCGCGGATGTCCTTCCGCAGGGCCTCGGCCAGCTCCTTCTTGTTCTTGCCGCTCTTTACGTTCTTGCCCTCGAGCCGCTTCACATAGTGCTGGTCGAAGACGGCAGGCATCGGCTTGATGCCCTGGAGGAAATCCTTGATCGGCTCCACGTGCTCATGCTTGTCGAGCACGCCGCAATGAAGGCAGGACTCGTAGGCGTTGTCGGGAAGCGGATCCCAGGCGCCGAAGACCAGGTCTTCGAGGCGGGCCAGGGACACGAAGTCCTTGATGAGGGGCGAGCGATGTTCGGTACGCTTGCCGAGCCGGATCGTGCCCATCTGGGTCAGCGAGCCGAACGGCTTCCCCTTGCCCCGGCGCGCCAGTTCGACGCCGGCAATGAACGTCGTGGCGACAGCGCCCAGTCCCACACAGAGGACTCCAAGAGTGCCCTTGGCAGGCGCGATCGGCCGGGAGGTTGGAGCCGCCACTAGGGCCGTCCTTTCACAGAAGAGTCGGGCGCAGTCACCCGATACACGTATACGAAGCGCTGCACTACGGTGATCACCGACGTCACGGCGAGCAGCGTCACGATGCCGAAGAGAATGAGGCCTTGGGGGCCCTGGCCGAAGATCACCGTGGGGACTCCGGTCAGCACGATACGCTCAGCTCGCTGAACCATTCCAACTTTGCAATCGATGCCCAGGCCCTCGGCCCGGGCCCTGGCATACGAAACGATCAGCGAGGCGATCATCGCCACCATCGAGATGATGACAGCTCCCTCGCGCCAAACCACCAGATCGGGCGGCGCCATGAGGTAGTAGACCGCGATCCCCATGAACGTCGCCCCGTCACCCACCCGGTCCAGCGTCGAATCGTAGAAGGCGCCGAACTTGGTCACCTGCCCATTGGCCCGGGCCACTGCACCATCCAGCGTGTCTACGATTCCACTCACCAGGTACAGCAGACCGCCCAGCCGAATATGCCCGACAGCAAACGCGAACGCGGAGACAACTACCAGTAGCGTCCCCACCGTGGTGATGACGTTGGGTGACACTCTCCGCCGGATCAGGCCGTCCACCACCGGTCTGGTCAGGCCGTAAAACACCCGCTCGATCGGCTTGGTGATAAGCTTCACCTGGGGAGCCACCTCGGGGTTCGAGGGAGGAGCCACTCCGGAGGCCCCGAAAACCGCGGCAAACTATAACCGAGAGAACGGGTTAGGGGAAGCCGCCTTGAAGGTGAGCGGTAAGCAGTGAGAGGTGAGCGGGCGGCGTTCCAACCACTTGTGGCAGAGCGAATTAACAAGCGCCTGTGGGCAAGGCGGGGTAAGACTAGAGTACTACTCGGGATAAAGCAGAAACCGCCGACGCTGGATGACCCAAAGACTGTCTGACTTGGGCCAGCCCGCAAGGCCCTCTAGAGCCGAGGCGCGCGATCCCTCGACGAAGGCGGTGATCTGGAGTGCAAGAACCTTCAGATCCTGACCGTAAAGGCGGTTCAGTTGGCGTCGATTCTGGGGAAAAACGGCACCATCGGAACCGGGCGGTTTCTGCTGCTGGTCGAGGGCCGCCATCAGAGCTATAGCCGTGACGATCGGATCGTAGCTGTTCCGATCGGTCACCGAGATTCGGATTCCGACGAGCGCCGTATCGGCATACTTCCCATCGCCCGGTTGATGTGGAGTGAAGCTGACCGCCTGAAACGCCACACCAGGCAATGACTCAGCTCGCATCCGGGTCAACACCTGCTGTGTATCCACCCATGGCGCTCCGACCTGCTCAAACGGATGATCCGTGCCACGTCCGACCGACAGGGTGGTTCCTTCGAACAGGCAGGTTCCCGGATAGTGAACGAGTGATTCCACCGTCTTGAGGTTGGGGCTGGGCGGAATGAAGGGCAGTCCCGTCTCGTCGAAGTACATCGAGCGCTTCCAACCACGCATAGGCACGACGCGAAGGTCGGTACCGAGCCCCAAGTCGTGCTTGGCGAGCAGAGCCAGTTCCCCAAGCGTCATTCCGTGCCGCATCGGAATCGCCAAAAGCCCGACGGGCGAGGCAAACGAAGTGTCGAGCACGTTGCCCTGCACCGCGCCACCGATGGGATTAGGCCGGTCGAGCACCACTACCGGAATGCGACGCCGAGCGGCAGATCGCATGACCTCGGTCGTCGTAAACAGATAGGTGTAGTAACGGGCCCCGGCGTCCTGAAGATCCACCAGCAGAACATCGATGCCGGTCAGCATCGAGTCGGACGGGGCGGTATTAGCTCCGTAGAGGCTGTAGATTGGAAGACCAGTCGCCGAATCGGTCGAAGATCCTACGGCGGCGCCGGGCGCTGCGGTGCCGCGAAAACCGTGTTCGGGACTGAACAGCGCGACCAGATTGACACCGGCTCCACGGAGACGCTCGATATCACTCACGCCCTTGGAATCCACTCCGGCCTGATTGGTCACCAGACCCACCCGGCGGCGGCGCACCAATTGCATGCTGTCGGTGAGCAGGACCTCGATACCCGGTCGGATCGCCGGCTCGATCGGCGGCGGCGCTACTGGCCCCTGGCCGGGACAAGTGGCCGGGAAGCCCAAGACTCCCAGAACGCAGAGCCAAGCGTGCGAAGCAGACGGTTTCATTCTGTGCGGTCGTTCCTCCCCTTGATGGCCAGTGCTTCGCTCCTTCTCGGCGCGAGCCTTCTTGCGTCCACAGCCGGCGCCCAAGACTCGGTTCGAGCGGCCCAGGCCCTGGACTCCGCACGGGTCGAGCACCTGATCGACTCCCTCCCGCTGCGGGATCGTGTAGCCCAACTGATCATGCCGTGGATTCCCGGGAATTACGCTGCCTTCGATGACAGCGCGTTCTCGGTCATGCAGGGCTGGGTGGATTCGCTCCACGTGGGCGGCATCATCGTGTCGATCGGCTCGCCGCTGGATGTCGCCCTAAAGCTGAACCGGCTCCAGGCCCGCTCTCCTCTGGCACTCCTGATCGGCGCCGACCTCGAAAGCGGCACCACCTTCCGGCTGGTTGGAGGCACGCCCTTCCCCTCCAATATGGGCGTGGCCGCGACCGGATCGGAACGGGATGCCTATGAGGTAGGACGGGTGACGGCGCTGGAAGGTCGCGCCGTGGGCATTCACATCACCTTCGCCCCGGTGGCCGATGTCAACAACAATCCGGCCAATCCGATCATCAATACCCGCTCTTTCGGAGAGAATCCTCAGTTCGTAGGCGTGCTGGTGGCCGCCGCCATCCGTGGGTTGCAGGAGAACGGAATGCTGGCCACCGCGAAGCACTTCCCCGGCCACGGAGACACCGACGTCGATTCCCATATGTCGATGCCCGTGATGAAAGGCGACTGGAGCCGGCTCAGCAACCTGGAGTTGCAACCGTTCCGCTCGGCGATCAACGCCGGAGTGGCCCTGGTAATGTCGGCTCACATCGCGATGCCGGGCCTGACCGGTGATAGCACGCGGCCGGCGACGCTCTCGCCCGAGGTGCTCACCGGAGTGCTGCGCGACTCGTTGCACTTCAAGGGAATCGCGGTGACCGACGCGCTGGGCATGGGCGGAATCGTAAATCGCTATGGCGCGGGCGAAGCCGCGGTCCTGGCTCTTATTGCCGGAGCCGACCTCCTCCTGCAACCGGCTGACCCCAAGACGGCCCTCGATGCGGTCACTGCGGCGGTCGAGTCGGGACGAATCTCCCAGGACCGGATCAACGAGTCAGTCCGCCGAATTCTGACGACCAAGAGCCAGCTCGGACTGCTCGACCGGAGATCGGTGCAGCTGGAGCGGGTCCCCGAAGTCGTAGGCCGGGCCGAGTTTCTCGCGGTCGCCCGTGACATCGCGCGACGCTCGATCGTGCTGGTGAATGACAGTGACTCCGTGGTAGACAGCCTGCGCGCACGGCGCCGGCCGATCTCCCTCGTCATCTACGGTGACGAGAACATGCCGACCGCGGGAAACCAACTCGCCGCCCAGCTCCGGGCCGAGGGATTTCCCGTTAATACCTTCCGGTTGTGGCCAGCGAGCGGTCCCGAGAGTTACGACTCGGCTAAAACTGCGTTGCAGAAGAAAAGTGTCGCGATGTTCGCCGTGTCGGTCAAGGCGACGATGAACAAGGGAACCGTGGCCATGCCGGAGCCGCTCGCCAAACTCATTGACCAGACCGCCAAGAAGCGTCGCACGGTGCTGGCTTCACTGGGTTCGCCGTACATCGCGCAGCAGACGCCCCACGTCGGGAGCTACATTCTGGCCTGGAACTCGAATGCGGTGACCGAGTGGGCCCTCGCCAAGGCCATTGCCGGTGCATCTGACATCAGTGGACGCCTTCCCATCACCCTCACCCGGAGCTATCCGCTCGGCTACGGAATTCAGCGGAAAGCGACCCGGGACACCTTCGGCCAGGCGGCTAGCGGCCAGCCCTAGCAGCGTGTTCGTTCTGCGTTGGTCCCGACTCATCGGCGCTTTGGTCGTTTCGGCCTGCAATTACGCTCCGCCCGGCAAGCCTGCAGAACCTGTGGATGTCCAGCCGATCGAGTGGACCTCCGTCATCCACTACCTCGATTCGGTCACGGCCCAAGGCGCGGCACCCGGCGCTGTGCTCGGAGTCAGTCAGAGAGGGCGCCGATTCGTGTACGGGACCGGCCACCTCGGCGAAGGCGACTCCACCCGCCCCGACGGTGAGACCATCTACGATCTCGCCTCGCTGACCAAAGTCATAGCACTCACCACCATGACCATGTTCGCGGTGCAGAACGGCAAGCTGGAGCTGGATACTCCGGTCTGGCGCTACGTGCCCGCGTTCCGTGGAGAAGCGAAGGACAGCATCACCATCCGGATGCTCCTGATGCACGCCAGCGGACTTCCGGCATGGCGGCCGCTCTATCGGGAGACGCGCACTCGAGCGGCGGCGCTGGCGCTGGTGGATACGACGGCTCTCACATCGAAGCCCGGGTCCCACTTCGAGTACTCCGACCTTGGCGCGATTGTCTTGACTCAGGCAGTTGAAGCCGTGCTCGGGCACCGGATCGATACCCTCGCGACCCGTGAGATCTTCACCAGGCTCGGCATGCAGTCCACGCGTTACCTCCCGCCATCGAGCTGGGTTTCGCGCATCGCGCCGACCGAGGACGACCCGTGGCGCGGCAGAATGCTTCGCGGCGAAGTGCACGACGAGAACGCATCCCGGCTGGAAGGCGTGTCCGGACACGCGGGGCTTTTCAGTGACGCGGACGACCTCTTGACCTTTGCTGAATGGTTGCTGAGCCAGGAGGATCGAGGGATCGTCTCGGGTGAAAAGTCTCGATCATGCCTGGAGGCGCCAATGAGCGCGCCTTCGCTGCTTCCCGGCGTGCTCGCCGAGTTCACCCGGAGGCAGCGCCTGGTGCCAGGCTCGAGCCGGGCGCTTGGGTGGGACACTCCTTCAGAAGGGAGCAGTGCCGGCAATCGCCTCTCGGAACACGCCTTTGGCCACACCGGGTTCACTGGCACCTCGATCTGGATTGACCCCGACCGGTGCCTGGCCATCGTACTTCTGAGCAATCGGGTCCATCCCACCCGGGAGAACAACCACTGGGGCCCAGTCAGGGCACAGGTTGCCAACCGGGTCGTTGTCACCCTCGACGCAAACGCTGCTTCTCATTGAGCCGCAGCGAGTTAGCCCCATTCTCCCGAAGATTTCGCTTCGTTGACATAGGCCCTTGGAGGATCTAGTTTTTAGAGGTCTACCAAGGAGAATGAGATGGCAGCCATTCAGCCGCAGGTCGCGACCCAGGGATTCAACCTGATTATCACCGACCGTGCCGCCGAAGAGGTGAGGAAGTTTATGGACGCGGAGCAGGTGCCGGTCGAGAGCGCAGGCCTCAGGGTCAGTGTGCTCCCCGGTGGATGCTCGGGATTCAAGTACAGCCTGAACATCGAAGAGAGGGCACTGGAGGATGACGCCGTTGTCGAAGTCAGCGGCGTGCGAGTGTTCGTTGACGGATTCAGCATGCAGTACCTGAGCGGAGTCACGATCGACTACACCTCATCGATGCAGGGCTCCGGATTCACATTTACTAATCCCAACGCCTCCGGCGGATGCGGGTGCGGGAGCAGCTTTACTGCGTAAGACGTGAGACGTGAGACGTAACCAGGGGAGCGAAGGCCACGAGAGCCGTCGCTCCCCTTCGCATATCTGGCGGTTCCATCTCACGTCTTACGTCTCACGTTTTCCAATCTGACCCTTACTACGAGGGCATCCTGCACCCCCTCGATATCAGCATCATCGTCGTGTACTTCGCCCTGACGCTCGGCGTCGGGTTCTGGGTATCGCGACATCAGAAGACCGCGGGAGATTATTTCCTCGGCGCCCGCGACCTTCCGGCCTGGGCCATCCTGCTCTCGATCGTCGCGACGGAGACCTCGGCCCTCACGGTCATTTCGGTTCCTTCCATCGCCGCGCGGGGCGACCTCACCTTTCTGCAGCTCCCGCTTGGCTATCTGCTCGGACGCCTGGCCGTGGCGCGCTGGCTACTGCCGGGATACTTCAGCGGACACCAGGACACGGCGTATGTCCGTCTGGAAAACCGGTTCGGACCCGGTACCCGCCGGCTGGCTTCAGTCATTTTCCTCGTGACCCGCCTCCTGGCCGACGGGGTCCGGGTCTATGCCAGCGCGGTCCCGCTGGCGCTCATCACCGGATGGGGGATCCCTCTCTCCATAGTAATGATGAGTCTCATTACCATGGTTTACACCTGGCACGGCGGTCTCAAGGCGGTAGTGTGGACCGACGTGGTCCAGTGGTGTGTCTACATCTCGGCCGGTTTTGCGGCCCTCTTGATCGCGTGCTCACTCGCAGGAGGCGCGCCGGCCGCCTTCTCCGCCGCAGCGGCCGCCGGCAAGCTGCGAGTTCTCGATTTCCGCCTCGATCTCGCGATCCCTTACACCTTCCTCGGCGGCCTGATCGGCGGCGGAATGCTCACCGCTGCGTCGCACGGGACCGACCAACTAATCGTCCAGCGGCTGCTTGCGAGTCAGAGCCTTGGCAATGCACGTCGCGCCCTGGTGGGCTCCGGCATCGTGGTGCTCGTCCAGTTCACACTCTTCATGTTGATCGGCACTGCGATCTGGGCTGCTGGCTTCGCCCCGGCAAACCTGCCGGCCGACCAGATCTTTCCCCGCTTCATCGTGGAGCACCTGCCCGCCGGTCTCTCGGGACTGCTCATCGCGGCAATTCTCGCAGCCACGATGGGCACCCACAGTTCGGCGATCAGCGCCCTCGCGTCTTCGATGACCCACGATCTCTACTCGTCCTACACCGGGGTGACGGATCCCGCTCGTTTGCTCAAGATTGGTCGCGCCATGTCGTTGCTCTGGGGGATCCTGGTCACGGTCGCGGCGCTGGTCTTTCACCTGGTCGCCGGAGGCGGCCAGACCCCGGTCGTGGTGTTCGCGCTGTCGATCGCATCGATCACATATGGGGCGCTACTTGGAGCATATCTGCTGGCCGGGCAGTGGGCTCGGGCCACCGGCCGTGACGTTATCGGCGGGATCAGCGTCGGAATCGTCCTCATGCTCCTGGTGTTCTTCTCTGGGCGCCTCTCCGGTTGGCCTCCTCTTGGTTTCCTTGCACCTGTTAGCCACTTGGCCTGGCCCTGGTATGTGCCCCTTGGTACCCTGCTTACCTTCGGAGCGGGTGTGCTGCTCAGTCTTCTCTCACAGCCGAGGACCCAGGCCGCATGAGTCGGATCACGATCGGCGTTGATGTCGGTGGGACCAAGACCGCCGCGGCCGTCGCGATTGACGGGAAGGAAGTCTCGCGCGCAGAGGGCGTAGGTGGAGCAGTGCGCCCTGGACGGGCGCTCGCCTCGGCTACCGTCATCGCCGAGACAGTGCGGCGCGCCCTGGCCTCTGCCGGCAAGCTGCGAGGGACAATTCTGATGGTCGGAGCCTCGGGCGCCGGACGTCCCGAGGAACGGGAAGAACTGCGTTCCGCCCTCAGGTCGGAGGAGCTCGCGGATCAGATCCACATCACCGGCGACATCGAGATTGCCCTGGCAGCGGCGTTCGGAAACGATCCGGGGATCGTGGTCACTTCGGGAACCGGCAGCGTCGCCGTGGCCCGTGATTCCTTCGGCCGCCTGCACCGGGCCGGAGGATACGGTTGGCAAATGGGCGACGAGGGGAGTGGTTATGCCGTGAGCCGTGCAGGCCTCGGCGCCGTGGGGCGTGCGGCGGACGGGCGCAGTCCCAAGACGGTGTTGAGCAAGCTGCTCCTGGAGGCGACTCACTCCGAGACCATGGACCAACTCATCCGCTGGGCGGCCAAGGCCTCTCCCGCGGAAGTCGCCTCCCTGGCTCCCTCTATCATGATCGGCGCGGCAGAGGGAGACACCGTGGCACAAGGCATTCTCGACTACGCCGCGCGCGAGCTGGCCCAGCTGGCCCTTCAGTTACTGCAGCATTTTGGCGTTGACGAGCGGACCCAGGTGGGGGTCGCGACCAACGGTGGGCTGCTCAAGGGTCAAAGCGCGCTCCGCCGCATGCTGTTCCAGCGCCTTCATGACGAACCCCGCTTCAGGCTGATCGAAGATCCAATCGACCCGCCGCGGGGAGCCTTGTTCCTTGCGAATACGGTTGGCCCGACCTAAACAGCGTGAGAAGCAGGAAGTGAGAAGGTCGTGTTTTCACTCCTCACTCCTCACTCCTCACGTATTGCCTTGGGATTTCTCAGTCTGCTGTGCCTGATTCCATACAGGAAATAGATCACTAGACCAATCACTAGCCAGATCCCGAAACGCTTCCAGGTAATGCCGGGCAGCTTGTACATCAGGTAGAAGCAGGCGACAACCGAGATCATTGGTGTGATGGGAACCCAGGGTACCCGAAACGGACGCGGACGGTCGGGGTCGGTCCGTCGCAGCACAATCACCCCGATCGAGACCAGAATAAAGGCGAACAACGTCCCGATGTTGGTCAGATCCACCACCTCCGCGATGTTGGCGAAGGCCGCGAACGACGCGACGAACACACCTGTCAGGATGGTTCCTACGTACGGAGTCTTGAACTTGGGGTGAACCCGGCAGAACACGGCTGGGAGGAGCCCGTCGCGGGACATCGACATGAAAATCCGGGGCTGGCCGAGCTGGAAGACTAGGAGAACGCTGCCCATCGCGATTACCGCGCCGATGGCGATGATCAGTCGCGAGGCTTTGAGGATTGCCGGCGGGCCATCGGCGAACTGCAGCGCGGTGATCATGGGCTCGGCCGTGCCGAGCTGTTGCCATGGTGCGAGGCCGGTCATTACCACCGAGATCGCGATGTACAGGATCGTAGTAACGACCAGGCTCATGATGATGCCGAATGGCATGTCCTTGGCCGGGTTCACCGCCTCCTCGGCAGCGGTCGAAACCGCATCGAAGCCGATATAGCTGAAGAAAATGATTGCCGCCGCTGCGCTGATCCCCGCGAAGCCGTTGGGTGCAAAGCCACCCGTTAACGGGTTATCCCAATTGGTTGGCTTGATGAAGACCGCGCCCACCGCGAGAAAAAAGAGAATGATGCCGATCTTGAGCAACACCATCGCGTTGTTCGAATTGGCAGACTCCTTGATACCGATCACCAGGAGCACGGTAATGGCCGCCACTACCAGGAACGCCGGCAGGTTAGCGATGACCGGAAGCCCGAAGAGGTGCGGTGCGGTCGTCAGCGCCGAGGCGACGTACGCGTTGGTCGCATCCGTGGCGCCGGCCTTGATGGCCTCGGCCGCCATGTGCGCCGAACGGACGTCGGTGGCCAGCCATGCCGGCAACGAGAGGCCGAAATGGCTTAGCAGCTCGCGGAAGTAGCCTGCCCAGCCGATGGCCACCCCAATATTTCCCACCGCGTATTCGATGATCAGGTCCCACCCGATAATCCACGCGACGAACTCACCCAGTGACGCGTAGGCATAGGTATACGCCGACCCGGCGATGGGCACCATCGCCGCGAACTCGGCGTAGCACAGCGCCGCAAAGCCGCACGCCACGGCGGTCAGGATGAACGAGAAGACAATCGCGGGCCCGGCGCCGGGTCGGAGCGGATCGCCCGCAATGGCGGTTCCGGTCGTGGCAAAAATTCCCGCGCCGATCGTAGCGCCGACGCCCAGTGCGGTGAGATGCCACTTGTTGAGCGATCGCTTGAGCCCCCCTCGCTCGGCGATGTCGTTCTCGCAGTCGGCGATGGACTTCCGGACGAACAGATTGGCCATGAGCCTTGGGTAGGAGAGTCTTTTGGAGAGTTACAGCGTGATGGTGATTTCGGTCTTGCCAGCCACCGGGAGGCCGTCAGGGCCTTGAGCAGGGCGGAACTCGTAGTTCATCATCGCCTCGAGAAATTTCTTGGCATAGCCGCGGTCGCGAATTTCCGGATCGAGGTCGACCTTCTGCACCTTACCAGCGGCATCAACCCAGAAGGTGACCCGGATCGCCTTCCCCCGAAGCTCCTTGGGGCTGTTCTCCGGGGGAATAACCCATCGTTTCTGCAGCGGCCCCCTTCCGACTCCACCCGCACCACCGCCCTCCCCCGGACCGGTCCCCGTTCCAGTGCCGGGACCGATTCCGCCGCCGGTGCCTCCTCCCGCGCCCGGGCCGGTTCCGCCCGCGCTGTCTCCCACCTCGCCATTCCCGGGTCCCGCACTGGCTTGAGTTACAGGAGTATCCACCGGCACTGGTTGGACCGGTTCGGGCGTCGGCGCTTGTTCTACGACGGGAGGAGCGGTGGTTACCGGAGCCACAGGAGCGGCTGGCCGCGGAGCGCTCGCGGGGAGGGAAATATACGCCTCACGGTTGCCTCCGCCACCACCACCACCCGCGGTCAGTGCCTGATGACCCGCGCTCAGCACGCGGTACAACTCGCTGCCCCAGGGAGCGAGGATCAGCAGGACAACCGCGATGTGGAGCGCAAGGGATACCAGCATCCCCACCGGCGAACGCCGTCGCCTCGGTAATGCGAGCGCCGGGGCGGCAGACGAACGGGGGCGAGCGACTGCGGAAGATTCTGCCATGGCTGACCATACGAAAAATACACCGGGGAGTGCCGCCTTCGGCGCTCCCCGGTGGTGACGAACGGTCCTGCGGCTACCGCACTACTTCTTCGGGGCTTCGGCGTCGGCAGGAGTAAACCCGATGACCTGCACTCCCGCACCCCGGGCAATATCCATCGCGTCGATCACGTCCTGATAGATCCGAGTCGGCGCCGACTTCACGAACAACAGCTTGGCTGGACGGGCGTCGAAAATCGCGTGCATCTGGGTGTCCAGCTGGTCGACCGGCACCGGCTGGGTATTGATGGCGTACCCGCCGTCCGCCGTAAGCTCCAGCACGATCTGATTCGACTTGGCATCGGACTTGGTCTGCTGTTCCTGCGGCGGCACCTGGACATCCAGCGCCATCCGGGAGAGCGGCTGCGAGACCATGAAGATGATCAGCATCACCAGCATGATATCGATCATCGGAATCACGTTGGGCTCGGACTGAATTCCCCCCGACGAATCCCCGGTAGACATTGCCATATCAGTTCTTCCCCTTCTCAAGTTCCGCGAAGAGCCCGGCGGCCTTGGGCTCGGTAATCGCCGCCATCACCCGTGCGCCGGCCCGGCGGGCAATTTCCACCGCCTCCTGGATTTTCGCGAACTGCAGCTGATTGTCCGCCTTGAAATAGAGAATCTTGTCCGTGGTTCGGGCGGAGTAAATCGACTTGAGCTGGTCTTCCAGAGTTTCCTTCTGGATCGGCCGTTGGTTCAGGAAATAGTTGCCGCTCACGTCGATGCCGAGGATGACCTCGTCTTCGCCCTCGGGCCGTGCGTCGAGGTGGACGCCCTTCGGCATCGTTGCCTTGAAGCCGGCGCTGATGAGCGGAGTCACGATCATGAAGATGATCAACAGCACCAGCATGATGTCGATCATCGGAATGACGTTGGGCGACGCCTTTACAGTAGTAGTGCCGGCACTACCCGCTGACATGCCCATGACCGCTCACCGCTTTCTGGGCCTGGAATTCCTTGGTGAAGATCGAGCGGCCAAACTCGCTCCCCACGCTCTTGATCAGGTAGTCGATCAGCTCCTTCGAGACGTAGGTCATCTCGACGGTGAGGTTCTCGATCTTGGTGGTGAAGTAGTTGTAGAACCACACCGCGGGAATGGCCACCAGGAGACCGAACGCGGTGGTGATCAGCGCTTCGGCGATACCGGCGGAGATGCCGGCCAGGCCGCCCGAAGCTCCGGAGGCCGCCATACCGGTGAACGCGTTCACGATACCCATCGTGGTGCCGAGCAGACCGACGAACGGCGCGGTCGAGCCGACCGTTGCCATGATGCCCATGCCCCGCTTGAAATCCGCCAGCGTGATGAGCATCTCACGCTCGACCGCCCGCTCCACCGAGTTGATGTCGGCCGAGGTGATCGTGGCCCGGTCGGAGAGCAGCGGCTTCACCTCGGAGAGCGCCTCGCCCACGACCCGGGCGACGTGGCTCTTCTTGTTCTGCTCGGCCAGGGTGATGGCCCGCTCCAGGTTCTCTTCCTGGATGGCGCGGGAGAACTCAGGCGCGAACTTCCGGGTGGCCGTCTGGCTCCGCATGATGCTGATGAGCTTGGTGATCGCGACGGTCAACGACAGGAACGACATGAAAGCCAGGACGATCACGACGCCCTTAGCGAAGGTTCCGGCCGCAGTCCACAGGTGCAACAGATCTACATTCATTTGAACGATACCTCCTGGAGGTGACTGATCCCGCTATTGCAGCTTGAAGGAGACGGCCTGCTGTACCAGCACACGGACCGGCTGACCCCGGGAACGCCCCGGTTTGAAGGGGCACTTGAGGATGGCGTTCTTCGCCGGATCCTCGAAGGCCTTGTGCGTGCTGTTCATGACCTTGAGGGAGCCCGGGTCCACTTTCCCATCGGTATTCACCACGAATTGCATGACTACCCTGCCGGGGATCCCGGCCGACTTCATGACCGGTGGAAATTCGGGCGAGCAAGCGCCGGCCGTTTGCGGGGTCTCATCCACTTCTGCCGCCAGGAAGACTTCGCCTTCCAGCACCGGGCCGGTGCCACCCACGACGCCGGTCCCGATGCCGCCTTCGACACCTTTACCGGTGAAGTCCCGCGGGTCGAACTTCTCGTTCAAATTGACCGGTGGGATCTCGGTGGGGATATCGGCCGGCGGCGTCACCACCTGGAAGCCCTGTGGTGGCGGGTTCGCGGCCACAACCGCCTCGGGGGGAGGCTGCTCTGGCGGCGGTTCCGGAGCCTTCGGCGGCTCCAGGAACACCATCGTCGTGTCCTGAATGACTTGCTTCAGCGTCTCGGCCGCACCGCTGGTCGCCTTCACCGCGGCAAAGATCACGATGATGTGGATGATGACCGAGGTGATTGACTGCCCAAGCGACTTCTGCTTCTTGCGTTTTGATTCGATCAGGTTTTCGAACATAGTCCTCTCCGCGTGAGCGGGAGCAAACGTATCTCGCGGTTATTGCAGCCGGCGAGGCCCGAAGATGACAAAACCATAACAACTGGATTAGGCGTTGCCTTCAGGAGGCTCGGCTTGACCGAGCCTCTGCTCCGGCTTCGGTTGGACCCTCAGGAGACGCGTTTGGCCGCGGTAGTGTGACCGTAAAGACGGTCCCCCGCCCGGTACGGCTCTGTACGCCGATCGTCCCGCCATGGGCTTCGGCGATCCACTTGGTAATGGAGAGACCAAGCCCCGCACCCGGACGGTCTCCGGTCCGGGTGCGAGCGAGATCGGCGCGGTAGAAGCGATCGAAGATGTGAGGCAAGTCTGTGGCGCTGATGCCGATCCCGTTATCTCCTACCACCAACGCTACTGTGTCGCCCTGATCCACAAGGCCAAGACTGACCTTCCCTCCGGGCGGAGTGTACTTGATGGCGTTCGTGACCAGGTTGAGGATCAGCTGGCGCATCCGGCCGTAGTCCACCGGCAGCAGGACCGGTTTGTCCGGCACTTCGGTGCGGACCGTGATTCCCGGGCCCTCCCCCAGGATGCCGGCGGTTTCCGCCGCCTCGGAGACCAGTTCCCTCAGGTCGTGCGGCTTTACCGCGAGGGTCGCACGCCCTTCATCGGCCCGAGCCAGGGTCAGCAGGTTGTCCATCATCTCGGTCACCCGGTTGATCTCGCCCAGCAATTCATCCAGCGTGCTCATCGCTTCGGGCGGAGTCCCGGGATGAGTGAGTGCGCGCTCGACGCCGGCGCGGATCACCATGAGCGGAGTCTTCAGCTCGTGGCTCGCGTCGGCGGTGAAGCGCCGCAGGCTGACGAAGCTCTCTTCCAGACGGCCGAGCATTCGATTCGCGGTATTGGCAAGACGGGCCAGCTCTTCGGCCTGAAGCGGAACCGCGAGCCGGCGATGGAGGCCGCGCCCGTCGGTGATGGATTCCAGCTCGTCCACCATTCCCTCGAGGGGACGCAGGCTGGTATCGGCAAGGACGTACCCCAGCCCAATACTCCCCAGCAGGATCACCGGGGCGATCACCAGCATTGCGCCCAGGAGTTGAGCTGGACCAAACGGTACGGCGGTAAGGGGAGCCGCGACGAAATAGGTGGCGGGCCGGTCCCAGACACCCGGGAGCGGAACTTGCGCGTAACGAACCGGATCCGCGTTCGGATCGAGTCGCACGAACCCGGTGCGTACGCCGGCGCCCTCGGGGGGAGAGAGGGTCGCCAGCACGTCGGCCAAGGCGACCAGGCTGAAGGGCTTGGCCGCCGCATTCCGGTAGATCGGCGCGCCGTCCGGGTCCACCACGATGACGTAGTCCCGGATCCCATCGAGATAGCCGCCGACCGCGTTGATCAGCGTAGGCGTCTCCCCCGAAGACAGCGTCCGCCCCATCTGGCGCTGGAAATTGATGAAGTACTGCGCCGCCAGATTGCCCTCGAGCGCGAGTCGCTCGTCGAGCTCCCGCTGGCTCGACCGCCGACGCTCGAAGTACAGGGCGCCGCCGAACGCCGCGATCGACACGGCGAGCGCGACGACGTACCACAGAGTGAGACGGCGGCGGATACTGGCCATTGTCGGAAACGACAGTGAGGAGTGGGGAGCAAGGAGTGAGGGGTAAGGAGTGAGTCTACTCCTTACTCCTCACTCCTCACTCCTTACCTGCTTTTAACACGTACCCGACCCCGCGCACCGTCTGGATCAGCCGGGGGCCACCGCCTCCGTCCACCTTCTTCCGGAGACGGTTGATCACCACATCCACGATGTTGGTCCCGGGATCGAAGTGATAGTCCCAGGCGTACTCGGTGATCAGGGTCCGCGACATCACCCGCCCGGCGTGCCGCATCAGGTACTCGAGGACGGCAAATTCCTTGTTGGTGAGCTCGACCGGCTTTCCGCCCCGGGTGACTTCGCGGGTATTCAGGTCGAGCTCGAGATCCCTTACCCGCAGCTTGCGGGGCGCCAGCTGCCGGGGACGGCGGCTCAGCGCCTCGACTCGCGCTAGTAGTTCCTCAAAGCTGAATGGCTTGGTGACGTAATCGTCGGCGCCGGCCCGGAGCGCTTCGACCTTGAAGTCCACCGCGTCCTGTGCGGTGAGGACCAGGACCGGCACGCTGAGTCCGCGATCCCGCAGGGTCCGGAGAACCTGCACTCCATTCATGCCCGGGAGCCGGAGATCGAGGATGATCAGGTCGTGCTCCCCCTCCGAAGCGATCCGCAGCGCCTCGGTCCCGTCCGCCACCAGCTCGGCCTGATGCTGCTGCTCTTCGAGGCCGCGTTTGACGTATTGACCGACCGTGCGGTCGTCTTCGACAACGAGAATCTTCACTCCGCCGCCGTTCCCCCGACGGGGAGAAATACCCGGAAGACCGACCCGCGACCCGGCTGGCTTTCTACCTCGATGCGGCCGCGGTGCTCGGCAACGATGCCGTAGCACACCGAGAGCCCAAGCCCGGTCCCCCGTCCTGGCGCCTTCGTGGTATAGAACGGCTCGAAGATCTTGGTGAGGTCTGCCCGTGGGATCCCCACCCCGGTGTCCTCGATGTCCACCACAATTTCATCTTCGCGCGCCCGGCTCTGGTAGGTTCGGATGGCGAGGTAGCCCCTCTCCTCCATCGCGTCGAGCGCGTTCAGCATCAGGGCCATGAACACCTGGATCAGCTGCTCGTGGTTGCCATGAATCGGCGGGAGTTCAGCAGCCAGCTCGCGGTGCACCGTGATCTTCTTGAAGCGTTGATGATGCTTCAGCAAGAACAAGGTATCTTCGAGAACCGCCGAGGTGTCTACCGGTTTCTTGTACTTGCCCTTCGGCCGGCTGAAGTCGAGCAGACCGTCAACGATCGTGGTACAACGCTGGACTTCCTTGTCGATGATCTCGAGGTACTCTCGCAGCGCCTCACCCAGATGTCCCGGGTCTTCGTCGGCCAACCGGTTCTCGACCGCCGCGACACACGCGCTGATGGTGGCCAGGGGATTGTTGATTTCATGCATGACTCCCGCGGCGAGCTGGCCGATGGCCGCGAGTTTCTCGCTCTGCAGGATGCGCTGCTGCGCGACGTGGGTTTCGGTGACGTCCTCACCGATCGTGATCACGTGGGTGATGGTATCCCCATCCTGCCGCATCGGGATCTTGCTGATGCGGTAGTACTTCTGCTCGCCCGCGACGGCGACCTCGATTTCGATCTGGCGAATCTCTCCCGTCGCGAAGACCTGGTCGAACTCCTCCTTGAGCTGCCGCATCGGCTGCCGGGTGAGCACCTCGAACACCGGCCGGCCGACCACCTCATCCTTACGAAGACCCTGGGTCCCGGTCTCCCGCTTCCGGTTCCAGATCTGAATCCGGTACTCCCGATCCACCACGTAGAGCCCGACCGGCAGGCAGTCGATGACCAGCGTGATGAAACGGCGTTGCTCCTCGATTTCCTTGGAGCGCAGGGCGACTTCGTAGGCCAGGTCTTCGGAGAGCTCGATCGAGGCCAGGAACGGCGCCAGGATATCGGCCACGACCGGCAGCAACCGTTCGGCCTCCGCCGAGCTGGGAGCCGGTGAAATCTCCAGCATGCCCAGCCGCTCGCCTTCGTGCAGAATCGGAAGGCGAAGAGTTCCCGGGCCCACTTCGGGAAGAACCGCGAAGGAACGGCTGGTCCGGGGAGTCCCGCTCAGCGGCGGTGCCGTGATCGCATGAAGCGTCGTCGCGTTCGGCTCGCGCAGCCACAAGAGCACCGACTTGGCACCGAGCCCGATCCGAAGCTTATCAGCCACGGTGCCGAGGGTTTCCTCGGCGGCAAGCCCCGTGTTGAGCAGCTTCGCGATCGCGCCGACCAGCTGGAGCGATCCTCCCGATGAGGAAGAACCCGCGCCGTCACTTTCCGTTCGCGTCAGGGTCACTGGAACTCGCTGTGCAGTGAGTCTCGAATGAAATACTCCGCAGCGGTCTGAAACACCAGCACGGCCGGTTATACCCCACCGCCACGCGGCGCCGCGACCGGGGCCGCCTCGGCTGCCACTACCAACGCCACCAGCAGCACCACCCAGGTCCCCAGCAGCACCAACTCGGTTCCGGTGATCTCGTCGGTGGGAACCGACCCCGTCAGCACAAACGCCCCGCCGCGGGGCCTGATTGCGGTCAGAGACCCGGTCCGTTCCGGATTCTCACCCTGCCAGGTCACCGAATCTTCCCTCACCGCCCCGCGATTGGCTCTCTGCAGTTCGAGTCCCGGTGCCAGCCGTGGCAGGACGGCCGAACGGACCCCATCAGCCGTCGCCGCCACCTCGATCAGACGACGAGCGAATTGCAGGTGAGTCTCGGTCGTGGCCACCGCGGTCCGCTGCAGCGCCGACCTGAGCTCGAGACCGGCCCAAGCCGCGGAAGCGAGCGCGAGAAGCGCCAGCGCGTCACGGATCATTCGCGACGCACCGAAGTAGCGCTCGATTCCAAGGCTCAGCGCGGCCAGGAAGGCAATCATTCCCAGCAACACTGCGAGCCACGGTTCGGCGAGGGGAGGAAGGGTCTCCCATGTCCCGACCCACCCCACCGGAGTCTCGCCGCCCCGATCGGCGAAAGCGACCAGGGCGACGCGATGTCCGCTGCGGGGAACCACGAGGCGCCAGTCGGACGAGTGGCCCGCATCGAAGCCCACGAGCGGTGTCAGGCCGACGGTATCAGGTAACAGAGGAGTACGGCCGAAGAATACCTGAAGCCCGCCAGGAAAGAAGGACGCGTTCGCCAGAGCACCAGCCCCCGACACAAGGCGGGCCGGATCGAAGCGGGGATCGTAGCGGCCTTTTGAACCGGGGGTGACAGCCGACAGAAACGCCGCGGCGGTCCAGCCCACGGAGAGGTTCGACCGGTCCAGCAGTTCGCGATAGCCCTTTTGGGTCGCGAGGAAGAGCCCGCCAATCGTGCCCAGGGCGACCGCGAGCGCAATCCACGCCAGCGCGCCGCGGAGTCGCCCTGGCCGTTGGTTCCCGCGAGCCGCAGAGGCAGAAGTCATGTTACCGTAGTAACTTCATGCCCCGTGTAAGAGGCGCAAGTCTGCTGGTTTTCTCGATCGTGAGACTCTCGCAATGCCCCTCCCTATCCTCACACCCTGGATCAATGGAGCCCATCTGCCAGCCGGGAGCCGACTGGTGGACCAGGTTGACGCTCCTTACACCGGCGAGCCTGCGGCTGATGTGGTCCAGGCGACGGATTCCGACCTCGATGAGGCCATCGAGTCCGCCCAGATCGCCTTTGCCGCGATGCGCGCGATGCCGCGCCACGCCCGGCGTGATCTGCTCCACCGGGTCTCCGAAGCCCTGACGCGCCAGCGAACCGAGCTCGGCATCGAGCTCGCCACCAGCTGCGGCAAACCCATCATGCAGGCACTGGGTGAGGTGGATCGCGCGATCATGACCTTCTCGCTCGCAGCGGACGAAGCCCGGCGGTTCGGCGGTGAGGTAGTGCCGCTCGATGTGGATACCCGCGGCGTTGGAATGAATGGCCTGGTCAACCGCTTCCCGATCGGACCGATCAGTGCCATCTCACCCTTCAACTTCCCGCTCAATCTCCTGGCCCACAAAGTCGCTCCGGCGATCGCCGTGGGAAGCGCTCTGGTGGTGAAGCCGCCGCCGCAGTGTCCCCAGCTGGCCTTCCGGCTGGGAGAGGTCCTGGCAGACTGCGGGCTGCCGGCCGGCGCCTATAACGTGTTGCACCTGCCGATCCCGATCGCCGAAAGGTTGGCGACCGATCCGCGCTTCCAGCTGCTCACCTTTACGGGAAGCCCGACGGTAGGCTGGCACCTCAAACAGGTCGCAGGAAAGAAGAAAGTCGTGCTCGAGTTGGGCGGGAACGCCGCGGTGGCGGTGCACGAAGATGCCGGTGACTTCGATTGGGTTGCCAATCGGCTCGCCTTCGGCGGATTCGCCTACGCTGGACAGGTGTGCATCAAGGTGCAGCGGGTCCTGGTCCACCGGCCCGTCTACCAGTGCGTGGTGGACAAGTTTGTGGCCGCGACGGCGGCTCTGAAATGCGGCGACCCGATGGATTCCTCGACCGTGGTCGGACCGATGATCGATTCCAACGCGGCGGATCGCGTCGAATCCTGGGTTGACGAAGCGGTGAAGGCTGGAGCGACGGTCCTGCTCAAGGGCCAGCGGACCGGATCGGTCCTGACCCCGACTGTTTTGGCCGATGTCCCCCGCGATGCCAAGGTCTCCAGCCGAGAGGTGTTCGGCCCGGTAACCATCGTGGCACCCTATGAGAGCTGGGACGACGCCCTCGCTACGATCAACGATTCCGACTTCGGCCTGCAGGCGGGAGTCTTTACCCACGACGTGAACCGGATCTTCCGCGCTTTCAGTACACTCGACGTTGGCGGAGTGATCGTCAACGACTTCCCCACTCTCCGGGTGGACAATTTCCCCTATGGGGGGGTCAAGGACTCGGGGTTCGGACGCGAAGGGGTGAGATACGCGATGGACGACATGAGTGAGCCGAGAATGCTGGTGCTGAACTTGAACAAGTAGACGGAGTTTCCAATTGGTAATTGCCAATTTACAATTTTCAATTTGCAATTTTCAATTTTCAATCTGAAATCTGAAATCTGACATTTTCAATATCCCATGTCTCTGCCCGCCCCCGGCACCCTCGCCCCCGACTTCACTCTCCCCTCGACCTCCGGTGAGAGTGTCACTCTCTCCAAGCTCCAGGGGAAGAACGTGCTCATCGCCTTCTTCCCGCTGGCGTTTACCAGCGTTTGCACCAAGGAACTTTGCGCCTTTACCGA
>Ga0068864_100001100_pt1 | contig 22649 bp, 21 predicted proteins | sample KBSSwiS72_FD_66586 | JGI IMG/M metagenome (GOLD analysis project Ga0068864, IMG submission 66586) | Switchgrass rhizosphere microbial communities from Kellogg Biological Station, Michigan, USA - KBS Switchgrass S7-2 | ecosystem: Host-associated > Plants > Roots > Rhizosphere > Soil ... | reverse complement strand
TGGCCAACCCGCTCTCCGACACCGACCCGCTGCTGCGCACCAGCCTGCTGCCCGGCCTGCTGACCGCGCTGCGGCGCAACATCGGCCGCGGGCAGCGCGACGGGGTCGCCCTGTTCGAGCTGGGGCTGGTATTCCTGCCCGCCGCCGCCGGTCCGCCGCCGGCCATGGGCGTGGACGGGCCGCCCGACGAGACGCTCTGGCAGACGGCGAACGCCTCGGTGCCGCATCAGCCGACCCACGTGGCTGTCGTCGGGGCGGGCGCGCTCGAACCGGACGGCTGGTGGGGAGCGGGTCGACCGTACGAGTGGTCCGACGCCGTGCAGGCGGCCCGGGACGCGCTCGACTCGGCCGGGGTACCCGCGTCCTCCGTGGAGGTTCGGGCCGGCGAGCAAGCGCCGTGGCACCCCGGTCGGTGTGCGGAGATCGTCGTCGGGTCCACTGTGGTCGGTTACGCCGGCGAGCTGCACCCCGCCGTCTGCACCGAGCTCGAGCTGCCCCGCCGTACCTGTGCGATGGAGCTCGACCTCGACCTGGTTCCGCTGCCCGGGCCGACCCCGGCGCCGTCGCTGTCGAACTTCCCGCCCGCGCTCATCGACGTGGCGCTGGTGGTCGACGCGGGCGTGGACGCGGGCGCGGTGGAGGCGGCCCTGGTCGACGGGGCCGGTCCGCTGCTGGAGGCGGTGCGTCTGTTCGACGTGTACACCGGGGCCCAGGTCTCCTCCGGCCAGAAGTCGTTGGCGTACAAGCTGACCTTCCGGGCCCCGGACCGGACGCTGACCGCGGAGGAGGCGGTGGCGGCCCGGGACTCGGCGGTGGCGGCCGCGTCGTCCCGGCTCGGCGCGACCCTGCGCGGCGCCTGAAGCCATCACGAGGTCAGGTACAGCAGCGGGGCAATCGCCTGGGCGGGAATGTTCGCGACGGACGGCCAGGGGACGTCCGCGGCGGTCGAGCCGTCCGGGTTCAGCAGCCGGACGTGCAATGCCTCTCCCTGTGGACGCATCAGCACCAACAGGCCGCCGTCCCCGGTGAGCCGGACCCCGACGACCTCCTCGCCACCGGCGGGGATGGGCCGGATCTGGCAGCTCAGCGTGTCGACGACCGTCTGCGCGGCGTGTTGGTTGACATCGTTCGGGGCCGGCGGTGCGGTGCTCACGTACCGGCCGTCGGCGGAGACCTCGACGACGACGGTCGGTTGACCGGTAGCGCACCGGCTCAACCCGACGCCGTTCGCATCGCGCACCACGATGTCGCCGTCCTCGATGGCGGCGCTGTGGCCGCCGGCGTAGACACTGCTCGCCTCGCGGTCCGTCACCGCCGTCACCTGCCCGTCGGAGACGCGGTACCGGACCGCGGGCCCCCGGGTCCCGTTCGCCGTCGCCTGGCGGAAGATGATCGACTTCGAGTCCGCGGTGAACACGATCGGCGCCTGGCCGCCGCACCACACCGCGGCGGGGATGTCGGTCCGCTCCATGGTGGCCAGGTCGGCCAGTTCGACGACGAACCCGACGGAGTCCGAGTCACCCCGCGCGTAGGCGGCCAGCCGGCCGTCCGGCGAGACGGTCAACGAGTTGGCCGCGCATCGGCTCCACGTGAGGTTGGTGAGACCGCCGAGGCGCACGTGCCCCGAGCCGAGGTCGACCAGGTTGCCGATGCGGTTCGAGTCGTACTGCAGGAAGAAGGCGCGGCCCGGCAGCGTGGTGGCCGGGAAGTCGAGCCACCCGCCGAACATTGTGAGGTCGCCTCCGGTGGCGGGCGGGACCAGCAGAGGGTTCGGCGGCGATGAGGTGGGCGCCACCGGGGGCAGGGCGTTCGTGCGGCCGTGCAGAGTCAGGCCCGCGGCCGCGAGAGCGGCCACGAGGACGAGCACCGCGCCGGCCACCGTGAAACGGGTCCACGCCAGCCGGTGCGAGGTGCGCAGGGCCCGCTGGTAGAGGTCCACATTGGATACTTCGTCGGCCAGGTCGAAGAGGTTCTCCCGGATCGGGTTCATCGCGGTCCTCCCGCCAGGTTCAGGTCGGCGAGCTCGGGCGCCACCTCTCGAATGCGGTGCAGGGCACGCGCGGTCTGGGACTTCACGGTGCCGACGCTGATGCCCAGCAGTTCGGCGGTGTCGGCCTCGCTGCGGTCCTCGAAGAACCGCGCCACGAGCACGGCCCGCTGGTTCGCGGTGAGCCGGGCGAGGGCTTGGCGGAGGGTGGCCCGGACGACGGCGCGGTCGGCCAGGTCGACGCCGGCACGCTGCTCGGGTACGAGCGACACGAGCCTCTCCGGCACCCGCCGGCGGCGCCACCACGACACCTGCAGGTGGTACATGACCTTGCGGGTGTACGCCTCCGCGTTGCCGGACTGGTGCAGCCCGCGCCAGGCCCGGTGGGTGCGGGCCAGGGCGGCCTGGACCAGATCCTCGGCCAGGTGCTGATCGCCGGTGAGCAGGTAGGCGCAGCGCAGCAGCGCCGGTGTTCGCGCGCGGACGAACTGTTCGTATTCGTCGAGCACGGTGCGCCCTTCGGGGTGAGAAGCCGTCGGACCTGTAGACGAGCGCTGGGCGCCGAGGGTTGTCGCCACAATGGCAAAGAGCTGACAGTTCTCGATGCCCGCCGGTCAAACTACCCCGATCGGGGTGAAAGCGGGAGAATGAGATATCCGGTGGCGACCGATTCTGTATGTTGATACGCTTGACCGCATACTGATCCAGTTGGGGGTAGGTCATGGGCGTACGGGTGGCGGTGGCCGGGGCGAGCGGGTACGCGGGCGGTGAGCTGCTCCGCCTGATCATCGGTCACCCGGAGCTCGAGATCGTGGCCGCGACCGCGCACGCGAACGCCGGCGCCCCGGTGGGGTCGGTGCACCAGCATCTGGTCGGACTCGACCTGAGCTTCACCGCCACCGACCCGTCGGTCCTGGCCGGCGCCGACCTGGTGTTCCTGGCCCTGCCGCACGGCGAGTCGGGGGCGGTCGCCGCGCAGCTGCCGCCAGAGGTGCGGGTGGTCGACCTCGGCGCCGACCACCGGCTGCGCGACCCGGCCGACTGGGCCAGGTACTACGACGGCCCGCACGCCGGTACCTGGACCTACGGGCTGCCGGAGCTGCCCGGCCAGCGGGAGCAGATCGCCGCCTCGACCCGGGTCGCCGCGACCGGCTGCTACGCGGTGGCGACGATCCTGGCCCTGGCCCCGCTGATCGGCGAGGGCCTGGCCCGGCCGGACGACGTGGTCGTGGTGGCCGCGTCCGGCACCACCGGCGCCGGCCGATCGCTCAAGAACTACCTGCTGGCCAGCGAGGCCGGTAACGACATGTCGGCCTACAAGGCCGGCGCGCACCAGCACACGGCCGAGATGAAGCAGGCCAGCGGCGCTCGGTCGCTGTCGTTCACCCCGATGCTGGCGCCGATGCCACGCGGCATCCTGGCCACGGTCACCTCGCTGCCGGTGGAGCCGGGAACGTCCACACAGGACATCCGCGACGTGCTGACCAAGCGGTACCAGGGGGAGACGTTCGTGCGGGTGCTGCCGGACGACATGTGGCCGCGGACCAAGGCCACGCTGGGTACGAACGCCTGCCACCTGCAGGGGCGGGTGGACGGCGACTCCGGTCGCCTGCTCGTGGTCAGCGCGATCGACAACCTGGGCAAGGGCGCGGCCGGCCAGGCGGTGCAGTGCGCCAACCTCATGCTCGGCCTGCCGGAGGCGGCCGGACTGTCCACTGTGGGGGTTCATCCGTGAGCGTCACGGCTCCGAAGGGTTTCCGGGCCAGCGGTGTCGCCGCCGGCCTGCGGTCGCACGGCGACGGGCCGGACGTGGCTCTGGTCGTCAACGACGGACCGGACACGACCGCTGCCGGTGTCTTCACCGCGAACCGGGTCAAGGCGGCCCCGGTGTTGTGGAGCCAGCAGGTCCTCCGCGCCGGCATTGTGCGCGCGGTCGTGCTCAACGCGGGCGGGGCCAACGCCTGCACCGGTCCGCTGGGCTTCCAGGACACGCACGCGACGGCCGAGCACACCGCGGCCAAGCTCACCAAGGCCAGAATGGTCGTCGGCCCGGCCGACATCGCGGTCTGCTCGACCGGCCTGATCGGGGAACGGCTACCGATGGACAAGCTGCTGCCCGGGGTCGACGCCGCGGTCAAGGCGCTGTCCCGCGACGGCGGACCGGCGGCCGCCCGGGCCATCATGACCACCGACACCCGGCCCAAGACGACGACGGTGGCCGGCGACGGCTGGTCGGTCGGCGGCATGGCCAAGGGCGCCGGCATGCTCGCCCCCGGCCTGGCCACCATGCTCTGCGTGCTCACCACCGACGCGGTGGCCGACTCGGGCGTGCTCCATGAGGTCCTGCGACAGGCCACCGCGGTCACCTTCGACCGGGTCGACTCCGACGGGTGCCAGTCCACCAACGACACCGTGCTGCTGCTGGCCAGCGGCGCCTCCGGGATGTCGCCCCGGCCGACCGAGCTGGTCGACGCCGTCACGAAGGCGTGCCGGGACCTGGCCCTGCAGCTCCTCTCCGACGCGGAAGGGTCCACAAAGGACATCGCGATCGAGGTGCGCTCGGCGGCGAGCGAGGAGGACGCGGTCGAGGTCGGCCGGTCCATCGCGCGCAACAACCTGGTCAAGACCGCCCTGTACGGGTCGGACCCGAACTGGGGCCGGATCCTGGCCGCGGTCGGCACCACCTCCGCCCGGTTCGAGGCGGACGAGCTGGCGGTGGCGGTCAACGGCGTCTGGGTGTGCCGCAACGGCGCCGCGGCCGAGGACCGGTCCAAGGTGGACCTGTCCGGCCGGGCGGTCAGCGTCGTGGTCGACCTCGGCGCCGGCGAAGCATCGGCCACGGTCTGGACCAACGACCTGTCGGTGGCGTACGTGCACGAGAACTCGGCGTACTCGACGTGACCACCCGGACGGCGACCACGACCCGGGACCTCGCGATCGCGCTGGGCAAGGCGAACACGCTCATCGAGGCGCTGCCGTGGCTGGAGCGGTTCCACAAGGCCGTGGTCGTCATCAAGTACGGCGGGCACGCGATGACCGACCCGGAGGTGCAGCGCGCGTTCGCCGCCGACCTGGTCTTCCTGCGCTACGTCGGGCTCAGGCCGGTCGTCGTGCACGGCGGCGGGCCGCAGATCTCGGCCATGCTGGACCGGCTCGGCATCGCCAGCGAGTTCCGCGGCGGGCTGCGGGTGACCACGCCGGAGTCGGTCGACGTGGTCCGGATGGTCCTGGTCGGCCAGGTGGGCCGGCAGCTGGTCGGGCTGATCAACGAGCACGGGCCGTTCGCGGTCGGCATGTCCGGGGAGGACGCCCGGCTGTTCACCGCGGTCCGCCGTAAGGCCACAGTGGACGGTGAGGAGGTCGACGTCGGCCTGGTCGGCGACGTGGACGCCGTCAACACCGACGCGGTGACCGACCTGATCGCGGCCGGGCGGATACCGGTGATCTCCACCGTGGCGCCGGACGCCGAGGGCGTGCTGCACAACCTGAACGCGGACACCGCGGCCGGCGCGCTCGCCGCCGCTCTGAGCGCCCGCAAGCTGGTCGTGCTGACCGACGTGCCCGGGCTCTACCGCTCCTGGCCGGATCCGGACTCGCTGGTCTCGCAGATCACCACGGACGAGGCGGCCGACCTGCTGCCCACGCTGGAGGCCGGCATGGTTCCCAAGGTCGAGGCCTGCCTGCGCGCGGTGCGCGGGGGAGTCCCGGCCGCGCACATCGTCGACGGCCGGATGCCGCACTCGGTCCTGCTGGAGATCTTCACGGATGAGGGGTTTGGCACGATGGTGGTGAACGGATGACACTGCAGCAGCGTTGGTCCGAGGCCGTGCTGGGCAACTACGGGTTGCCCCCGGTCGCGCTGGTCCGCGGCGAGGGCGCGGTCGTCTGGGACGACACCGGGAAGTCCTATGTGGACCTTCTCGGCGGGATCGCGGTGAACCTGCTCGGGCACGCCCATCCGGCCGTGGTGGCCGCGGTGACGAAGCAGATCTCGACGCTGGGCCACGTGTCGAACCTGTTCGTGTCGGAGCCGGCCGTCGCGCTGGCCGAGGCGTTGCTGGCGAAGGCCGAGCGGCCGGGCCGGGTATTCTTCTGCAACTCGGGCGCGGAGGCGAACGAGGCGGCGTTCAAGCTGTCCCGGCGGACCGGCCGCACCCATGTGGTGTCCACAGTGGGCGGTTTCCACGGCCGCACCATGGGGGCGCTCGCGCTCACCGGTCAGCCGTCGAAGGCGGACCCGTTCCGCCCGCTGCCGGGCGAGGTGACCCACGTCCCGTACGGCGACCTCGGCGCGCTCGGCGACGCGGTCACCGGCGAGACCGCGATGGTCATCCTGGAGCCGATCCAGGGCGAGAACGGCGTCATCGTGCCGCCGACCGGCTACCTGACCGCGGCCCGCGCGATCACCGCGGACCACGGTGCCCTGCTCGTGCTGGACGAGGTGCAGACCGGCATCGGGCGTACCGGTGAGTGGTTCGCCCACCAGGCCGAGGGCATCGCGCCGGACGTGGTCACGCTGGCCAAGGGGCTCGGCGGCGGGCTGCCGATCGGGGCCTGCATGGTCTTCGGCGACCGCGCGGAACTGCTCGGCCCGGGCTCGCACGGCAGCACGTTCGGCGGCAACCCGGTCTCCTGCGCGGCCGCGCTCGCGGTGCTGGCGACCATCGAGAACGACGGCCTGCTCGACGCCGCCAAGAAGATCGGCGAGCGGTTGCGCCGCGGTGTCGAGGCGCTGGGCCACCCGTTGCTGCGCGAGGTTCGTGGAGCCGGCCTGCTGCTCGCGGTCGAGCTGGTCGAGCCGGTCTCGGCCGAGCTCGCCGCCGCGCTGCGCGACGAAGGGTTCCTGGTCAACAACGTGTCGCCGACCGCGATCCGGCTCGCCCCGCCGCTGATCCTGACCGCCGAGCAGGCGGACGCGTTCGTCGAGGCCCTGCCGGGAGCGATCGACCGGGCCGCGCTGGAGAGGGCCCACCCGTGACCAGACACTTCCTGCGCGACGACGACCTCTCCCCGGCCGAGCAGGCCGAGGTGCTCGACCTCGCCGGCCTTCTGAAGATCCAGCGGTACGGGTTCAAGCCGCTCGCCGGTCCGAAGCCGGTGGCCGTCATCTTCGAGAAGCCGTCGCTGCGTACCCGGGTCTCGTTCGAGGCGGGCATCGCCGAGCTCGGCGGCCACCCGCTCGTGATCGACGCGCAGACCACGCACTTCGCACGCGGCGAGACGATCGAGGACGCGGCCGCGGTGCTGTCGCGGTACGTCTCCGCGATCGTGATCCGGACCTTCGGCGACGACCGCATCCGCGACCTCGCCGACGGCAGCCGGGTGCCGGTCGTCAACGCGCTCACCGACGGCTTCCACCCGTGCCAGCTGCTGGCCGACCTGCAGACGATGCGCGAACGCCTCGGCGGCACGGCCGGCGCGAGCCTGGCCTACGTCGGCGACGCGGCGAACAACATGTCCCACTCCTACCTGCTGGCCGGGGCGATGGCCGGCATGAACGTGCGGGTGGCCGGTCCGGTCGGGTTCGACCCGGACCCGAGCGTCGTGGACCGGGCCGCCACGATCGCGAAGGAGACCGGTGGGAGCGTGCGGTGTCTGCGTGACCCGTTCGAGGCGGCCGACGGCGTCGACGTGATCGCGACCGACACCTGGACCTCGATGGGGCAGGAGCACGACGGGATCGACCGCATCACACCGTTCCTGCCGTACCAGGTGAACGCCCGGCTGCTCGGCGCGGCCGCGCCCGGCGCGATCGTGCTGCACTGCCTGCCCGCCCATCGCGGCGAGGAGGTCACCGACGAGGTGATGGACGGGCCGGCAAGCGCGGTGTTCGACCAGGCCGAGAACCGGCTGCACGCCCAGAAGGCGCTGCTGATGTGGCTTCTGCGTTGACCCAGCCGAGCTCGAAGACCGCCCGGCTCGCCCGGATCACCGCGCTCATCCGCGAGCGGGCGATCCGGTCCCAGGGCGAGCTCGGTGACCTGCTCGCCGCGGAGGGGCTGGCCACCACCCAGGCCACGCTCTCGCGCGACCTGGAGGAGCTGGGCGCGGTCAAGGTGCGCGGCACCGACGGGGCGGCCGCGTCCTACGTGATCCCCGAGGAGGGTAAGGCTCCGTTGCGCTCGGCCGGGCAGGCCCCGGAACGATTGCGGCGCCTGCTGCGCGAGCTGCTCACCGGGGCGGACTCCAGCGGCAACCTGGTCGTGCTGCGCACACCGCCGGGGGCGGCGCAGTTCCTGGCCAGCGCGCTGGACCGGTCCGGCCTGCCCGAGGTCGTCGGCACGATCGCCGGTGACGACACCATCCTGGTGGTGGCCCGCCAACCCGAGCCGGAGGGCGGATCCGTCGGGGCCCAGCTCGCGGCCAAGCTGCTGGACTGGTCCGCGACCGGCTGAAAAGCCGCGCGAGGACTCAGTCCTTGCCCTCGATCGGCGTCATCCCACCGGTTCCGCCCAGCGCGCCGCGACCGCTGTACCCGAGCAGCTTGGTCCGGGTGTCGGCGATGTCGAGCTCCCGCATGGTCAGCTGCCCGATCCGGTCCAGCGGACCGAACGCGGCGTCCTCGACCCGCTCCATCGACAGCCGCTCGGGCTGGTAGGCCAGGTTCTCCCCGGTGGTGTCCACAATGGAGTAATCGTCGCCCCGGCGCAGCCGCAGGGTCACCTCGCCGGTGACGGCCGAGCCGACCCAGCGCACCAGCGACTCGCGCAGCATCAGGCTCTGCGGGTCGAACCAGCGCCCCTCGTACAGCAGCCGGCCCAGCTTGCGGCCCATCTCGCGGTAGTTGTCGATGGTGACCTCGTTGTGGATCGCGGTGATCAGCCGCTCGTACCCGATGTGCAGCAGGGCCAGCCCGGGTGCCTCGTACACGCCGCGGCTCTTCGCCTCGATGATCCGGTTCTCGATCTGGTCGCTCATGCCCAGCCCGTGCCGGCCGCCGATCTCGTTGGCCGCCAGCACCAGGTCCACATCGGAGTCGAAGGTGCGGCCGTTGATCGCCACCGGCCAGCCCTCGGAGAACCGGACCGCGACCTCCTCCGTGGCGATCTCGACGGCCGGATCCCAGTGGGCCACACCCATGATCGGCGAGACGATCTCCATGCTCACCGCGAGGCTCTCCAGCTGCTTCGCCTCGTGGGTGGCGCCCCAGATGTTCGCGTCGGTCGAGTAGGCCTTCTCGGTCGAGTCGCGGTACGGCAGGTTGTTGGCCCGCAGGAACTCGCTCATCTCGGTCCGGCCGCCCAGCTCCGAGACGAACTGCGGGTCCAGCCACGGCTTGTAGATCCGCACGTGCGGGTTGACCAGCAGCGCGTACCGGTAGAAGCGCTCGATGTCGTTGCCCTTGTAGGTGCTGCCGTCGCCCCAGATGTCGACGTGGTCGCCGGCCATCGCCTGCACCAGCATCGTGCCGGCCACGGCCCGCCCGAGCGGGGTGGTGTTGAAGTACGTCCGGCCCGCGGTGGAGATGTGGAAGGCGCCGCACTGCAGAGCGAGCAACCCCTCCCGGACCAGTGCCTCGCGGGCGTCGACCACGCGGGCAACCTCCGCCCCGTACGCGCGGGCCCGGATCGGCACGTCGGACAGGTCGGGCTCGTCGTACTGCCCGAGGTCGGCGGTGTAGGCGTACGGCACGGCGCCCTTCGATCGCATCCAGGCGACCGCGGCCGACGTGTCCAGGCCGCCCGAGAAGGCGACGCCGACGTTCTCGCCGACCGGCAGGGACACCAGGAACCGTGACATGCGGGCACTATATACGCGCGAAGATCGCATCGTGGCTGGAAGGGACGCATCGCCCTTCCACTGCACGGCTGTCGCCGCCGTCCGCCCGATAGGCTGCACGGCATGAGCACCGCGAACGGCGCGTCCGGCGTACGGCTATGGGGAGGGCGGTTCCGGGGCGGTCCGGCCGAGGCGCTGGCCCGGCTGTCGGTGAGCGTGCAGTTCGACTGGCGACTGGCCCCCTACGACCTGGCCGCGTCCCGGGCCCACGCGCGGGTGCTGGCCGGCGCCGGCCTGCTCGACGCGGACGAGCTTGGCCGGATGCTCGCGGCGCTGGATGACCTCGAGGCGGCGTGCGCGTCGGGCGAGTTCCGCCCGACCGTCGAGGACGAGGACGTCCACACCGCGCTCGAACGCGGACTGCTGGAACGCCTCGGCACGCTCGGCGGCAAGCTGCGCGCCGGCCGGTCCCGCAACGACCAGGTCGCCACCGACCTCCGGCTCTACCTGCGCGACCACGCCCGCGGGGTGGCCGCCCGGCTGGTCGAGCTCGCCGACGCGCTGCTGGAGCAGGCGGCCCGGCACGTCGAGACGCCCGCGCCGGGCATGACCCACGTCCAGCACGCCCAGCCGGTCTCGTTCGGCCACCAGTTGCTCGCCCACGTGCAGCCGCTGCTGCGCGACCTGTCCCGGTTGGCGGACTGGGACGCGCGGGCCGCCGTGTCGCCGTTGGGATCGGGCGCGCTGGCCGGCTCATCGTTGCCGCTGGACCCGGTCGCGGTCGCGAAGGAGCTCGGCTTCGACCGGGCCGCGGCGAACTCGATGGACGCCGTCGCCGACCGCGACTTCGTGGCCGAGTTCCTGTTCGTGGCGTCGCTGGCCGGGGTGCACCTGTCCCGGCTCGGCGAGGAGGTCGTGCTCTGGACCTCGCAGGAGTTCGGCTGGGTCGAGCTGGACGACGCGTTCGCCACCGGTTCGTCGATCATGCCGCAGAAGAAGAACGCCGACATCGCCGAGCTGGCCCGGGGCAAGGCCGGTCGGCTGATCGGCGGGCTGGTCACCGTGCTGACCATGCTCAAGGGGCTGCCGCTGACCTACAACCGGGACATGCAGGAGGACAAGGAACCGGCCTTCGACGCGGTCGACACGCTCGAGCTGGTGGTGCCGGCGCTCGCCGGAATGATCACCACCATGACGGTACGGGTGGACCGGCTGGCCCAGGCCGCGCCGGCCGGCTACACGCTCGCGACCGAGGTGGCCGAGTGGCTGGTCCGCCGCGGCGTGCCGTTCCGCGACGCGCACGAGGTGACCGGTGCCCTGGTGGCGCTGTGCGTGGCCCGCGAGTGCGGGCTCGACGACGTCTCCGACGCCGACCTCGCCGCCGTCTCGCCTCATCTCACCCCGGACGTGCGGGAGGTCCTCTCGGTGGCCGGGGCCCTGGCCGCCCGGGTCACACCCGGCTCGACCGGGCCGGGCCCGGTGGCCGACCAGCTCTTCGCCGCTCAGCAGAGCGCGGACCGGTGGCGCGAGTGGGCCACCGGTCGGAACGGGTCGCGGTGACCGCGGCCACCCCGCACGACGCGGAACGGAGTCGCTGGATCACCGCGATGTGGTTGGTCGTGCTGGGCGCCGTTCAGTTCGTCGCCCTGTACGAGGTGATCCGGCTGTTCGTGAACCGCCGCCACGGGCAGGTGCTCGACACGATCGCCCTGGGTGGCAACTTCATCGGCAGCGACCGGGTCGACGGGGTCGTGGCGAGCGTGCTGTCGGCCATGTCGGTGGTGTCGGTGCTCGCCGCCACCGCCGTGGTGGCGTTCATCGCCCTGGCCCGGCGGCGGATCGCGGTCGGGCTGGCGGCGATCATGCTCATCGCCGGGTCCGCCGTCACCGCCCAGCAACTCAAGGGCCACCTCATCCGGCCGGACCTCGGTGTGGACCCGGAGCGGGCCACCGCCGGCAACAGCCTGCCCAGCGGGCACGCGACCGTGGCCGCGTCGGTCGCGGTGGCGCTGGTGCTCGTGCTTCCGCCGCGGGCCCGTGGCGTCGGCGCGCTGGTCGGCGCCGGCTACGCCGCGCTGGTCGGCGTGGCCACCATGTCGGCCGGCTGGCATCGGCCCAGCGACTCCATCGCCGCGTTCCTCATCGTCGGCCTGTGGGCGGCGGTCGCCGGCCTGGGTCTGCTCATCACGCCGCAGCTGGGCCTGCTCCAGCGCCGCCAGGTGTCCGGCCGGGCGCTCACGGCCGAGCCGGGGGAGTCGCACCGGTTCACGTTCGTGGTGCTGCTGGCCGTGGGCGTGGCGCTGCTCGTGGCCGCGGCGCTCACGATGGAGGTGACCGACCAGGTCGCGGCCCCGCCCGAGCTCCTGCCGTACCACCGACTCTTCATCGCGTACGCCGGTGCCGCGCTCGGCATCGCCGGCGCGGCCGCGCTGATGATGTCCCTGGTCCTCGCCACCGTGCACCGGGTGGTGCCGGAGCGCACCGTTGTCCCCGAGTCCGAGCCGGCCGCCGTCGGCGCGCCGTGACCGTCTCCCGGTTCGACTGGACCACCGCCCCGTCGTCGCAGATCGCCACGGTCGCCCGGTCCCTGCTCGGCTGGGAGCTGTCCGCCGGCGCGGTCCGGCTCCGGCTGACCGAACTCGAGGCCTACCGAGGGTCCGACGACCCGGCCTCGCACGCCTACCGGGGCAAGACGCCGCGCACCGCGGTCATGTTCGGCCCGGCCGGCGTGGCGTACGTGTACTTCGTCTTCGGCATGCACTGGTGCCTCAACATCGTCTGCGGCGAGGTGGGGTCAGCCTCGGCCGTCCTGGTCCGGGCGGGGGCCGTCATCGAGGGCGAGGACGTGGCCCGCGACCGTCGACAGTGGACCGGGCCGACGCACGAGCTGGCCCGCGGCCCGGGGCGGCTCGCCGTCGCGCTCGGCGTGGACTTCCGGGCGAACGGGACCTCGATGGTCGACGGGACCGGACCGCTCACCCTCGTGCCGCCGCACCGCCGGATCGACCCGGCACTCGTACGCGCGGGTCCACGGGTCGGCGTGGCCGCCGCGGCCGATCGCGAGTGGCGGTTCTGGCTGGACGGCGACAAGTCGGTGAGCGCCTACCGCCGCCACGTCCCCCGCGTCCGCCCCACCCGCCCCGCCAGCTGACCCGTACTCGTCGTGCGACCCCGCGTCCTCGACGGCTACGTGAGCTCGACGCGGGGCTCGGTGATGAGATGCAGGGGTTGGCCGCGCCACGGTACGGCGTGCTCGATCGCGCCGTCCCAGCCGACGATGCGGGCGACAGCCGAGCCGTTGTCCAGGTTCAGCATGTCGCCGTCGGGCGAGGTGCCTCCGCCGACGGCGTTGGCCCGGACCACCGCGACCACGCTGAGCCCGCCGACCCCGCCGGTCCCCTCACCGGCCCGGGTCAGGAAGACGTTCCCGTCGTCGCCGACCGGCACCCACAGCACCCGGTGCCGTTGGTAGGAGCCCAGGTTCGCGTGGCGGGTCGTGGTGGGCAGCCGCACCTCCGGCTCCGCCTCGAGGTCGGGCAGGAGCAGCAGCTCGTCCGTGAGCAGCACCGCGACGCCGGTCCCGAAGTAGCACACTCCGCGGACCGCCCTGTCGAACTCGTGCCGCCGCCACCGCCGGGTGGTGAGGTCCACCTCGATCGCCTCGCGGCCGGTCGCGGCGACGAGAAGGGGCAGCTCGTCGTGGAACGCGTCGTAGGTCACCCCGCTGTACCACTGTGGCTCCAACGGGTGGACGCCGTCGGAATCGACCACATAGGACTGCCAGAACCCCGGCCGGGGCGAGACCTGGTGACCCCAGCCGTACCCGGCCGGTCCGGTGCTGAAGTAGGCGAGCGTGCCGATGTCCGGGTGCGGCGGGTCGTAGTCGCGTGGTCGAGCGGTGCGCGCGATCGTGAGCCGGTCCGGGGCGACGACCGGGGCGGGGCGCGGCGCGAACGCGCGGTCCCACAGCTGGTCGAGCCCCTCGACCACGTAGCTGCGCAGCTCGCGCGGGCTGCCGACCGGGGCCGCCCGCAGGTGCATCGCGCCGTCGAGCTCGAACGCGTCCACGATCTCCGGCTCGCCCGGCCAGGGCTCCAGCTCGATCGGGTCGATGTGCAGGCCCGGGATGTCCACGGCCTCCACCACGAAGCCGCCCAGGCCGGCGGCGCTCACGATCGCCCCGTCCGGCGTCGCCTCCACCTCCAGCCAGCGCGGGTCGTCCAGGCCGAACCCCGTGACCCGCAACGCCATCCGCAGATGGTCGCGCAGCGGGGACGGCTCGTCGTCCCGCGGCGGCTCGAGGTCGGCCAGGCGCACCACCTCCCGGTCCTTGCGGCCGAACACCGCGCCGCCGGCCCGCGCCCCGACCACGATGACCCGCCCGTCCAGGGCAGGCGCGACACAGGTGCCGAACTGGCACGTGTACCACCGCACCGGGACGTCGGCCTTGTCGCCGAACCCGATCACGTGGATGCGCTCCAGGCTGGCCGAGACGAGCCAGTCGTCGACCACGGCGATGCGGGCCGGGTAGTCGTGTCCGTGTGGGTCCTCGTCGTCGAGGTGACCCCAGACGACACCCCACCCGGCGCCGGGCAGGTCGAGGTCGAGGATCCGCTGACCGTCCGGCCGTACCCCGATGATCTTCGCCTGCCCGTACCCGAAGAAGAAGTGCTCGCCGGCGGCGTCGAAGGCGTGCACGTGCGGCAGCGGTACCGGCGGAACGTCGAGCGCGACCGGACCGTCCGGCCGGACCAGCACCGGGGGCGCGTGGTCGTCGCGCTCGGGGAAGACCAGCACCGACCCGCCCGGGCCGGCGAACACATCGGCGCCGTCGGGCACGTGCGGCCGGGCCCAGTCGGGCAGCTCGTCCCGGGCCAGCTCGCCCGGCCGGTACGGCGCACCGGTGTACTCCTCACCCGGCGCCACGATGTCGTAGCTGTGCAGCGACCCCTTGATCCCCGGCGCGCGGGGGTCGGTGCAGAGCGGCTCGGGCCGCAGCCGCAGCACCCGGCTGCTCTCGGGCAGCACCACCGAATCGGCCGTGTCGCCCCGGGCGACGGCCCGGATCAGCGCCTCAGTACCGGGATGGTCGGCGGCCATCAGTGCCCGTTCCTCGGTGGCCAGCCCCGGGGCCCGGCGCAGCAGCTCGCGGGCGATCTCGACCTGACCCTCCTGGGCGGCGGCGTCCAGGACCGACACCCCGTCCGCGAGCACCCTCATCGCCTCCGCGCCGCCATCGAGCAGGGCGCGGACCATGCCCGGCGTACAGGCGAAGAAGAGCGGCGTCGCCCCGCGCTCGTCCAGCGGCATATCCGCATCAATGCCGCCGCGCAGCCACTGTTCCACCACGTCCACGCGGTCGGCCAGCACCGCGTCCTGGAACTCCCTCGCGTCAGGCATGGCCGACCGTACCGGATTCTCGGGTCCACGAGAGGGATCGGCTTCTGTCGGCATCTAGTGAGTTGATTGTCGCGATAGCGCCGCGAACCTAGGCTCCGCTTGGCCCAACCGCTCGATCAACCCGCGGCGCGTACCTGGAGGGAGGCCCGTGACCGTTGAGGACGAGCCCGAGCCTTCGCCGGTCCCGCGCGGTCGAGGGTGTCTCATCCCGGCCGTCATCGCCTCGACGATCCTGGTGCTGATGTGCGGCGCCGGCGGGATCCTGCGATACGCGAGCGTGTTGCGCGTCGCCCCGACGTCCACCGGCCCCACGACCACGCCGCCCACGCAGACCGCGGCGGTCCCGAGCCCGTCACCGACCCCGTCCGCCACCGAGCCGCCGACCACGACCCCGCCCCCGACGACGAGTCCCAAGCCGCCACGGGTGGACACGCTGAAGGTCAGCCAGGCGCCGACCTGCCCGTCCACCGGGTCGGGGCACATCCAGCTGCAGTGGACCGTCTCTGGCGGCGCCACCGGCTCGCAGCTCTTCGCCGACGGCGGCCTGGTCAACACGTACGGGAAGACGCAGACCGTGACGCTCGGTTTCGCCTGTGCCGGCAGCCCGGGCGCCACCGTGACCCACACGTACACGGTGAAGACCGTCGGGGGTGCGCCCCAGGCGACCCGGTCGGTCACCGCGTCCGCCACCATCCCGGCCTGAACGGCCTGAGGAACCAGTGGAGCGGCAACGTGTGGGACGACACCGGCCTGGCGGTCGACCCCTGACCGGTCAGCGGGCCAGTTCCCGACCGGTGGTCTCCTCCACGTACGCCGGGACCGAGCCCTCGTGCCGGTCGCCCGTGCTCGACGTGCCGGACGGCTCGAACATGAGGATCGACGCGCCCGGCGACGACGGCTTGTGCTCGGTGCCACGCGGCACGACGAACGTGTCGCCGGCCCGCAGCACCACCGTGCGTTCGCCCTGGGCGTCCCGGATCGCCACGTCGAACTGGCCGTCGAGCACGAGGAAGAACTCGTCGGTCTCCTCGTGCACGTGCCAGACGTGCTCGCCGTGGGCGTGCGCGATCTTCACGTCGTAGTCGTTCATGCGGGCCACGATGCGCGGGCTGTAGATGTCGTCGAACGACGCCAGGGCCTGGGTCAGGTTGACCGGGTCGGTGTCCATGGCCCCATCCTGCGCCACCGAACCGGTATGTGGCACCGGCCGTTTTCTCTCGGAGGAGTTGCCATGAAGATCCCACTTTCACCCGTACGGGCCGTCGCGCTCGCCGCTGCTCTCGCCCTACTGGTCGCCGGGTGCGCCACCGCCACCAGGTCCACGCCGTCCGCCGGCAGCGGCGGCCCTCCGGCGGTCGCGGCCGTGAACACGGCCAGCGGTCCGCTCGGGACCTACCTCACCGACTCGCGCGGCCGCGCCCTCTACCTCTGGGTGGCCGACACGGCCGGTACGTCCACCTGCGCGGGGGCCTGCGCCGCGACCTGGCCGCCCGTGACGACCGCCGGCGCACCGATGGCCGGGACCGGGGTCGACGCAGCCAAGCTCGGCACCGTTGCCCGGGGCGACGGGACCACCCAGGTCACCTACGACAAGCACCCGTTGTACCTGTTCGCGCTCGACATGGCCGCCGGTGACGTCAAGGGCCAGGGCTCGACCGGGTTCGGGGCGGCGTGGTGGCTGGTCACGCCGGACGGTACGGCGATCACCACGCCACTGCCGGCGACCGATGGCGGCGCTCCCATGGGCGGGTACTGATCGTCCCGCACAAGGGTGTGCATGTATGAGCGTGCGTGTAGCGGTCTGCCGCAGGCTGTGAACCGGGCGAATGTGCCGGCCCAGCGCGTAGACGGGGGCGCTGGGTGAGAGCCGTGCGGGACCGAAGGGTCCGGCTTCGCCCTGGAGATCGCGAGGGGGAAGCGATGCTCGACCGCCAGGTGGTTCAGATCACGATGGCGAGGTCAGCGATGGCCTCGGTCATCGGAGGTGAGCAGAAAGGGGAACGCCTCGACGGAGTGGTCGCGGTGCGGGCGCGGCTGACCGAGCTGGCCGCGGCGGCCCGCAGCGAGTGCCTGGCGCTGCTGCCCGCACTGCTCTCTCCTCAGGTCTGTCCGGCGACGCCGCCACCGTTGCCGGTCCGCTGGCGGGGTGTCTACCAGGACAGCCTGCGCGGCGATCCGAGCACGATCCGGCAGGCGCGGTCCCTCGCCGACCGCGGCGGGCAGGCCCGTACCACCGCGGCGGTGCCGATGCTGTTGTTCATCGTGGACCGCGGTGTGGCGGTCCTCGCGGTCGGTCCGCACGGCGACCGGTGCGACGCGGTGGTGTTGCACGGTTCCGTGGTCGAGGGCATGCACGCCCTGTTCGAGGAGTTCTGGGCGGCGGCGAGCCCGTGGGGTCCGCCGGCCGTGCCCAGCGAGCCCGACCTCACCGCCCAGCAGCGCGAGGTGGTCCGGCTGCTCGCCGAGGGACTGACCGACGAGGGCATCAGTCGCCGCATCGGCGTCTCGTTGCGTACGGTCCGCCGCATCGCGTCCGAACTGATGGTCCGGCTCACGGCCCGCAGCCGGTTCGAGGCCGGGGTGAAGGCGGCCCGGTCCGGCTGGATCGAGTAGGTCTGTCCACTGTGGTCTGCCGGGTCCGGCGCCAGCCGCCCGTCGCTCGGGTGATACTGGTCCGGTGACAGCGCCGTTCGGGGCCTACCAGGCCGAGATCTACCTGCTCGGGCTCGACGACGTCGTGCCTGCGTTCACCACCGACGGCAGCGCCCTGGAGGAGTCGGCCAAGCGGATCCTGGAGTCCGGACCGTTCTGGTACGTCGCCGGTGCGGCCGGCAGCGGCGCCACCGCGCGGGCGAACCGGGAGGCGTTCGACCGGTGGCGGATCGTGCCCAGGATGCTGCGCGACGCGACCCGGCGCACGCTGGCCACCTCCGTGCTCGGCACGTCCATGCCCGCGCCGGTCATGACCGCGCCGCTCGGGGTGCAGGCGATCCTGCACCCCGACGGCGAGCTGGCCACCGCCCGGGCGACCGCGGCACTGGGCGTACCGATGATCCTGTCGACGGCGTCGTCGCAGACCATCGAGGACGTGGCCGCGGCGTCCGGCGATGGCCCCCGGTGGTACCAGCTCTACTGGCCCAACGACGACGACGTCTGCGTGAGCATCCTCGAACGGGCCCAGAAGGCCGGGTTCACCCACTTGGTGGTCACCCTCGACACCTGGACGGTGGCCTGGCGCCCGCGCGACCTGGACGGGGCGTACCTGCCGTTCCTGCGCGGCGTGGGGACCGCGATCCCGTTCTCCGACCCGGCGTTCCGGGCCACCCTGGCCGCGCCGCCGGAGGAGGACCTGCCCTCGGCCGTCCTGAAGTGGGTCTCCACGTTCACCGGCGTGGACAAGAGCTGGGACCGGTTGCCGTTCCTGCGCCAGCACTGGGACGGACCGATCGTGCTCAAGGGGATCCTGCACCCGACCGACGCCCGGCGGGCGGCCGACGCCGGCATGGACGGCATCGTCGTGTCCAACCACGGCGGCCGGCAGGTCGACGGCGCGATCGCCGCGTTGGACGCGTTGCCGGCCGTGGTCGCCGCCGTCGGCGACCGGCTCGCGGTCCTGTTCGACTCCGGCATCCGTACCGGTGCCGATGTGGTCAAAGCCCTCGCGTTGGGCGCGCGGGCGGTGCTGATCGGCCGGCCGTTCGCGTACGGCCTCGCCCACGGCGGCGAGGACGGCGTGCGGCACGTGCTGCGCTCGCTGCTGGCCGACCTCGACCTGACCGTGGGACTGTCCGGCTACCGCGGAATCGCCGAGCTCACCCCGGAGGCGCTGACCCAGCGGCCGTGACCCGCGCGCTCCCGGGCGACCCCGTACGATGAGGCCTCCGTCCGGACGGAGGGTGTTTTGATGATCGACAACTCGTTGGCCGAGCTGCGCGCGCTGGTGAGGGATCCCGCCGCCGACCCTTCCGCGGTCCTGCTGCGGGCCAACGCGGTCGTCACCATGATGAGCGCCGCCGCCGAACAGGGCAGCCGGGTCGACGGGTACGAGGAGGCGGTGCGGCTGTTCAACGAGGTCGCCAGCCGCGCCCTGGATGTTCCGGCGGTGGCGATGAAGGCCCACGAACACCGCTCCAGCCTCGCGCTCTACCAGGCGCGGGTGGCCGGCGAGGAGGGCGACCTGGCGGGTGCCCTGCGCCACCGGACCGAGGGACTGGCGCAGCGCCGGGCCGCGCTGGCCCTGGTCGCGCCGGAGGCCAGCATCCGCCCGCAGTACCTGGTCCAGCTCGCCACCGAGCTCGCCGTCGGCCACCACTTCACCGGGGTGAATGAGTGCGACGAGGCGGTCGCGCTGTGTCGCGAGGCGCTGAGCCTGCCCGCCGGCCAGGCACCGGCGCTGCGGCCCGTGCTCGAGCACCATCTCGCGTTCTGCCTGCTGCAGCGGGCCGCATCGGTGTCGGCCTCGCCGGACCCGTTCCCGGCGACCGACCCCTCCGCGGACCTCGACGAGGCCGACGAGTTGCTGCGGCGGGTCATCGCCAGCGACGAGTCGATGCGGGCCCGGGCCGAGCAGCTGCGGTCCGAGCTGAGCAAGCTCCGCGTGCCCCGCTGACGCTCACCGGACTATCGGTTTATCAACCACGCCAGCGCGGCGAGCGTGGCGACCGCCTGCAGGGCCAGCACCAGGAGTACGTCGCGCAGGTCGCCCGGCGCCATCGTCGACGGCACGGCCAGCGAGGACCGGTGCAGCCCGCGGGCCTGCCTCAAGGCCAGCATCAGCTGGTCCGGGCTCCGGCCGGAGCCGAACCTCGTCGACCACGGCGCGGCCGAGACGACCCCGGTCCCGGCGACGTCGAGCCAGACCTGCCCGCCGACCCGGCCGACCCGGTTCACTGACGTCCATTCAAGCGACGCCGGTCTCCGCCAGATCGGCCTGATGGCGACGCCGCCACCGCTGAACGCCACCATCGGCCGCAGCCAGACCCGCCAGCCGGCGTAGTTCAGTAGGCCCAGCACGACGACCGCGATCAGGGTGCGCACCCACCCGTCGGTCTGGCCGAACAGTCCGACCGCCCAGCCGGCGACGACCGCCACGACCAGGATCAGCCCGTACGCGATGAGGCGGGACAGCCGGTGGTACCGGACGTGGTCGGGGGCCGCGGCGGCGTCATCGGGCCGGATCCGGCGCCGCTCCTCCGCGGTCAGTGGCCGCTCGCCTACGTCTGTAGCAGGCTCCTCGGTGAACGTGGGCTCCGTGGAACTTGGCGGCGTGGCCGCGTCGTGCAGCGACCCGAACGGCAGCATGTCCTGCGTCGTCCTCAGTGGACCGCTGGCGGACAGGGTCAGGTCCCCGATCCGGACGGTGCACCAGCGGCCCGGGATCGGGATCCCGTAGAGGACGGCCGGCTCGGGCGGCAGCATGCGCGGGTTGGTGCCGTGCGGGACGACCGGGGTCGCGTCGCTGGCCACGAGCAGGCTCGGGGCGTACTCGCGCATCAGGTCGTCGCGGACGGGCAGCTCGGCGAAGGGGAGGTCGGCCGCGGTGGCCTCGCCGGGGAAGAGCAGCACGTGTCCTGCGCGGCGCCGCACATAGACGCTCGTGGCAGGCTGCGGGCGGCGGAGCAGTCGGCGTCGCGGCAGGATGCGTTCGAGGCTGAACCAGACCAACCCGATGCCGGCCAGGCCGAGGCCGACCGTGTCCGTCCAGAAGAACGAGCCGTCGTACGGCTCGGCGACCGGCTGCAGCAGCCCGTGGTCGTCGACCGCGATCAGCGTGTTCGAGCTCACCGGGTACACCCGGGTGGACTTGACGGTTATCTCGCTGCTCTGACCGGGCGGGTAGGCGACCCGGATGGTGAACGTGCCGGGCTTGCCGGTGACCTTGACCGAGACGACCTTGGCCGAGCGCACCTGCGCCTCGACGCTGGCCTGGCGGGCGTGCCCGTAGAACGCGGCGCCGACGCCGAGTGCGATCAGGACCAGACCGACGGCGGCGCCGATGGGCGCGGTCCGCATCGGGAGCTTCGGGGCCGGCACCGACTCCTGCTCGGGCTTCCAGCCGCCCGGGGCTCGGCGAGGGTTGGTCAGCTCGGCCCAGACCACCGACCACACCGCTACGGCGACGACGGTCAGGGTGGCGAACTGCTTGGGGGCCAGGCCCGGGTGCAGGTGGTTGTAGTACAGCAGCCCTGCCGCGGCGCCGACCGCGGTGAGAGCGGCCAAGCGGCGCTGGACGAACGCCAGGACGACCGCTCCGGCCATCGCTGCATAGACGGCCTTCTGGCCGGGGTCCGGCGTGCACGGCGTCGCGGCCGTGCAGACCGGCAGTGTGGTATTGGTGAACGTCAGGACAAGTCCGATAAATCCCCCGCCGCAGATCATCGCGGCGGCGAGCCATTGACGGGACCGGGGGACTTCGAGCCGGCGCAGGAGAGCGGCGTCGGATCGGGTGAGGGGTGCTGCCACGAGGCCATGATTCATGACGGTCCGCGAAGGCAGCAAGGCCGGTCCCAGCCCGCGTCTCAGCCTCTGTAGAGACGCTCCGCGTACGACGGGCCGTACCACTCCTGCAATTGCTCCAGGGTCTCCGGCACGTCCTGCACCGCCTTCACCATCGCGGCGGTCTGCGGCAGGGCGTCCGGGCGCCAGGTGTCGGGCTCCCACAGCCGCGAGCGCATGAACGCCTTCGCGCAGTGGAAGAAGATCTGTTCAATGTGGACGACCATGGCGATCTGGGGCCGGTGGCCCTTGACCACCATCGCGTCGAAGTACGGCGCGTCCCGCACCAGCCGCACCTGGCCGTTGATGCGCAGCGTGTCGCCGCGTCCGGGCAGAAAGTAGAGCAGGCCCACGTGCGGATTGGCCAGCACGTTGCGGAATCCGTCGACCCGCTTGTTGCCGGGGCGGTCCGGGATCGCGATGGTGACGTCGTCGATGACGTGGGTGAACCCCGGCGGGTCACCCTTGGGGGAGACGTCGCAGGTGCCGTCGGCCCCGGCGGTCGCGATGAGACAGAACGGGGACGCGGCGAGCCAGTCCCGGTCGACCTGGTGCAGCGCCTTGCGCTCCTTGGTCGCCGCCCGGTGCTGGGGAAAGCCGTACAGCTCCCGCAGTTCTTCCTCGCTCGTGATCTCGATCTCCATGGTTTCCCCTCATCCCGCTGCCGCTAGCCAGGCGTCGACCTGGCTCAGTCTGGCCGTCTTGTCAGGGGCCGCGCACGCCCTTATCGAGGCCCGGGCGAGCTCGGCCAGCGCCACGTCGTCCAGACCCATTGTGTCGCGGGCGATCCGGTACTGGTCGGCCAGGCCGGATCCGAACAGCAGCGGGTCGTCGGCGCCGAGCGCCACCTCAACCCCGTTCTCCCGCAACGTGCGCAGGTCCATCTCGACCCCGAACGGCGGGTATGACGTTGGGCACACCTCGAGGGTGACTCGGTTCCGTGCCAGCTCTGCCATCAACCACTTGTCCTGCGTCGCGGTCACACCGTGGCCGATCCGGTGGGCGCCGTGGTCGATGCACGCGCGGATGTGGTCGGCACCGGTGTAGA
>Ga0068864_100001094_pt1 | contig 22718 bp, 13 predicted proteins | sample KBSSwiS72_FD_66586 | JGI IMG/M metagenome (GOLD analysis project Ga0068864, IMG submission 66586) | Switchgrass rhizosphere microbial communities from Kellogg Biological Station, Michigan, USA - KBS Switchgrass S7-2 | ecosystem: Host-associated > Plants > Roots > Rhizosphere > Soil ... | reverse complement strand
TCGCAGGAAAGGTTGCGGGGACGGTAGCACTGGAGACCTCCGTGCAGGGCGGGGAACACCTTCTACATTCAGCGGTGCGCTCAGGCATAAATTGGAACCCCTTCAAAGGTCGGTCGCTCTCCGAATATCTGCCCTTTAGCAAAAGGGTCACTACCAACGTGCCTCCTTCCCTAAAACCCAACCCCGTCGATTTTATCGGTCTTGAGACAGGTCAGGGTGGTCGTGTTTGGGTGACCACCGATGCCGTCAGTCATCTCCATATCGAGGATCTGGTCACTCAGTTCCAGCAAGGCCTTTCTCCAGGGAAAGCTATTGAAATTATTACGGGTACGCACGGTAATAGAGCTGGATATTTGAGCAAAGAAATCAACTTCCTGATCGAAGACTACGGCGTTGCACCGGCGGCTAGGAACATCACGATCCATAATGTAGCGACCATGACCAACGCCGAACTCAAGGCCGTTGTGCAGAGCGGTGGAGAGGTCATCCTCGCCTGGTGCGACAGCGAGTTCTCTCGACGAGTTATAGAGGCACTGGGAATGAATCTCAGAAAAGCGCCGTTCTAGGGAAGACTTGCAATGATCTCAAAGCGCTATCCCAACAACGGTCGGAGTGAGAACGGCGCAATGTTCCATTTATGTCGAAAGGTACGAGGTATTCATGAGTAGTTTTTCAAGCTCTCCACGTCTCCTCAAAAGGTGGCATCGTGCTGATCGATCCGAACACATCGGCCGTGCTGCCGACGATCACGTTGCAGTACAACCCGGACACGCTGACGCGCTCGCAAGGCTACGAACTCTATGAGTGAGATGATGAAAACAAGAGTGCACTCAGAAACCGCGTTAGCACCGGCTTCATCCTTTGCGCCGTTACCTTTCGGTGTAATGCAGCGCAAATGCGCGTGTGGAGGATCGAGTGGTCTGGCAGGCGGGTGTGAAAGTTGCACGAGTAAGAAACGACTTGGACTTCAAGCCAAACTCAAGGTTAGTGAGCTAGGGGATGTCTATGAACGGGAAGCGGACCGGGTTGCAGATCAGGTGATAGCAACACCCGCGGATTACGGCGTTACTAACGGACCACCGCAAATCCAACGCTTCTCAGGACCATCGAATGTACCGATGAATGACGCGCCAGCCAGCGTGGACCAAGCCCTGGCTAGTCTAGGCAGACCGCTCGATCCATCGTTGAGGTATGACATGGAGCGACGCTTTGGCCACGACTTTTCCCGAGTGCGGGTGCATAACGGCGGTGTTGCCGAACAGTCTGCCCAGGATGTGAGTGCGCGCGCTTACACAGTCGGACAACACCTCGTCTTCGGTTTGGGTCAGTGGGCACCGCAAACCGCCCAAGGAAGACGCTTGGTTGCCCATGAGTTGACACACGTCATACAGCAGTCCAACGCGGGCGTTCATGGAGATCTAAAAGTTGGAAATAGCTTGCAGCGTGCACCGGCTCCTCCACTAACCGGCGGAGCTACGAGTCCCACCAACCGCGGCGGGGGAGAGTTGGAGATGACAATGGTGAAACTTTTCGAAATGCTATCTCCTGAGACGCGGATCGGACTTACCAGAAACAAGACTATCGCTATCGGTTGGGTAAGTGGACCACGAGGATTCTTTGCCCGCGTTTTTACGGTTAGTGGAAACTGGATCAATCCCGATTTGGCGCAAGCGGCCAACCGAATGGGCTTAACTCGCTGGGATCCAACCCCAGAACTGGTTGGAAAGCGCTCGATTACAGGAGCAGCTGCCGATGCAGAGCAACTGTGCTTAAACGCAGCCAAAGCGATGAATCTAAGGGTTGAAGCGCTTGCGGTCTCACGACCGGTCTGCCAACACTGTGGATTGGCTATCTCGACTCATTACAACGGAGATGTATTGGTGGCTGAGGTGGCTATACCGAACAACCCTGTTCCACCTCGACGTGGCTCAATGACGCCGAAGCCGACCGACCTACCTGACTTAGGAAAGGCACCCAGAGGTCGAGCTGGGTCCAAGTTTGGCAGATTTGTCAAAGGAGCATTACCTGCACTCGATCTGAATGCACTTGATTGGCTAGCCCAGATGTACACACAGGGTTATATCGATTTCGGAGAGTTTGGAGATACTGGCGAACATTTGGGTCTCAGTCGCGAGGGTTTCGGCACCGTAACAACCAAGGCTTACGCCTTACCTCAAGACATGAGGATGCTGACACCGGAGGAAGCTGAAAGGAACCTGAAGGAGGGTGACTATTTTGTCAATAAATCGGGGCCAATTACTAGCAAGCTCTCCCCATTAATGCAGAGCCAGGGAGACTATGAGTGGTTTGAGCTTTGGCGAATCGAAGGTGGTCGCGCTGTCAACACAAAGTGCAAAACCAAGGATGGAAGTACCAGGTTGGTAAGTGCTTGGGTGGAATCAGATTTACGTAAGATTTGGAATCGCATGGCTTTTAGGTGCCCCACGGTTTTTACTTCGAACGAGGCATAAAACAACTATGAATAGTTTTCCAAACTCTCCCCGACTCCTAAAAGGCGGCATCGTGTTGATCGATCCGAACACATCAACTGTTCTTCGCACGATCACGTTGCAGTACAACCCTGACACGCTGACGCGCTCGCTTCAGATCAAAGCGCTGGCGGAGGGTGGGGATCGCTCGGACGCGATGCGACTGACTGGTCCACCAGTCGAGACGATCAAGATCGAGGTTGAGATTGATGCGACAGATAAGTTGGAGTTTCCCGATCAGAATGCGAACACTACAGAATTTGGAATACAGCCGGAGCTGGCGGCTCTGGAGACGATTGTTTATCCCAGCAGTTCGCAAATTCAATCAAACAATTCTTTAGCCAGGAGCGGGACGCTCGAGATCATCCCAATGGAGACACCGCTTACTCTGTTTATCTGGAGTAAGAGCCGAGTGCTACCGGTTCGCCTCACTGAATTTAGTATTACGGAAGAAGCTTTTGATCCGTCGCTCAATCCGATTCGCGCGAAGGTGAGCTTGGGTATGAGGGTCCTAAGTGTGAACGATCTGCCATTCAGTCATAAAGGCAGCAGTCTTTTCCTCGCTTATCAACAGCAGAAAGAGAATCTGGCGAAGAAGTCGGCGAGAGGCAATCTGCGGTCAACCGGCATCACCAGCATACAGTGAGGTAAATATGTTTTCGATTACGAGCCGTTACTACGGCATTGCGACGGTCACGCTGGAAAGGGCGGATGGCAAAAAGATCAACTACGTCCGACGCCGTTTTGTTCCACCCCCGGAACGCTTCGAACTCTTGGTCGAACATGTTGTCACCGAAGGTGAACGAGTCGACAACATCACGGCGCAGTACCTGGGCGACCCCGAACAATTCTGGCGCGTGTGTGACGCGAATGGCGCAGTTCGTCCTGATGAGCTGGTTGAAACCATCGGACGTCGAATCAGAATAACTCTGCCGGAAGGTATACCCGGAACTCCGAATGCTTAAAGGCTTTTATCTCGCATTATTAGTTGGACCAGTCGTGCCGGTACCGGTGCCCAAGTCCGTTCTTGATGCGTTGACCAGTGTTCAAGTCACGGTCGCGGCAGGTTCAGCAAGCGGGTTTCAACTTACTTTCTCTTTGAATAATCGATCGCCGCTCCACACGTTATTCCTGATTGCCGGAGCACAGGCGCCACTGATGCGCGTCATCATAATTTTGACCATAAACGGAACACCTCACGTGCTGATGGACGGAGTGATGACGAATCAACAGGTGAGCGCCGGCAACACGCCGGGCGAATCTACGCTGACGATTACCGGCGACGATCTGACGAAGGTCATGGCGTTGCAAGACTTCAGCGGGCTCCCTTACCCGGCGATGTCACCAGAGGTGCGTGTAACTTTGATAATTGCAAAGTACGCGATGTTTGGAATTATTCCGTTGGTAATACCATCTCCATTCACCGATTTCCCAATTCCAGTGGAACGCATTCCCAAACACAAGTGCACTGATCTGGCATATATCGAGAAGCTGGCGCGGCATGTTGGTTATGTCTTCTACCTGGACGCTGGCCCAATTCCAGGCACGAACGTGGCCTATTGGGGTCCCGAAATAAAAATAGGCGTACCGCAACCAGCGCTCAATTACGACATGGACGCGCACACCAATGTCGAGTCACTGAGTTTCAACTTTGATAGTGCGAACACGACCCTGCCGGTCGTCTTTATTCAGAACTCTTTTACCAAGTTCGCGATACCGCTTCCGATTCCTAAACTGAATCCGCTTCAACCTCCGCTGGGATTGATACCCGCGCCAGTCACCAATATCACGTTGCTAAAGGACACGGCAAAACTTTCTCCGATGGCTGCTATTGGCAGAGGTCTGGCAGCCGCGTCGCGCTCGGCAGATGCGGTATCGGGAAAAGGCTCGCTTGACGTTGTCCGTTACGGCCGGCTTTTGAAAGCGCGGCAACTGGTGGGCGTGCGTGGCGTAGGCATGGCTTTTGACGGTCTCTACTTTGTTAAGAGCGTTACTACCAATCTCAAACAGGGCGAGTTGAAACAGAGTTTCGAGCTGACCAGAAATGGTCTGGTCTCCATTACGCCGAGGGTGCCAGCATGAACAACTGCCAGGAAAGCGACAGCTCGAGTGACGGTCAAAAATATTATGGAAAGTATCGTGGAATGGTTCTGAATAACATCGATCCGTTACAAATCGGACGATTGATGGTCCAGGTTCCTGATATCGAGGGCCTGTTCCCATCGAGTTGGGCCATGCCTTGTTTTCCCATCAGCGGAAGACAGATGGGTGCATACATGATTCCCCAGACAGGCGCGGGCGTTTGGGTGGAGTTTGAGCAGGGCGACCCTGATTATCCAATTTGGAGCGGTTGTTGGTATGGCTCATCCGCGGAGGTGCCGGCGCTGGCTCTGGCTGGAAATCCTCTCAGCCCCAACATCGTTCTGCAAACAGGATTTCAGAACGCAATCGTCATCAGCGATCTGCCTGGGCCAACAGGCGGAATCATGCTTCGGAGCACGTCCGGCGCAACACTGATTGTTAACGACACAGGGATCTACATTCAAAACGGTAAGGGCGCAATGCTGACAATGATTGGACCGACCGTGACCATCAACAATGGCGCGTTCACCGTAATCTAGTTCAGAGAACTCGAATCAAAGGAGAAGGCGATGCCTGGTTTTTTACTTCATCTTGGTGCCACTGTCCGCTGTTCCCACGCAGGGCAAGCTCAGCCCACTGCGGTGAATCCACGTGTGCTGGTCAGTGGTCAACCGACTGTTACGATCGCGTCGCCTTATGTTGTTGCCGGTTGTGCGATGCCTTCTCCCTCCGCTGGAAATGGCCCCTGCGTCACTGCGCAATTTGTGAGTGCGGCCACTCGGTTGACCTCAAACGGTCAACCTCTATTGCTGCTGGACAGTCAGGCCATCTGCGCACCGACCGGTACACCGCTTCTCATTCTCTCGACTCAAACTCGCGCTTCAGGAATCTGACACACGATGAATCTCGATTTTCCATTTCGTTTTGATACGCGAGGCCGGAGTGCTGAGACGGACGACAGCAGCCATGTGCGCGATCTGATCGAGCAGGTGCTGTTCACAGCGCCCGGAGAGCGAGTGAATCGCCCGGATTTTGGGTGTGGATTGCAGCGCCTGGTTTTCGCTCCCAACAGCGACGAGTTGGCCGCGGCGACGCAGTTTCTCGCGCAAGGGTCGCTCCAGCAGTGGCTGGGGGATCTGATTGAGGTGAACGAGGTGCAGGTGGAGAGTTCAGACTCGATTCTGCTGGTAAATATTCAGTACACGCTTCGCCGCACACAGCAACAGCAAACAGCTCAGTTCACTCGCGGAGGTACGTTGTAATGATTTACTTCTGCTGTGACGATGACCGGCGCCGCAATGCCGTGAAAGCGCATGACACGCTAAACGGTATCGACTTCCTTGAAGTGGTAGACGATCACGACGATCCGTTCGAACAACGCCAGCGAACTCTGCTCGTTCATTTCATCGACAAGGACACAGTTGAGGGACAGGAAAGTCTGGCCAACGTGTTGGCCCAGATTAAGATTGAGAACGTGCGAATTGAAGGCGGAGAGCGCACGCGCGACGTCGTTGTCACCAACGTCGCCGTCTCGCCGCCCAACGTACTGACGGTTGAAGTTTCCAAAGCCGGCGATTTTTCGACCTACACTTTGCGTCTTGTCAAAGATGCAAATTCCGATGAACCACCGGACGGACTTGATCCAGTTCTTTCCGCGGTGAGTTTTTCGTTTAAGGTTGCTTGTCCCAGCCACTTCGACTGCAAGACCCCGCGCATCTGTTTAGCTGAACCGAAGAAAGAACCTGAAATCGATTATCTCGCGAAGGACTATGCCAGCTTTCGTCAGCTAATACTCGATCGGCTTGCAGTGCTGGCACCGCAGTGGCGGGAACGCAATCCATCTGATCTGGGTATTGCTTTAGTGGAGCTACTCGCTTATGTCGGCGATTACCTGAGTTATCAACAGGACGCAGTATCTACTGAGAGTTACCTTGGCACAGCGCGCCGGCGAGCTTCGATTCGGCGGCATGCGCGGCTGGTTGACTATCCCATGCACGATGGCCGCAACGCACGCGTCTGGGTGCAGGTATGTGTTGAAGCCGACAACGTCAAACTGCCCGGCGGGACGCAGCTCTTGACGAGGGTTCCCAATCTCAGAACGAGAATCAGCCCACCTTCCGGTTCGCCGCCGTTATTGTCCGCAGATCATGAACAGGCAATAAGTACCGGCGCGGTTGTGTTCGAGACAATGGCAGAGGCCACCCTTCATCAAGCGAACAACGAAATAAACTTCTACACATGGGGCGATGATCGATGCTGTCTACCAAAAGGCGGGACGCGTGCCACTCTTAAGCAGAGTAATGAAAGCGGGCTCATCAATCTCGCACCTGGTGATGTTCTTGTCTTTATCGAGAAGAGGAACCCTACTAACGGCAACGAAGAAGAGGCTGATCCATCTCATCGACACGCCGTCCGTTTGATTGATGTCAAACCAGTGACCGACCCGTTGTTCAAGGAACTATCAAGCAGTCAAGACATGCGAGTCGTCGAGATTGAGTGGGGCGAGGCTGATGCCCTGCCTTTTCCACTCTGTTTGTGGGAGGTGAGTGTTGATGGTGACACTCTAAAAAGAGAGCCGGTAAGCATCGCCTTGGGCAACATTGTGCTGGCGGACCACGGCCGGACTATTAGGGATGAAACCCTGTCTCCAGTGCCGGAATTTAATAACGTGCTGACGAAAGTTCAACCTGCAAGCGCAAACGCTTGTAAGGAACACGAAATTCGGCGAACTGCGCCGCGCTTCCGGCCAAAGTTGAAAAAAACGCCTTTGACGCAGCGCGCACCATACGAGCCAGACAACCTGCCGAAATCAGCAACTGCGACAATCGAACTCTCGATCAACGATCCACTCAAGTTTCCGTTGGCGGCGGTGACATTGCATGAGCTCGATGGAGAGGAGAGTTGGGAAGCGAGGCGAGATCTACTTAATAGTGGGCCCGGTGACAAAGCGTTCGTTGTCGAGATCGAGGCAGAGGGTTCGGCGTACCTTCGCTTTGGCGACGGTCAACAGGGTTTGCGTCCCGCGGGCGGGATGACGTTGCTGAGTACCTATCGAGTTGGTAACGGAACCGCCGGGAACATCGGAGCGAATAGTTTGGCTCACATTGTGACTGACGTGGCAGTCAAAGAAGGCGGGGTCACAAACTTTCTGCCCGCAAAGGGAGGAATTAATGCGGAGACAATCGAAGAAGTTCGGCGGCGCGCACCCAGCGCTTTCCGCAAACAGGAGCGTGCCGTTACTCCGAGTGACTACGAGGAGATAGTAACCCGCCGGGAGATTGCCGAAGCCTGCAGTCTCGACGTCCAGCGTGCGGCGGCTACTCTTCGATGGACCGGCAGTTGGTACACGATGTTCCTAACTATTGATCGCTTTAAAGGCAAACAGGTCGACACAGATTTTGAGCGACAACTGCGCGGCTGCATGGAACGTTTTCGCATGGCTGGACAGGATCTCGAGGTCGATGGTCCACGCGACGTGCCATTGGAAATTGTGCTCGGTGTTTGTGTGAAATCCGGTTACTTCTTCAGTGACGTCGCGCAAGCGCTGCTCGAACTATTTGGCAATCGTGTTCTTCCTGACGGCCGCCTCGGCGTTTTTCATCCGGACAATTTCAGTTTTGGGCAACCGGTCTACCTGAGTTCCTTAATCGCTGCCGCCCAGGCGGTCACAGGCGTTGAGTCGGTCAACGTAAAGAAATTTCAACGGCAGGGAATTGACAGCAATGAAGCGCTCCTGACCGGTAAGTTGACGCTGGGCCGGTTGGAGATTGCCCGGCTCGACAACGATCGAAACTTCCCGGAACGGGGTGTATTTATTCTCGAACGAGGCTGACGATGATTTCAGCGGTTGATGCGATCACTAATCTAAACGACTGCGGTTGCTGTGAGGGTATTTCTACCGAAACCCCGCTCACTGTATTCAATCGGCCAGGGTTATTTGCGATCGCCTACCGTGTAGGCACTCATGCAGAGTTCAAGGAGACCCTGGTTGCGCGCCTCTCTGGTTCGAACGAACCGGCGTTGCGTAATCTCACCACGCGCGACGACGACGACTTCTCCATCGCGCTGTTAGACGCGTGGGCTGCTGTCGGTGATGTACTGACGTTTTATCAGGAACGGATCGCCAACGAAGCCTATCTTCGTACCGCGACGGAGAGATTGTCTGTCCTCGAGTTGGCGCGTTTGATTAATTACCAGTTGCGCCCGGGAGTAGCGGCCAGCACGTATCTGGCATTCAATCTCGAAGATGCCCCGGGAGCGTTAGGCCAGGGACTTGCAATCGGGACAACAGCACCGATTGTCCCGGAGGCATTGCCACCCATCACCATCGGCGTCGGAGCCAAAGTACAAAGTATCCCTGGGCCAGGCGAGCAGGCCCAGACTTTTGAAACAGTCGAGGAGCTTGAGGCACGAGTCACATGGAATGCAATAAAGCCGCGTTTGACACAACCTCAGAAGATCGCAAAGACGATGCAGACGGTGTTTTTCGCAGGCAGGGAAACAAATCTCAAGCAAGGCGATCGGCTTTTGATTTTTGTGACCGAGAGCAATTGGGCCGTCAAGCCGATCTTGAAAGTGACAGTGGATGATAAGGCTGACACAACACGAGTAGACTTTGCCACGAAGCCTCCGTCCCCGCTCGATTTCACGCGGCCGCAGGGACTCTCGACAGGTTTAATCAAAGAGTTTTCCACAAAGGTTTCACTGTCTAACAATAACTCGCTTCAGATCGTCTCCCAGAGTTGGAAGTCGCAGGACCTTTTCGCCCTGGCTAAGATCCAGGGATGGAATGTCAATGAGCTGGAAGCGAACATCACGAAGCACAGGTCAATACCGTCTGTGACAAAAGCAGGCGTTTTTGCATTTCGCCAGCACGTTGGGATCTTCGGCCACAATGCCCCTCATCACAGCAGCTTGCTGAATCCCAGCGGAGGCACTCTTTATCCTAACGATTGGGACGAGGCTGGATTTGAGATCTGGAAGGACTCAATGACGACGTCGTCTGCGTATTACACTGACGCCGATATTTTTCTGGAGCGCAACCTCTCAGGAGTCACGAAAGAAAGCTGGGTCGTACTTGAGTTAGCGACAGCAGCCGGAACAGACCTTGCTCTTTACATAACTGCGGATGTTAAGGAAGCTTCGCTCGCCGGTTTTGGTATAAGTGGAAAGTCAACCGGTTTGAGACTGGCTAAGCCCAATGGAGCTGTTCTTGAGAGCAATCCAACCGACAAACCCGCAAAATTCCTGGTGCGAAAAACCAACGCTCTGGTTCAGAGCGAGAAGCTTTCCCTGGCTGAAGTACCAATTCCGGGGCCATTGGATCCGGCGCAGGTATTCGCACAGGGAATTACCCTCGATGGTCCATACATCGATTTAAAGCCCGGACAAAGAATAATCCTCACAGGAGAACGGAATGATCTCATTGGTGTCGTTGCGAGCGAGACATTCACTCTCAAGGATGTCGTGCTCGAAGAAGGCTTTACTGTGATTACTCTCAACCAGGAGCCTCTCTACAGCTATGTGCGCAACACTGTCATCATAAATGCCAATATTGCTTTGGCAACTCACGGCGAAACTGTAATCGATACTCTGGGCGGCGGAGACGCCAGCCAGTCTTTCCAACGCTTCGTTCTACGCCAGCCACCAGTCACTTACGTCACCGCCTCGAACCCCAGCGGCGCCTTGTCCACTCTCGAAGTTCGGGTCAACGACATACTTTGGCGTGAAGTGCCTGACTTCTTCGGGTATGGGCCAGGCGATCGGATCTATGTCACGCTATTAGATGACGATGGCAAGACGACTGTGATTTTCGGGAATGGAGAGACAGGTGCTCGGTTGCCGACGGGCCAGGAGAATGTAAAGGCTACCTACCGCAAAGGAATCGGCGTGCCTGGTCTCGTGAAGGCTCATCAGCTCACGCAGTTGATGACTCGCCCGCTGGGAGTTAAAGGCGTAACTAACCCAAACGCGGCGAGCGGCGCAGCCGACCCCGAGAAGTTAAGCGATGCGAGACGCAACGCGCCACTTACGATTTTGACTCTCGGTCGCATCGTCTCATTGCAGGATTACCAGGATTTCTCACGCGCTTTTAGTGGAATAGGAAAAGCGCTGGCCACACCGTTTCAAGTCGGTGAAAAGAATGGCGTCTTGGTGTCAATTTCCGGCGCTAACGGGACCGAGGTCACAACCGACAGCGCGCTTTACTCCAGCCTTCTCACGGCGATCGAAGAAGCAGGTGATCCTACAGTGCCAGTACTTCTCAAGTCTTACCAACCGAGGTTCTTTAGATTATCAGCGCAAGTGAAGATCGATCCTGATTTCTTACCGGCGAACGTGTTGGCGCAAATCGATGAAGAGCTGCGCGAGAGGTTTTCCTTCCTGTCTCGCGATTTTGGCCAGCCTGTTCACCGAAGTGAAGTCATCGCACTCATACAGATTGTCGCTGGCGTCGTGGCAGTAAACGTCACTGAGTTTTACCGATCCGATGAGAGTCCCACGCTGCACCTGCATTTGATAGCTACAGTTCCGGCCCGGGGAGGAGAAGATCTTCTACCTGCCGAGATCTTGATGCTTGATCCACGGCCCCTCACCTTCGAGGTATTGCAATGAGTTTTGATGTGAACAGGATCTACGAACTGCTTCCGGCGGTTTACCGCATTCGCGACACAGAGGTGGCGCAGCGGTTAGGGCAGTCGGAAGGAGTGTCAAAGCAGGGGCCTTTGAAAGCTCTACTCACGGTGATCGCTGAACAGGCCGCAGTATTAGAAGAAGACCTGGATCAACTCTATGACGATCTGTTCATTGAAACCTGTGCTGAATGGGTCGTCCCTTATATCGGGGACCTTGTTAACGCAGGCAGAGTATTTGCTTTTCCCGGTGCGCGTTTTACCGAGCGCGCTTTCGTCGCTAACACAATGGCTTATCGTCGCCGGAAGGGGACGGCTGCCGTCCTTGAGCAGTTAGCTCGCGACGTCACCGGATGGAACGCCAGCGTGGTTGAATATTTCCAACTCCTAGCGACCACGCAGTACATGAATCACATTCGTCTCGAGAACCTCTCAGTTGCCAATCTTCGTCATTCGGAACCGCTGGAGTTCGTTTCCACACCTTTCAACAAAGTCAGTCACACTGCCGACGTCCGCCGGATTGCATCGGAGCGTGGAAAGTACAACATACCCAACATCGGGATCTTTCTATGGCGCATTAATAATTACTCGATTACCAACGGGCCTGCTTTTAAGGTGGATGATCGGCGCTACTTGTTTGACGCCCTGGGCAAGGACACGCAGTTCTACAACAAACCTGAAACCGAAGCTGAGATCACGCATCTTGCCGAACCGGTCAATGTTGCCATGCCAATCACTCGTCGCGTTTTGGATCGCCATCTCGACAAATACTACGGCGTGCAAACTGGAGGTCAGGTTAGGAGCATTTTGATCAACAGGGACGGTGATTTCGTTTTACCCGACCCTGATGTCCCTGGTCCTCCCGAACCGAAGCTCTCCGATCTAATCGTGGTTTGCGATCTGAGCGACGTAACCGATTCTTCAGGCAACGTCATTGGCTGGGCGCATAAACCGGAGAATCGAATTTCAATTGATCCCGTTTTGGGCCGGCTCGCGTTTCCCGAAAACGAACCTCCACCACAAACAGTGCACGTGACCTTCAACTACGGCTTTAGTGCTGAGATGGGAGGAGGGGAGTACAGTCGTGGAACTACCTTCAGCAACTTACAGAGAGTAATCAGGGTTCCGAGAGACGAGTCGACTATTCAGTTGGCTCTTACAAAACTGATCTCAGAGTTGGGCGGTCCCTCGCAACTCGACGGAGGCGTGATCGAGATCGAGAAACCTAAAACTGCAGCGACCAGCAACTATCACGATCTAAGCGGAACTGTCACGGTGCCGTCGGGTAAGGTCATCGAGATTCGTGCTGTGGACCATCATCGACCGGTGATCAGGCTGACAGGAGATTTGCTGGTAAGCGGCGATGGTGATGGACAGTTACTACTGAACGGGTTGCTGATATCCGGTGGCACTCTCCGTCTGCCTGCGACCAGCAGGTTGCGCTTGATACGGTTTACTCACTGCACGCTGGCCCCCGTAACTCTTATTGCACCATCGAGTTCGGCCCCTGCTCTGCCAAGTCTTCTCGTTGAATCGGCGGATGTAACCGTTGAGTTGAACTCGAGTATCAGTGGACCAATAGGCGCCGTCGATGGTGCTCACGTCTCTATTCACAACAGCATTGTCGACTCGGGAAGTGAAACCGAGGTGGCTTACGCAGACGTCCTGACTTTAAACAACAGCTCCCCGCCTGGTCTAACTCCCTTCGGCGAACCAGGTGCGCCGCTTCAAGTTGTCAACAGCACAATAATCGGGAAGGTCAACACGCTAACGATGGAGTTGGCGTCGAACACAATTTTTCTGGCTGATCTGGGTCCAGGTGATTTGTGGCCCGCACCTGTCCACGCAAAGCGGTTGCAAACTGGTTGCGTGCGATTCTCCTATGTCCCACCCGGATCTCGATTGCCTCGTTTGTACCGGTGTCAGCCTGCAGATGCCGTTGACGCCGCGCGGGTGCATCCGATGTTTACTTCCTTACGCTACGGCGATGCAGGTTATTGCCAACTCAGTCAGATGTGTGCGGCCGAGATTCGCCAGGGCGCGGACGATCAATCGGAAATCGGCGCATTTCACGATCTGTACCAACCACAACGCGAAGCCAACCTCAGTGCCAGCCTCAATGATTACCTGCGTTTTGGATTAGAGGCGGGCATTTTTTTCGCGAGTTAGCCACCGACGGAACTGGAGGACCATCATGCCAGGCGATTATAGCCGCAAAATATTCCGCAATCGCAAACACTACAGCGGCGTGCTTATGCAGCAGGGGCGAGTGCAGCTTGATGCCGATTGGAATGAGCAATTAGATATTCAGTTGCACCGCACCGAAGCCGAATCGATCGACGTCATAGGGCGATGTGGAGTACCGCGGAATAATAGTGGCTTCAAAATTGGCTCAACGCCGGACGGCCAGGATCTTACGATCTCCGCCGGACGCATTTACGTGGACGGCTTGCTGTGTGAGTTAGAGGAGGCGACTACTTACATCAGTCAGCCCCACCTTCCAAATCCGGAGCAGACGACCGTCGGAGCGGAACCAACGCGTTTAAATCTGACCACTGGACGCTACGTGGTTTACCTCGATGCCTGGCAACTGGAGCGCACGGCCCTCGACGATCGGCTGATTCGTGAGGTGGCGCTGGGCGGACCAGATACCACTACCAGAATCCAAAACGTCTGGCAGGTGAGGCTTCTGCCAGTGAGTGAAACCAGGCCGCCAAACGGTGGTCCGGCTGAAAGCGTCACGTGTAAGACGCCGTTCATCGAATTCGAGGAAGCCACAGCAGCCAGCACCGGCACCCTGAAAGCGCAAACCGCGCCTCCCAAACCTGAGGAAGATCCCTGCTTGTTGCCTCCGACAAGCGGATACAGCCTGCTCGAGAACCAGTTGTACAGAGTTGAAATTCAGACCGGGGGAACACTAACTCCGGCCGGTGGTCCAGTAACCTTCAAGTGGTCTCGCGATAATGCTTCAGTTGGAACCACCGTCGTTAGCATCGCCGATGCCACCGCCACGGTCACAGAGATCGGCAAAGATGAATTGTTGAGTTTCGCCAGCGGTCAATGGGTCGAGATCGTGGACGAAGAATCGACGCTGAAAGCCCGGCCTCAGGTTTTGGTACAGATCGACAAGGTTCAACGGGCGACGCGTGAAATCACTTTCAAAACTTCATTGGCGCCATTTGCGAACTTAACCGGACTGAAGCTCCGCCGTTGGGACCAGGCGAACGACGCAAATGAGAACGGGCTTCAAGCGACGACGGGAGTCTGGATTGATATTGAAGCTGGCGTTCAGGTGCAATTTTCTGAAGGTACCTATCACGCGGGTGATTATTGGTTAATCCCCGCGCGTACCTTGACACGCGAAATCGAATGGCCTCCGTTTGAGATCCCGAATACACAACCCTTACCACAACCACCTCTCGGTGTTCGTCATCATTTTTGCCGTCTGGCACTATTGGAAGTAAATGATGGTGCTCTGGAACTCCACGATTGCCGCACTACGTTTCCACCGCTGACCGAACTACTTAACTTCTTCCACGTTGGTGGAACTGGCCAGGAGGGTGCGCCGGGCGTGAGATTACCGTGCCCGCTCGAAGTGGGTGTCACGAACGGCAACCTTCCAGTTCCGGGAGCCAGAGTTAGATTTGTGGTTGGTCCTGGAGCAGGTGTCTTGCATTCCGCCACTGGTTCGGGTTCGGAGGTAATCGTCGAGACGAACGAGCGTGGTGTGGCCCAGTGTGCGTGGGAACTGGGAAGGGACCAACAAAGACAGCAATGTATCCGGGTTGAGGCGACGCTTTTTGACGAGGAGGATAAGCCCTTCGCTCCAGCGCTTCATTTCAATGCCAGTTTGAGCAATGCCAGAGATGAAGAACGCGGAATTACGGTTAGGGAAATCATCGCCACCTCTGATGGGAAACCGTTATTGAATGACAGCCTCGTTTCAGTGTCGAGACTGCAGAGCGGCGTGACAATCGTCTGCGACCAAAAAATCGCCCCAAACGCAGGCGGAGGCTTGAAGCCTCCCAGCCCCTTTCCGGAGAACATTGCCGGCAAGCCAACTTGTTTCATAACTCTTGATCTGCCTTACCCGATCGGCGGCGACACAGAACTTTGGGACTCCAGTGATATCGTTGGATTTCAACCACTGATTCTGGCAGGACAACTGTCGATTAAAGAGGAGAGAATGCTTTGGTCCCCATCCTCAGACGCTAATCGTTGGCTGCAGGGACGACTGTTTCCGGCGTTGGTACGAATTGCCGATCGCGTGCTAGCGCATTTGACCATCAAAGGCAATTTTATCTTTGCTGAAGAAAGTCCCAGTCTGAATTTAGACGGTGATGTGTTTGGAAGGCCGAAAGAGGAAAACCGAATCGATGTCGGCCTCCCGAGCGGGGATAGCCGAAGAGGTGGCGATCTTGAAATGTGGTTTTGGCTGAGCCACCAGGAAATCATCGGACGGAACTTAACCATTAGAGTTGACGCCAATACTATTGTTGGAACGTTGTTGGATAACGCTGGAGCGGTTGTGCCAAACGCTACGGTAAGGCTCAGTGGTCCGATTGAAGACCGCACTACTACTACTGGCGCTCAGGGAAGATTCAAGTTCGTGGACCTTCCCCGTGGAACCTACGTGATTAGTGTTCTAGGCGCGGATGAGCAAACAGTAACCATCAGTTGAGTGTCAGAACTCTACCCGCGCTGACTCTCGACGACGGAAAAGAACCTCTCGTGCCAGAGGTTTGTGAAAGTAGCGAAGGTCAGAGATGTGTAGCCTCACCAAAATCAGGGTCATTAAAACTACGCAGCTCGTTGGACCAACAAACGCCGAGCGAATTTGTGGTCGGTTGGCAACAGACCCGAACCGCTCCAAAACCGGATCTTAAACTCTCGAAAATGGTCCAATAATCCGAGAGGTCACTGCACTCAACATGACCGGATAGCTAATCAGCGAATTCCTCCAACCGCATTGTTCAATAAACGGCAACAAAGGTTTTTCGTTATGCCGCCGGAAAGGCGTAATATGTTCAAGGCTAACAATTCAGTCGAGAACCGGAACCTTACCTGACCGATTCAACACCGCCGCGGGCTAGTTCGTGTTCGACAGTGAAGGGAGCAAGACTTTAGTGCGACTTGCAACCCGAATGCGACTGCGGACGCAACGTCGCGTGGCGCCAAGTCGGGGCGAGCGCATGATCTGCGGGAATCTCAAAACGCGGACTGTAATTTTTCTTCTCATTATCCTGCCTTGGTCGATCTCTAGTGGAGTGGTGTTCGCACTCACTCCGAAGAATGTCATCACTCAATATGCTCACGAAACATGGACAACGGAAGATGGTCTGCCGCAAAACTCAATCAACGATATCTTGCAAACCCGCGATGGCTATTTGTGGGTCGCCACTTTCGGTGGATTAGTGCGCTTCGATGGGGCGCAATTTATGGTTTTCGATAGAAGCATTGAAGGCATAAAGAGCCAGCGCATCAAGGCTTTGTATGAAGACAAAAAAGGCACGCTTTGGGCTGCTACCGAAGATGGAATGTTGATTCGATACCGCGACGGAAAATTCACTACCTATACTCTCCAAGACGGATTGCCCAGCGAGGAAGCTTTCAGAATTGAAGAAGATGATGAAAGCAATCTCTGGATTATCGAACGCGGAGTGGTCGTCAAATTCAATGGTGAGAATTTCGTTAGTTATCGGCGTGAATCCTTTCTTCGACCTAATGCGCAGGATGATGAACGCTACTCAAGATACAAAGTATGGTGGAGCTACGATGCCGCAGAGTTACAGTGTTTTCTCAAAGGTCGAATGCAAACCTACTTGCTTCCCGAGTTATCAAGTGTTCAGATCGTCAATGTCGATACAGACAACAAAGGCAATCTTTGGATTCAGACCAAAGGCGCCGGAATATTCAGATTACAGGATGAACAACTCAAACACCTCACTACTCGAGAAGGCTTGCCGAGCAATGACCTGACCGCCTATTTCCTCGAAGATAGCAACGGGAATCTTTGGGTGGCTGATCACAAGAACCACTCGTTGTACCGGATTAAGAATGGCGAAACCCAATTAATACGAACATTCGCGCCGTTCTGGCTCGCCGTACTTTACGAAGACCGTGAAGGCACTGTCTGGATTGGCACAGCTTCAGGCCTATACCAAATGTGCGAAGCCGCAATCACTCTCTACACCAGGCGCAATGGTCTTTCGTGGAATGAGACATATTCAGTCTTCCAGGACCGTGCCGGCGCTATCTGGATAGGTACCTGGGGTGGCGGAGTAAACAGGTATGAAAACGGGCGCTTTCTCAGCTATCAGAAGGCGGAAGGTTTGCCTTCGTACAATATTACGTCCATCTACCAGGATCACTCCGGAAGATTGTGGGTTGGTGCGAACGGTGGAGTCAGCTATTTCGACAACGGTCGCTTCAAGCCCTACGAGGACAAGTACGGATTCCTCAAGCGCGATGTTTGGGCGATTCAACAGGACCGTGCAGGCGATTTCTGGTTCGCCACGGACGCGGGCCTCGTTAAGTTGAAAGACGGCAACCTCACTGAATACACCACGAAAGATGGCTTGTCCCACAATGTGATTCGGTCGTTGTTTGAGGACCATAGGGGAACGCTTTGGATAGGTACTGACCAGGGACTCACGCGATTGAGAAATGAAGTATTCACCGCTTACACCGAGCGTGATGGATTCATTGGAAATCAAGTCCGAGCGATTTACGAAGACAGCGAAGGGGTATTGTGGATAGGGACTTATGACGGTGGGCTGTATCGCATGAGAGATGAGCAGTTGACGCGCTACACCACTAAAGACGGGTTGCACGACAACGGCGTATTCGCCATTTTGGAAGATGACAAAGGAAACTTCTGGATGAGTTGCAATCGCGGCATCTATCGCGTGAGCCGCCAGGAGTTGAATGATTTTGCAGAAGGAAAAATTCGCTCGATCACATCAGTTGTTTACGGCACGAAAGATGGCTTAGGCACCTTGGAATGCAACGGCGGTCGTCAGCCTTCGAGCTTGAAAACGAGAGACAATAAGCTCTGGTTTCCGACTATGGCTGGCGTTGCAGTGATTAACCCAAGTGCTCTGCAAATCAACTTACAGCCGCCTCCAGTCATCATCGAAAAATTTCATTCAGTCGACGAAACGATTGACTTTCCGAGCAGCGTGGAGATTGCGCCAATTCAAGAAAGTTTTGAGATACGCTACACAGCACCGAGCTTCGTCAAACCCGAGTACATCAAATTCAAATACAAGCTTGAAGGACTTGATAACGATTGGGTGGACGCAGGAACTCGCCGCGTCGCGTACTACAACTATGTGCCGCCCGGCGAATACATGTTCACCGTCATAGCCGCAAACAGCGACGGCGTTTGGAACCAAACTGGCCGGGCCATTCACATCATAGTAATGCCCTACTGGTGGGAAAGAAGATGGGTGCAAGCGTTCATGATCTTCATCGTGGTGCTGAGCCTATTTTTATCCATCCTCTTCTGGTATAGACGCCGGGCGGCACATCTGGCGCAGGAGCATGCGTTACAGCAGGAATTCTCGCGCCGGCTAATTGCTTCGATTGATCGGGAACGCAAACGCATTGCCGATGATCTGCACAACGAGCCTAAGCAATACTTATTTGCGATAAGCAAATACGCATGGTTAATGCTACAGGGGCCGAATGGTCTCACCGCAACCTTCAAGAGCGTGCCCGAAGACTCAACGCATTTAGCAGTTGAGTATGCTCGTGAGATTGAAACGCTGGCCGATAGAGCCGGCGTTGAAATGAAAAGCATTATCGAAAACTTGCGTCCGACACAATTAAAAGAACTTCGATTAACGGCAGCCATTGAGGATTGGATTGCTAGAAGTACCGAGTTGTCGGCCGTCAATTTCTCGCGTGATGTCGACTCGATTGACGGGATCTTTGGAGACGAAGATGAAGTCAACATCTATCGCATCATGCAAGAATGCATAAGCAACATCGTGAAGCACTCGCAGGCTATGGATGCCTTCATCAGCATCAAACGAGATGAGCATGCAATCCTTTTCACCGTCAGAGACAACGGCAAAGGCTTCGTCGTCAGCAAGTCGAATCGCATAGCTGGAGATGGCTTTGGACTAAAGCTCATTCAAGAGCGCGCACAAATGATGGGCGGCGAGGCTGTTATAAAATCCGCGCCTGGTCATGGAACACAGATAACAATCAAACTAATATTGCCGCCACAAAGAATTGGCACGCCGAACGCAGCATGATCTTCGGGTGCATGCTTCGCGGGCCACAGCTATGAGAGAGATAAGAGTCGTTATAGTTGATGACCATCCCATTGCCAGACAAGGCTTGTTGGCAATCTTCAAGACTGACACAAGTATCAAGGTCGTGGGCGACGCTCACAATGCACAGGAAGGCATCACGAAAGTGACGGCACTCAAACCCGACATCGCAATTGTGGATGTTGAGATGAGCAGGGACACGAAAGACGGATTTGTCATAGCCCGCGAGCTGCGCGAGAAGGGCTTCACCGGTGCAATCATCTTCCTCACACACCTCGACAACAAATACTGCTTCGAAAAATTTCTGCGTTCCGGCGAAAAGGGCTACATCATTAAGAACGACTCACCCGAAGCGATCTTCGAAGGCATAAAGACTGTCGCATCAGGAGATACATTTATCAGCACCGAGATGCTGAAAAAGGTTCCAGCTTATTACAGCTCTGAGGGAATCGATCTCGACAGAGTGCACCTGACACCACGCGAGATCGAAGTGTTGGACTCCCTCATCGAATATCTAACCAGCAAAGAGATCGGTCAAAGATTAGGCATAGAACATCGCACCGTTGAGAAGCACTTGCAGAACCTTCACGAGAAACTCAACTTACACAGCAAAGATACCCTCATTGCGTGGTGGCTTGAAAAACGCCCTCTCTAGTTCTACATAGAAACTACTTACTCCTGCGTAGCTACGAATGGCTAATCCGTGCACTGTTTCTTATAACTCTGCGCTCCGAGTGCAAGGACCATCGTTATAAATAGGTCGCCGACGCTTTGTTGGTTGTTCTTCACCGCGGAAAAGGAGTTGCTATGACTTACCAATCTCACAAGACTATTTCCGCATTCTTCGCCGGCTTATTCTGCATCACGATCTTATGCGTGTTGGCATATACCCCGTCGTCAGGTCATGGTAGTTATGCACCTGCTCAACAACATAGTAAGTCTCCGCTCGGCGTCAGCGCTTGGTGGCCTCTTGATGATCCGAACGTCGCGGTTCGTACTTATCTGCCGATGTCACCGCCACCGCCAATGACTTGCTCCAGAATCGCCTTTGACTCCACCCGCGACGGCAATTACGAGATTTACGTGATGAACAGCGACGGGAGCAATCAGACTCGTCTCACTAATAACTCGGCCAATGATGCGCGAGCGTCAATCAGCGCGGACGGAAACAAGATCGCTTTCGGATCCAACCGTGACGGCAACTACGAGATTTATCTGATGAATGCGGACGGCAGCGGGCAAATTCGCCTTACCGACAACCCCGCCGATGATTTCATCCCTAACTTCAGTCCAGACAGCAGCAAGATTGTTTTTGAGTCCGTTCGTGACGGCAACTACGAGGTTTACGTGATGAATGCCGACGGAACGAATCAAACGCGACTTACCAACAATCCGGCACGGGATGGCAATCCCGCATTCAGTCCTGACGGCAGCAAGATTGTCTTTGAGTCCAGCCGCGACGGCAACTCCGAAATTTACGTGACGAACGCAGACGGCTCGGGACAGACGCGTCTCACCAACAACCCAGCCGAAGATGGTGATCCGTTCTTCAGTCCGGACAGTACCAGGATCGCCTTTGAAACTAACCGCGACGGCGATTTCTGGGAGATTTACCTAATGAACGCGGACGGGACGGGGCCGACGCGTCTCACGAACAACATGGCACATGACACCGACCCATTCTTCAGTCCTGACGGCAGCAAAATCGCCTTTGAGACTAACCGCGACGGCGGTTTCTATGAGATTTACGTGATGAGCGCAGACGGGACTGGACAGACCAATCTCAGTAATAGTCCAGAGCACGACTTCAGCCCGTCTTGGAGCGGCTGTCAAGCAGGTCCAACGCCCACACCAACACCCACGCCGAGTTGTGTCCACCCTGCAAACGATCTGTTGAGTTGGTGGCCAGGTGACGGTACCGCCATCGATATACAAGATGGCAACAACGGCACGCTGCAAAACGGAACCTCATTCGCGTCCGGCATCGTCAACCAGGCGTTTAGTTTCACTGGAACCGGAGACGTACTCGTGCCCGACTCTGCAAACTTGAATTTCAGCGAGAACGATCCGATCACAGTTGAGGCGTGGGTGTTCAGGAGCGGATCTTCGTCCGTTATGCATATTTTAGGCAAACGAGTTGGTTGTGGAGGCGCCGGCATTCATTATCAATTAGCCTTTGACGGTAAGGGACTGCGGTTCGACGGAGATTCTGGCGGCGCGTGCGGGAACAACGGAGCTTGCTCCAGCATCAGTCCTCCGGTCAATGAGTGGACGCATGTAGCGGGGACTTACGATGGAACAACTTTCAAAATCTATGTTAATGGGCAGTTAGCTGGAAGTGGCAGTGGCACCCTCGGTTCGGCAAACGCTGAACCTTTACTGATCGGAGCTTCGGGAACGTGTGATTCCTCAACGCGGTGGAAAGGCTTAATTGATGAACTCACAATCTACAGGCGCGCGCTTTCAGCTTCAGAAATCCAGGACATCTTCAATGCGGGGAGCGTGGGCAAGTGTAAGGCGCAGGCATCGCCTACTCCTACACCGACGCCAACTCCGTCGCCGAGTCCAACACCAACGGACACGGTTACCCATTGCTACATCTCAAGCGGTAGCCAGAGCTGCAAGTCGGTGGCGGTGATTGACACTTCCATGCATACCGAAGTTGCACGGATACCGATGGAGAATGAAGAACAGGGGACAGGCGGGATTCCGACGGAGTTAACAATCACGCCCGACGGGCGATTTGTTTACGTTTTGCGCGCTGCTGATGTCGGTGTTGTTGATACGGCTACGAATGTCGAAGTCGCTGCTATTCCGACGCCTGACGGCTGCGGCTACGACAACGTCAGGAGTCATATCATGATGAGTCCTGACGGCACCCGAGTCTATGCGACAAGCAATGGTAGCGGCTGCGAGTCCTTAGCAGTGATTGACACCTCTACGAACACCGAGATCGCTCGCATACCGATGGAGAGTGAAGAGCAAGGGACAGGCGGGCCGCCGGCGGAGTTAGCGATTACGCCAGACGGACAGTTCGTTTATGTTTTGCGCGGCGTGGATGTTGGCGTTGTTGATACGGCTACGAATGTCGAAGTCGCTGCTATTCCGACGCCTGACGGCTGCGGTTATGACAACGTCAGGAGTCATATCGTGATGAGTCCTGACGGCACCCGCGTCTATGCGACAAGCAATGGTAACGGCTGCAAGTCTTTAGCGGTGATTGATACCTCGACGAA
>Ga0068864_100001091_pt1 | contig 22748 bp, 23 predicted proteins | sample KBSSwiS72_FD_66586 | JGI IMG/M metagenome (GOLD analysis project Ga0068864, IMG submission 66586) | Switchgrass rhizosphere microbial communities from Kellogg Biological Station, Michigan, USA - KBS Switchgrass S7-2 | ecosystem: Host-associated > Plants > Roots > Rhizosphere > Soil ... | reverse complement strand
CCCTTCTCCCCTTGTGGGAGAAGGTGGCCCGAAGGGCCGGATGAGGGGGAGTCGCGAGCGCACCGGCCGCGTCATTCCCCCTCACGCTTCCGCCGCTGCGCGGCTCCCTCCCTCTCCCACAGGGGGAGAGGGAAACTGGTCAGGAACCCCTTATGGAACTCGAAGTCAGCGCCGAGGCCAAGGACAAGCGCCTCAACCGCATGATCGCCATCACCGTCGTCGCGCTGTCGGTGTTCACCGGCCTGTGCAACATCAAGGACGGCAACCTCGTCCAGAATATGGCGCTGGCCAAGGCCGATTCGGTCGATCGCTGGGCGCAGTACCAGGCGACCCGCACCAAGAGCCATATCGCCGAGACCTCGCTCGACGAGATCAACGTCATCGCCTCGGGGTCACCCGGCAACAAGGCCGCGGCGGCGGCGCAGGCGCGCCTCGCCGCCGACATCGCCAAATACAAGGCGGAGGCACCGCGTCTCGCCAGGGAGGCGAAGGCGCTGTCCGATCGCTACGACGCGCTCAACCTGCACGACGACCAGTTCGATGCCAGCGACGCGCTGGTCGCCACCGCCATCTCGATGGCCGCGGTCGCCGCGCTGGCGGAAAGCTCGGGGCTGCTGATCGCGGCCTGGATCTTCGGCGCGTTCGGCGTCTTCATGGGCGTGTGCGGCTTCGCCGGCTGGGCTTTCCATCCCGACGTGCTGAGCAATTTCCTCGGCTGAGCGGGGCGGTGCCTGCCCCCGCTTACTTCGCCAGGCTGGCCAGCTTGCCGGCGTCGACCGACGCGACCGCCTGTTTGAGCACGTCGATGCTCGGCGCGCTTCCTTCCGCGGAGACGGTGAAGCGGCTCGCCGCCATGGTCGAATAGGCGCCCGAATGGTCCTGATTATCCCACCGCTCGCTGACCATCGCGCCATCGACCATCTGGGTCTTCTCGTAGCCCGTGGCGGTGGTCTTGCTCGATTGCAGGTTCATCGCCCCGCCAAGCGACGCCACCGCGCCCATCGCGCCGATATCGGCGACCGACAGGCGGAAGCTCTGCTCGCCCTGGGTGTAGCGCGCATTGGCGGTGCTGCCGTTGATGCCCGCGGCGCCCCCGCTCTGCGTCTCGACCTCGCCGCGCGTGAAGCCGGCGATCGCGGCCGGCAGCATGCCCTGCAACGCCTCGACCGGCACCGCCGAACTGTGCCCGCTCGCCGCATCGGCCCGCATCTGCACGCTCGCCGCCTCCATCTTCTCACCGGCCGCCTTCAGCCGGTCGAGATCGACCGAGCCGACGCCCGGCACCGAGACGGTGCCGCTGACCGTGCCGGCATCGGCGGTCAGCGTGGGGCGCATCATCCCGGCGGTCATCGTGCTGGTGATCGCGCCCACCACAAAGAAGATCACGACGCAAACGACCAGCGTGACCGCATAATAGGCCACCGCCTTGTCGGCTGGCGCCTTCATCAGCAGCGGCAGCCCGACCCACATCAGATAGAGCGAGTAGAAGCCGAGCAGGCCGAGGAAGAACAGGCCCGGTATGATCTGCACGATCCCGATGATCAGCGCCGCCGTCGCCGAAAAGGCTGCGACCTTCATCGCCGAAACCGCATTCTTGGTCGCGCCGAAGCTCGGCGCCAGCGCATCGATCACCAGCGCGAAGATGACGATGCCGACCAGCGAGGAGACGTAGCGGATTACCGCCATTTCGAGCGAGCCGATCAGTGGCGGACGATAGGTGACGCCAAGGAAGCTGAAGCCGAACAGCTGCATGCCGATCAGGCTGGCCACCGGGCCGATCGCCGCGAGCGGCACGACCCAGGTCATGAAGATGCCCTTCGCCGTCATCGGTTCGGCGTCGATCGCCGCCCATTCGGCGGCGGGACTGAGCATCAGGCGCTTGATGCGCTCGATCATGCCCTTTGAACGGTCACCCGGAAACTGCGTCGCCATGGTTGTGCTCCCCATCAGAATTGCACCCGATCTGGACGTTATACCGCTTTTGCCGGCGGCGAAGATAGGACCGATTCGTCACGTCGCCGGGCGGGTGCCGCGCTTGCCGGGCGGTGCGGCCATGCTATCCCGCTGCATCCTTCCCCGGAGACCTGATCCCATGCGCCCGCGCTTCCTCACCCTGCTGCCCGCCTGCGCGCTGCTCGCCGCCACGCCGACGCTTGCCGCGCCGATCCGCCAATATGCCGGCCTCGCGCTGGCGCCCAAGGGTGATGTGCTGGCGACGGTCGAGTCGGCCGAGGCCGATCACGGCGTCATCACACTGCGCTCGGCGCGCACCGGCAAGGTGCTGCGCGCGATCGATCCGTGCGCGCGATGTGGCTATTCGGGCCTGGCCTTCGCCCCCGACGGCAGCCTCGCCTATCTCGCCCGTGATCGCGCCGCTGGCACGGTCATGCTGATGGTCGATCGCGGCCAGGCCCAACGCACCGTCGTGACCATCGCCGGCATCGCCCAGACCCCGCGCTGGTCGCCCGACGGCAGGCGCATCGCGCTGCTGGTGACGATCGGCGCCGCCAAGGAATCCGGCGCGACCCAGGCCGGTGTGCGCCAGGTCGGCGAGATCGGCGAGCATAGCGACGAACAGCGCCTCGCCGTCTTCGATGTCGCCGGCGCGCCGCTCGCGGCGGCGGCGGTCAGGCCCGTGTCGCCCGCGAACCGCTATATCTACGAATATGACTGGACGCCCGACGGCCGCGGCTTCGTCGCGACCACCGCGCTCGGCAATGGCGACAATAACTGGTGGATCGCGACGCTCGATGCGATCGACGCCACGACGGGTGAGGTGCGCAATATCGCCCGGCCCAAGGCGCAGATCAACAACCCGCGCATCTCGCCCGACGGCAAGACGGTCGCCTTCATCGGCGGCCTGATGAGCGATTTCGGCTCCATCGGCGGCGATCTGTGGACCGTGCCGTTCGCCGGCGGCGATCCGGTCGACGTCACCAGGGACGGGCGTTTCACCGTCACCTCATTGTCGAGCGCGGGCAATGACTGGCGCCGGTCGCGCGGCGTCGCGCTGCAACGTGACCGCGCCGGCCTGCTCTCGCCCGGCGAGCGGAGCGGTCTTGCATGGAGCCGCCCCGCCAGCTTCTCGGCCGGCGACGGGCGCGCGGCGTTCAGCGCCGATGGCCGCATTGTGGCGATGGTGGTGCAGGACTTCACCCATGCCCCGGCAATCTACGCCGGGCCGGTGGCGGCGCCGGTGCAGGTCACGCACGACAATGACGCCGCCCCCGCGCTGGCCGAGGTGCGCAGCGTCAACTGGCAGAATGACGGCTACGCCGTACAGGGCTGGTTGCTCGCCCCGCCCGGTGCCGATCCGGCGATCAAGCATCCGATGGTCACCATCGTCCATGGCGGTCCCGCCGCCGCCAATGTGCCGGGCTATCTGGCGCGCGGCGCGACCAACGACCTGCTCGCCGCCGGCTATTATGTCTTCCTGCCCAATCCGCGCGGCAGCTATGGCCAGGGTGAGGCCTTCACCGCCGCCAATCGCCGCGATTTCGGCGGCGGCGACCTGCGCGACATCCTCACCGGCATCGACGCGGTCGAGCGGGTCGCGCCGGTCGATGACGCGCGGCTCGGCCTGACCGGCGGCAGCTATGGCGGCTTCATGGCGATGTGGGCCAACACCCGGACCGACCGCTTCAAGGCGATCGTCGCCGGCGCCGGCATATCCAACTGGATCAGCTATTACGGCACCAACGGCATCGACCAGTGGATGCTGCCCTTCTTCGGCAAGACGATGTACGACGACCCCAGGGTCTTTGAGGACGCCTCGGCGATCTACCATATGAAGACCGCGAAGACGCCGACCTTCATCTATGTCGGCGAACGCGACATCGAGGTGCCGCCGACCCAGTCGATCGAGTACTGGCACGCGCTGAAGGACATGGGCGTCGCGACCAGCCTGGTGATCTACCCCGAGGAAGGCCATGGCATCCGCGGCCCCGCCAACGCCGCCGATGTGCGCAGGCGCACGGTGGCGTGGTTTGATCGGTATCTGGGGAAATGATCTCAACTCCCTCTCCCTTTGGGAGAGGGAAGGGGCCCGCGCCGAAGGCGTGGGAAGGGTGAGGGCAGTCAATGGAGCGGTGCGTTTACTGCCCTCCTCCGGCGCTTCGCGCCACCTTCTCCCAAAGGGAGAAGGATTTAACGGATCGGCTTGCCCGAATCCTTCCACCGGTCGAGGATCTGCGAGTCGTCGGTCTGGTAGCCCGGCGGCACCACCGACGAAGCCTGGGCCTGCGCACGCGGTGCGGGAATCGCCGTCGCCAGCGGCTTGCCGCTCTGCGCATAGGCCGGCTGGATCGAGGCGGGCGCGGTGATGCGTGGCGCGACCACCGGCGGGGCGGGGATCGCCGCGAGGATCGGGGCAGGCTCGGCCCGTGGATGCGGCGCTGGCAGCGGCTCGCCACCGCGATAGCCCTGGTTGAACGCCGCCGGCGTGCCCCACCAGCCCTGCCAGCGGTGGAAGAAATGCGCGCCGATCGCCGCGGTCATCACCAGGCTGCGGTTCCAGCGCGGCGTCACCGCATAGGTGTGGTAATGCGTCGCCAGGCCGACCGGCGCGAACACCCGCCCGTCGAGCGCCGCCGCCGCGACCTTCGCCGCGCGGATCCAGTAATCGCGGTTGGGGGCGCGCGCCGCCGAGCCGTCACAGGCGAAGCTGAACTGGCAGCCGCTATGCTCCGATCCCTGATAGACCACGCCGCACACCGTCGCCGGGAAGGCCGGGTGCCGCACGCGGTTGAGCACGACCTGCGCCACCGCCTGCTGCCCGGCATCGGGCTCGCGCGCCGCCTCGTAATAGACCGCCGCGGTCAGGCACTGCAGCGCGCGGCTGCGGTCGGCGGCGCTGGCGTTACGCATCGAAAAGGGCTGGGCCGGGTGGATGCTGGCGTCGGCGGCATAGTCCCCGGCATCGGGCGGCAGCGGCAGATCGGGCAGCGCGATGCTGCCGGTCGCGCCGGTGATCGCGGTCTCTTCCGGCTGGCCATCGGCCGCCGGCACCGGCGCGGGATCGTCGACATAGAGCGCGGCGGCACCGGGGAAATGCTCTTCCGCCTCATAGCCGACCGGCGGTGGCGGCGCCTCGGCGACGATCTCGGGCCGCGACGCGATCGCGCGCAGCGCGGCATGCGCCGACACGCCGGCGCAGATCGCGAAGGCGATGCCCAGCGCGCCGACCCTGCTCAGCCGCCGCATGCGAAACCATTCCCTGATCGTGAACAAATTCATCAGCGCGAGGCATTCCCGAGCCGGACCACACCGGCGCATAGCGCCATAACCGATTTTCGTTACCGAAACCGCACCTGATTTTGCCCTGTATCGCCGCGAAACACTTGATGGTTAATGTAATTTTTCTGCGAGCACCGTCGCTGCGGTGCCCGTGCCTCAGTGCGCCAGCGGCGGCGCGCCGGCGCCATCGTGCGGCACGGCATGGTGATGGATCGCCGGCGCCTTGCGCCGCGCGGCCTTGCGCAGCGCGCGCGCGAACTGACGCCCCTCACTGACCAGCTTGGCCTTGTCGAAGCACGCCACGGCACCGCGTTCCAGCGTGTCATGTTCCGCCGGCGAGCCGGCCCGTGTGTGGGACGAGACGACCATCACCGGGGCGTGTGGCCCCTTGGCCAGCTCGTCGAGAAAGGCCAGCCCATCGATCCCCGGCATGGCGAGATCCAGCGTGATCACGCTCGGGCCGTGTCGGGCGATCAGCGCGCGCGCGCTCGGGACGTCGCTCGCCGAGGCGATCACCGCCAGATCCGGCTCGTTTTCGAGTATTTGCTCGATGATGGCACGTACCGTCATGGAGTCGTCGATCACCAGGACCGTCAGCATTGTCGTTCTCCCGACAACCTCCATGATCCCCGCGCATTGACGCGCTGTTTCCAAGGCCTTCCGTAGTTTCCCGGGGGCCGTCGCCGTTTGGCGGGCGGCGATGCCGGCAACGGCGGCGATCACGGGATGAAGCTGCGCCCGGGACGTTGCCAAAACATGTCGGAGGATGGTTACCAATCCCCGGCCAGACCGGTGGCCCCGGGCCGCACGAGGGGGAAATTCCGTGGTCGGTTCGCGCGGCGCGCAGGGTCATTCCGGCGACGCGTAGAGCGCCCAGCTGCTGGCGAGATCCTGCACGACATGGCCGAGTGACTTGTAGATGGTGACCTGCTCCGCCGATTGCCGCCCGGCGACGCGGCCGGCCAGCACCTCGCCGATCTCGGCGGCGATATGGTCGTCGCCGATCAGCCCGGCCTCGCGCGCACGACGAAATTCGCCGCCCTGCGCCAGCACGCCCTCGCGGCTGTCGACGACGAAGCGGGCGCGTGCGACCAGCTCGTTGTCGATCTCGGCCGGCCCGGCATGGCTCGACCCGACCACGTTGACGTGCGTGCCCGGCCGCACCCAGGCGCCCTTGAGGATCGGATCGAACGCCGCGCTGACCGTGCAGACGATATCGGCCTGCGCCACCGCCAAGGGCACATCGCCGCTCGCCGCGATGTCGATGTCGAGCTCGTCGCGCATCCGGGCGGCGAAGGCGGCGGCGCGGTCGGCCGACCGTCCCCACACGCGGACCTCGCGCAGCCGGCGGACCTTCGAGATTGCGCGGATGTGCGTCGCCGCCTGCTCGCCATAGCCGAGGATCGCCAGCCGATCGGCGTCGGGCCGGGCCAGCGCGTCGGTCGCGACGGCGCTGGCCGCGGCGGTACGGATCGCGGTGATCTCTCCGGCGTGCGCCACGCACACCGGCGCGCCGCTTTCCGGGTCGAACAGCACCACCACGCCCTGATGCGACTGACGCCCCTTGGCGAAATTGTCCGCGAACACGCTGATCAGTTTGGCGCCGAACGGCCCGTCCGCCGCCATCGCCCCGGGCATCACGCCAAACAGCCGCCCCTCGCCGAGCGGGATGATCGCGCGCAGCAACTGCCGCGTCTCGCCGGTCGAAAAGGCGATCATCGCCTCGCGCACGATCGGGATGCAGCGATCGTAGGTCAGTCGTTCCCGCACCTCGTCGCGATCGATCATCCGCATGCTGGGCTCCGGCGTGGTCAGGCTTTCGGGTGACGGCGAGCACGAAGGGCGAGGATGTGTCACTGTCCGCGATCTTGTGCGCAGGAGCACGGGTGGTTAGCGCAACGTCGCGCTGTCGAGGTTGAGGCTCGCTGCCGGGATGACCTCCAGCTGGGGATAATTCTTGCGCAGCGCGTCGACGAACAGCTTCGCGTCGCCGACCACGACGATGCTCGCCCTGCTCGGGTCCATCAGCGTGGCGGCGGCGCGCTGCACCGCGGCGGGGTCGACGCCGCTGACCGACGGGATGTAGCGCTGCAGCTCGTCCACCGCCACGCCCTGCTCGACGAAGCCGGCGAGCGTGGCGGCGATGCCGCCGGTGGTCTCGGTGGCGCGGCCGAAATTGCCGATCAGCACCGCCTTGCGCGCGTCGAGCTCGCTCGTCGCGACCGGCTCGACACCCAGCCGCTTCATCTCGGCGACGATGATCGCCACCGTTTCCGGCGCGGTCGGGTTCTTGGTCGAGGTGCGGCCGGAGAGCGAGCCCCCCTCGCGCCGCGCCGACAGGCTGCTGCCGGCGCCGTAAGCGAGGCCGCGCTTGATCCGGATCTCCTCGTTGAGCCGCGCCGAATAGCCGCCGCCGAGCACGGCATTGGCGACCGAGGCGGGGTAGTAGTTCGGGTCGCTGCGGGCGATGGCCGGACGGGCGACGACGACGCCGGCCTGGCCGGCGGCCGGCATGTCGACCACCACCACGCGGGGCGTCGGCGCGGCTGATACCGCGGCCGCGGCGGGTGGCGCGCCGGCGGGGGCGGTCCAGGTGGCGAAGTTGCGCTCGGCCAGCGTCCGTGCCGTCGCTGGCGTGATGTCGCCGACCATCACCAGCGTTGCACGACCGGGCTGCCAGGCCGCGCGGTAAGCGCCGACGACGTCGCTGCGTGTGATCGCCTTGAGCGAGTTCGACGTGCCGGACAGCGCATGGCCATAAGGGCCGTCGCCGAACACCGTTCGCGACGAGACCAGCGCGGCGAGCTGTGGCGGGTTCTTGATCGTGACATTGACGCCGTCGATCGCCTGGGCGCGGGCGCGCTCGATCTCGTCGGCCGCGAAGGCGGGGTGCTGCGCGACGTCGGCGAGGATCGCCAGCGCCGGCGCGATCTGGTCGGCCTTGACGTCGATCGACACGGTCGAGCCGTCCCAGTCGGCACTGCTCTCGATCGACCCGCCGAGCGTCTCGATCTGCTGCGCGATCTGCGTGGCCGAGCGGGTCCTGGTGCCCTTGGTCATCAGGTCGGAGGTGAGGCTGAACAGCCCGGCGCGATTGCCGGGGTCGGCCGCGCCGCCGGTGGTGGTGACCAGCGCGGCGGTGAGCAGCGGCAGTTCGTGCCGCTCCACCACCAGCACGGTCAGGCCGTTGGCGAGCTTCATCGTCACCGGCGCCGGGATGGCGGGGACGATCGGGGCACCGGGCGCGGGCGGCTGGATGCGCTGCGCCTCGCTCGCCTCGGTAAAGACCTCGACATGCGGTGGGGCGACCAGTGGCTGGGTCACCACGGTCGAGGCGACGGTGATCGGCGTGGCCGTCGCGCCGGCCGGGGCCATTTCGGCGGGGAGGTAGCGGATCGTCGCCGAACGCTGGTCGCGCAGATATTTGCGCGCGACGCGCTGCACATCGGCGGCGGTGACGCGCGCGACGGCGGCGAGATCGCGATCGGCGGCGCGCGGATCGCCGTCGATGATCGTCGCCTCGGCGATGGTCGTCGCCTTGCCTTCGGCCGTCTCTCGCGCGCGCAGCGTGGTGGTGAGGATCTGGTTGCGCGCCTTGGCCAGCTCGGCCGCGGTCACCGGCGCATCGCGCAGCCGCGCGACCTCGCGGCGCAACGCCGCCTCGCCGGCCTCGGCGGTCTTGCCGCTGGCCATGATCGCCAGCACCGCGATGTTGCCCGGGCCCTGCTTGGAATCGACGAAGCTCTCGGCCGATTGGGCGAGCTGATCACGATAGACCAGGCTCTGGTACAGCCGCGAGCTCTCGCCGCCCGACAATATGGTGTTGAGCACCGCCAGCGCCGGGCCGTCCGGGTCGCGATCGGGCGGGATCGGGTAGGAGATCAGCACGGCGGGCAGCGGCGTATTGGGTTCATAGATGGTGCGGCTGACCGCGACGGTGCGCTCCGGCTCGGTCACGGTGACGCGCGGGATCGACCAGTCGGGGCGCTTGATGGGGCCGAAATACCGGTCGACCCATGTGTCGAGCTGTGCCGGATCGAAATTGCCCGCCACCACCAGCACGGCATTGTCGGGTCGGTAATAGAGCGCGTGGAAGGCGCGGACATCGTCGATCTGCGCGCTGTCGAGATTGTCGATGCTGCCGATCGTGCCGCGCGCATAGGGATGGGTGGTGTAGGAAATGGCCGGGAAATAGAGCGAGAACAGCTTGCCGTACGGCCGCGCATTGGTGTTCTGGCGCAGTTCTTCCTTCACCACGTCGCGTTCGGACGAGAAGCTCTTCGGCTCGACCACCAGGCTGGCCATGCGATCGGCCTCGGCGAACAGCAGGCGCTGCAGGTGGTTGGCCGGGATGACCTCGTGATATTCGGTGTAGTCGTCATTGGTCGAGGCGTTGTTGTTGCCGCCGACATCCTCGGTCAGCCGGTCCATCTGCTCGGCGGCGAGGTTGCGCGACGCCTTGAACATGAGATGCTCGAACATGTGCGCGAAACCCGAACGGCCGACCGGATCGTTCTTCGAGCCGACATCATACCATACCTGGACCGAGACATTGGCGGTGCCGGTGTCGCGAATGGCATAGACGCGCAGGCCGTTGGCGAGCGTGCGCTCGGTAAAGGCGATCGGCTTGACGGCGGGCGCCGTTGCGGCCGCCGCGACCGCGGCAGGGCGCGGGGCGTGGCGAACGGGCTGCTTCGCCTGGACGGCGAGGGGGAGCGCGGTGACGCTGAGCAACAGGGCGGCACGGATCAAACGCATGAAGGACTCCGGAAGCGGGGAGGAGGGAGGATGGCGACATGTGTCGGCGGGGTCGCGGGCCGTGTCAATCGGGTGAGACACCGGCGTCGGGTCAAGCCGATGCCAAGTCTCTTGGATAATCCCCTATTTCAACCCCTCCCCGTTCGGGGAATCATCTGTCGCTTATATTTGACAACCTGAGGGATGTCATATATAAGCGACAGATGCTCTTTGATGTCGTCACCACGGAGGCGTTCACCGACTGGCTGGACGGCGTGAGCGATGAGGTCGCGAAGGCGGCGATTGCGATGCGGATCGTGCGGGTGGGTTCGGGCCTGCTCGGCAATGTCCGCTCGGTCGGGGAAGGGGTGAGCGAATTGAAGGTCGATGTGGGACAGGGGTACCGCGTCTACTTCACCATTCGCCATCTCGAGCTGGTGGTCCTGCTGTGCGGTGGCACGAAGAAATCGCAGGGCAAGGATATCAGGCGAGCAAAGAAACTGGCCGCGCAGCTGGAATGAGCGCGGCGCGTATCGCGGAATATGTCCACGGAGGGACGGGTATCATGGCACTCAAACTAAAACCTTTCGATGCGGCAAAGTACATCGCCACGCCGGCGGCGCAGGCCGCGCTTGTCGCCGACGCGTTCAAGTCCGGCCATGCCGGCTATATTGCCGCCGCGCTCGGCGTCGCGGCGAGGGCGCACAGCATGACGCGACTGGCGGCGGAAACCGGCCTTAGTCGACAGGCGCTCTACGGCGCGCTCAGCGAGGATGGGAATCCCACCCTCGATACCGTGCTGAAGGTGACCAGGGCGCTCGGCATCGAGATTGCCGCGCAACCGGGTTTTTTCGAGCATGATCCGGTGAATCTGCTCGACGAGATCGAAGCCGGCGGCGCGGCCGCATATCGTTCGGCCCCGGCGCACGGGCTCGTTCATGCCGCGGTTGGCGAAGCGGTTGAGCCCTATGAGGCGGGATCCGTCGCCGAGGGGCAGGTGGCGAAGGGCGCCGGCAGGCGTGGCCCACGTGCGAGCACTCGCACATCGACCGCAAGTCGAACGAAGCGAGGGAAGCAACCGGCCTGAACGGATCTCGGCACGCGGTTAAGCGCTGGCTGTCGTTGAATTGTGTCCCGCGTTACCGGAAGCGGCGGGCGTGAAGGTACAAAGACAATTCGCGCAGGTGCCGGCCCCAATGGAAATGGAGCAGGCGGAGATACCAGTGCGCGTCATCGGCGCCGAGATGATCGAACCGCCACACCGCTTCCGCCATGTCGCCTGCGATATCGACCAGATCGTCGATCGCGTCGCCGATGCCCACTTTGTCCGATGACAGGTCGAGCGGGTCAGCGACGGCGTAGAGACCGTAATCCGAAAAGCGAGCGCTGATCAGGTCGCGAAGCGCCGCGCCGTCCCGCACCGGCGGCTCCTCGATACCGGTCGCCGCTTTGCCTTCCGGCACCTGATGATAAGCGAGCGCGAGTTCATCCAGTGCCTCCGCCAGCGCCGCGTCGCCCGGCGGTTCTTCCTGCAGGATGAGGTCGAGCAGGCGCCATGCGGTCTGGATGATCGGCGAGGGCTTCATGGGGTGGGGGTCGCATGGGGTGGGTTGGGGTTCAACGATTGTGGTGTGGGCGCTCTCGCTCTCAAGCTGTAGCCGCGATGCGGGTAGCGCTATCGAGGATATGGCCCTGATACGGTCGCGGCGACGCGTCTTGGCGGGTTCAACCCCGCCCGTGGGTCCACGCGCACCATGAAATTTCGTGTATCGAAATCATATGGCCGACGCCTCTGGCTTTCTAAGCGATGGCACGCAATCCTTTGTTCTTCACGAGGTTTAGCAGCTTGAGCGATGGTCCGTCCGGACGCTTTTCACCCCGCTCCCATTTGCTCACCGCGTCTTTGCGGACGTTCAGATAGTAGGCGAACACGGGTTGGGAAACATTCTCGCGTTCGCGTAGCGCGCGAATCTCGTCCGGGGCGAGCGGCTCGATGGGGGTCAGGCACAGGGCATCGAACTCGCGCATCGTAGCCCTGTCGATGATGCCGGCGTTGTGAAGCCCGGCCGCGGTCTCATGAACCGATGCCAGAATACCGTTCTCAGCCTTGATGCGCTTCGTCGCCATCGTCTTCCACCTTCACAAATTCGCCTGCGCCCATCGCGTTCTCGATCTCCGCATCCGAAAGTCCGAGCAATACCATCGCGAGTTTCTTCAAGGCCTTCAATTCCTTGGGGCGGACATTGGCCTTTTCACTCTTGGCAAAGCCATGGGCGAAGAAACTGTGCCCGCCGACCTTGAACATTATGATCGTCCGAAACCCGCCCGACTTTCCTTCACCCGCCCGAGCGACTCGCTGCTTGTACACGTCGCCGCCGAGATCGGCGTCGAACGCACCCTCCGCGACGTCGGCGGCGGCCCTTGTCAGGCTGTCGCTCGTGAGCCCTGCCTTCCGAGCAAAGCGCGCGAACGCCTTGGTCATGAGCACTGTCATTGATGCGAATGCCAGCCTGAGCGACGCATAACGTAGTCCTTGGAGCTATACTTTGCAACTGTTCCGGCGAATCAGCCTGGCGACTTTGCCACGGCCCGAGCAACCCGCGATTCTGTGTGATCAGCCGATCGCCCCTCCTATGCCCGGCCCTGCCGCCATGCGATGACACCCGCATGACCAGCATCGAAATCGGCCGAACCGCGCTGCGCTGGCTGCTCGCCGCGATCTATCTTGCCGCCGGGGTGCTGCATATCGCCGCGCCGCACGCCTTTCTCACCATCGTGCCGGGCTGGGTGCCGTTTCCGCGCGAGGTCGTGTTCGTCACCGGCCTGTGCGAGATTGCCGGCGCCGCCGGCCTGATGACCGGGCGCTGGCGCTGGCTCGCGGCGGTGATGCTCGCGCTCTATGCGGTGTGCGTGTTTCCGGCCAACATCAAGCATGCGATCGACGGGCTGGCCTATGGCCGCAACCATCTCGGCTGGGGCTATCACGGCCCGCGCCTGCTGTTTCAGCCGGTGGTCGTCTGGTGGACCTTGTTCGCCGGCGGGGTGATCGACTGGCCGATGGCCGCGCGGCCGCGCGCGACCCGATCATAGGAGGCGAAGCTGACGATCAGCGCGGTGAGGCGGTCGATCCGCGCGGGCTCGGCGGCGTGGCCCGGCCCGAGCAGCGCGGCGATCTGCCGGGCGACATAGGTCGCCTCCCCTGAATAGACCATCGACCAGTCGGGCAGCTGCCGCTCGCCGCTCGCCGCGATGCGCACCACACTGACATCGGCATGGCGCCGGTCGCGGTCGATGCGCGCCATCAGCGCCTTGACCGCGTCGGTCGGCCCCTCGAGCAACTGTGCGAAATATCCCCCGGCCCGCACCAGCCCGCCGGTTATGTCGGCACGGGCGTTATTTTTGATCGAGGCGGCGACGATGCCCGCGATTTCGACACCAAGGCGATCGCGCGGGATGGTCGAGCGGCTGACGTAGAGAAGCGAGCATTCCACGAATTTCGGCCCCCGTCGAGCGATCGGGAACGCGTCCGGTTCCGAAGATGCCGCCGACACGATCGAACCATAATGGATGTAATCTTCGAGTCACTGCCCATGTCACCCATAATGAGAGTTGCGTACCAAAATCGGGCATGCTCGGCGGCCATGCCGGCGCTGGATGCCCCGTTGCATCGGCGGCACGCTTCCGTCGGTGCGCGGTACGAACCGGCCGGGCATGGTCCGTCCACGCCCGGCCGCTGGATCAGAAGCCGAACGAAAGGCGGGCGTAACCGAACTGGCCGGGTATATCGTAGGTCGTCGGGTCGAAATTGGCGCTGTCACAGGTGAAACACGGCGGCGGATTGCGGCCGAACAGGTTGTTGACGCCGAGCGTCAGCCGCAGGCGGTGCTCCATCCAGGCGGGCGCGAAATAGAGCTGGACGTCACCGTAGAACACGCTGGCCATGCGATGCACACCATCGCGCTCGGCGACCGCGCTGATGTAGCGGCCGGTGAACGACGCGCCGTAGCCCAGCGTCGACCAGTCAACCGTGCCGTTGAGCTTGAACCGCGGATAGGCCTGGTCGGGGCTGCCGCGCTCCGTTCCTGCCAGTTTCAGGGGCGGCGAGCCGAGGTCGGACGGCGGAAGGACGTCGTACTTGATCAGATAGGCGGCATTGAGCGTCAGACCCGCGCTGCCCCCGGAGAAAGTCGGCGAGCGATAGATGAAAGAGGCGTCGAGCCCGTCGGTGTTGATCGCGTTGAGGTTGAGCAGGCGGCCATTGATGCCGGCGATGCTGCCGCTCCCCGTACGACGGATCGCCGCGCAGCTGACCGGATCGGCGTTGAAGGCACAGCGCGTCAGGGTGAGCGTCGCCGGGACCGAATCAATCGCGTTCTTGAGGCGGATATTATAGTAATTCACCTCCAGGCTGAGCGCGCTGGCCCAACCGCTTTGACGCGCCCAGGCCGGGCTGTAGACCCCGCCGGCGGTGATCGTCTTGGCGGTTTCCGGCTTGAGCGCTGTGTTGCCCTGCGAGAACACGCCGAGTTGCCCGCCGGTCGGCTCGGCATAGCTGCCATTGGCCGGCACGCCATTGGCGATGCAATTGGCGCGCACCGTCGCGTTGGTCGTGAAAGAGCCGCCCGGCGCACTGGTGCACGGGTCGTTGATCGTCGCATCGAACCGCGACGGTCCGGCATAGAGCTCGCCGATGCTCGGCGCGCGCAGGCTTTCCGCATAGCCGCCGCGCAGCAGCAGGTCGGACACCGGCTTCCATAGTGCCGATGCGGTGAAGGTGGTGTTGCTTCCGAACGAGGAATAATTGGAATGGCGCACCGCGCCGTCGAGCTCGAGCTTGTCGAAGAATGCCGTGTTGGCGAGGATAGGCACCCGGATTTCGCCGTAGAGTTCGTCGACGTTGAAGCCGCCCGCCGCCGCGCTGGTCGGCACGTCGGCGCCGAGCCCGGCGACGATGATCGGATCAGGGTCATAACGGGCGTGCTGGTCGCGATGCTCATAGCCGAGCGCGACGCCGACCGGACCTGCCGGCAGGTCGAACAGATCGCCCGACAGGTTGGCGGTGAAGTCCCACAGCCGTTGCGAGCTCTTGTCGCGCTCGTCGAAGGTGACGAAATCGAGCATCGCCTGGCTGATCGAGCCGGCACCGCCGACGGTCGCGCCACCGAAGATGTTGAACGGCACGCAGGCCCCTGTGCACTGGGATACCGGGCCGAGCGCCTGGGCCAGCTTGGCGGCGTTGACATTGCCGGTGAACAGCTGATGCGCGTCGTTGATACCGTAGACGCCGTTGACGTCCCAATACCATTTATGGTCGCCGACATGGAACGAGCCATCGAAGGTGGTCGTGACGGACATCGTATCGACGTCCTGGGTGAAGATGCGCTGTCCGCCCTCGACGAAGCGGCGGCGAATCGTCGAGTAATTGGCCGGCGTCCCGTCCGCGCCGGACGACAGGGTGACGCCGAACGGATTGTAGGGATTGGTTACGTCGACCGAAATGGTGTCGAGCAGATTGCCGTTGCCGGCATCGGGCCCGATGAAGAGCGGCAGGAAGGCCGCCTCGGTACGCGAATGACGGTGATTGTAGAGCAGCTTCACGCGCATGTTGACGTTGTCGCTCAGCGCCTGCTTGAAGTTGATGAAGCCGCCATAGCGCTCGGACGGGGTCAGCAGATAGTTGAACGGTGCGAAGTTGAACGAGTCGGTCGCGGAGGAATAGTTCCTGAAGTCGGTCGGATAGACGGCTACCCGGCCGATCACCGGCGCGTTCAGGGTCAGGCTCTGGCCGAGCACGTCGAACCGGCCCTTGGGGATGGCGCTCGAGCATCCTCCCGCCGCGCAGCTCGTCGCACCGGGGGTCGGAAATAACGAGGTCGAGCGGTCCGCGGTCTTCACCGCCTCCTGCTTGGTGTAGCTCGCGCCGAATACCAGCGACGTCCCGGTCGATGGCGCCTGGATGCCGTAGCTCGCCTCATAATTTTGCGTATGGCCATCGCCCTGACGATAGCTGCCGAACTGCGCCGAGGCGCGCAGTCCGACCTGGCCCTGCTTGGTGATGATGTTGACCACGCCGGCCACCGCATCGGAGCCGTAGAGCGGCGAGGCGCCCGATTGCAGGACCTCGACCCGCTCGATGATGTTGGCCGGCAGCTCGTTGAGATCGACCGAAGCCGGGATACCGCCCGCGGCGGAGCCGTTGACGAAGCGCAAGCCATCGACCAGCACCAGCGTGCGCTTGGCCGCGAGGTAGCGCAGGTCGATTTCGGCCGAGCCCGAGCTGACGCCCGTACCGTCCGGCGGGCCACCGATATTGCCGGCGTTGTTGACTTTGGTGTTGAGGCCGCCCGCCGCGCTCGGCAGCCGTTGCAGCACATCGGCGATGGCGGTCAGGCCGGTCCTGGCGATCGCCGCTTCATCGACCGTGACGACCGGCTTGTCCTGGTCGAGCGGGCTACGCCGGATCCGCGATCCGGTGACCACGATATCATCGCCGGCGGGCGCCGCGGCCTGCGCCTGGGGCGCATCCTGGGCGAGGGCGGGTGTGGAAGAGATCGCGGTGCCGAGCGCCAGTGTCGCTACACCAGCAAATTTTCCGAACGTGATTGAGCGCATGAAATCATCCCCTGTTTCATGCCCTTCGATTCATCCTCCCGGTTGTGGCCGAAGTGAAGCACATCCCGGAGAAGTTGCAAGGGAGAACCGACACATAAACGCAATTATTCGCGTCGTGCCGTGCCGTGCGACAGACGGTTTGGTCCATTCCTGCCTATCTGTTGCCGCCGGGCCTGCTCGGTCGGGCCGCTAGCCGCCGCGTGCGCCTGTACCTGCCAGTTCGGCCGAGCGGCGCATCAGGCGGATCGCCTCGTCGATCAGTTGCGCGGCGTGCTGCTCGACCTTTTCGCCAACGGCGATGGCCAGGCAGTTGCGCGCCTCACGGTGCAGTCGGGCGGCGCGATCACGGAGACGATCGCTCTTGGTCGGGATGATCACGCACGGCATAATTCTCGTCCGTGCGGCCGGTTCCGCGACATTGCGACGAGACGCGTGCTACCCGCGATATCGGCGCAGGCCGCGCGGCTATTTCTTGCGCTGTTTGGCGTAGAGCAACGCCGCCGCTAGCGCCGCGGAGCCGATCGCGACGCCGGCGGCGGCGATCGGCCAGACGCGGTTCCGCGCCGGCTCGGGCGTCCCGGCGGCGGCATCCTGGTGGCGCTTGGCGGCGCGGGTGGCGGAGATGATTTCGTTGCTGTCGTCGTCGTCGGCCAAGCTTACTCTCCTTCGGGGCCCGCGCCCGTTACCCAGCGATACCGTCCCCGAAACGCATCGGCAAACGGCACGATCCGCGTTTCGGCGATGGCGACCGTAAAATCGCCTGGTGCCTTCCCCGTCAAGCGCGTCAACGCCGCCGCTTGCCGCGACCCTCCATGCCGCCGACGGGGTTGGCGCGGATCGTCAGCAGCTCGGCGCGGGTCAGCACGCCGTCATGATCCTTGTCGAGCCGGCCGAAGGTGCGCGACAGCGTGTCCTGAAGCTCGGCCAGGGTGATGCGATTGTCATTGTCGGCATCGACCGTGAACGGGCTGGGCAGGGCATTGGCGTCGCCGAGCCATTTGAGCGCCCAGTCGCCATAGCCGATATAGCCGAGCGCGCCGGCATGCTGGGTGTCGATGGCGGCAAAGCTGCGCGCGACGCACGGGGTGAGTTCGGCGCGGGTGACGCGGCCATCCCCATCGGCGTCGCACGCGGCGATCATCATCGCCACCGGCTCGACCACCATGGTCGGCTGGGTCGCGGCCGGCGGCGGGCCGCTGCCGGCGGGCAGGGTGATCGGCTGGCGCTGCGATACGTTCTGCGCGGCGGCCGGGGCGGCGGCGAGCAACAGCAGGGCGATGGGGGAAAATCGGTGCATCTGTCGTCCTCGCGGCGGTCCATCGTGAAACCTGCACCCGCTGTACATCGCATCAGGCTGACGGGACCATGAATAGTGATGCACCGCGGTGAAATTGCGCGTGTCGCGGCCGCGCCCGCGCGCTAGGCTGGGGTCATGGGGTTCCCGACCAGAGACCTGCTCGCCGGCGCGGCGGTGGCCGGCATCATGCTGCCCGAGGCGGTGGCCTATGCCGGGATTGCGGGCCTCGCGCCGGCCCATGCCATCGCCGCCGCGGTGGCCGGCGGCCTCGCTTATGCCGCGATCGGGCGGAGCCGCTACGCGATCGTCGCGCCGACCTCGTCCTCGGCCGCGATCCTCGCCGCCGCGCTGGCCGCGCTGCCGATGGCGGGCGGGGCGCTGGTCGTCGCGATCGTCGCCCTGGTCGCGGCGATGTTCGCGGTGGCGGCGTTGTTCAGGCTCGGCGGGCTGGCCGGGTTCGTCTCGCGCCCGGTCCTGCGCGGCTTCGCCTTCGGACTGGCGGTCACGATCATCGTCCGCCAGCTGCCCACGATCACCGGGGTGAAGGTGCCCGGCGGCAATATCTTCACGGTGCTGGCGAGCCTCGCCGCGCGGATCGGCGAGGCGCATGTCGCGAGCGTGCTGGTCGGCGCGGGCGCGCTGCTCGCGCTGCTGCTGCTCCGGCGCTTCAGGGCGTTGCCGGGGCCGCTGATCGTGCTGGCGGCGGGCGTGGCGCTGACCGGGCTGGTCGATCTCCCGGCGGCCGGGGTGGCGCTGACCGGGCCGATCGCGTTCGATCTTGGCTGGCCGGCGCTGCCGTCGCTGGGTTCCGCCGGCTGGGCACGCGTCGCGCAGCTCGCGCTGCCGATCGCGCTGATCCTGTTCGCCGAGAGCTGGGGCACGATGCGCTCGATGGCGTTGCGCCACGGCGACACGCTCGACGCCGATCGCGAGCTCGGCGCGCTCGGCCTCGCCAATCTCGCCGCGGCACTGGTCGCCGGCATGCCGGTCGGGGCGGGCTTCTCGGTCGGCTCGGCCAATGAGAGCGCCGGGGCGGCCTCGCGCCTGTCGGCGCTGGTCGCCGCGCTGGGCCTCGCCGCGCTGGTCCTGTTCGCCGCGCCGCTGGTCGCGCGCATCCCCGAACCGTTGCTCGCCGCGATCGTCATCGCCGCCCTGACCCATGCGCTCGGCCTCGCGCCCTTTGCGCGGCTGTTCCGACTCGACCGCGACCAGGGCGTGGCGATCGCCGCCGCGCTCGGCGTGCTGGCCTTCGGGGTGCTCAACGGCATGCTCGCCGCGATCCTGTTGTCGCTCGGCACGCTGCTGCGGCGCTTCTCGCGCCCGACGATCAGCGAACTGGGGCGGATCGGCCGGGGGCATGATTTCGTCGACATCGCCCACCATGCCGAGGCGCAGGGCGTGCCCGGCGTGGCGCTGTTCCGGCCCAATGCGCCGTTGTTCTTCGCCAATGCCGAAAGCGCGCTCGCCGCGATCGCGGCGCGCGCGCTTGCCCGCCCCGACGCGCGGCTCGTCGTGCTCAGCCTGGAGGAGAGCAGCGATCTCGACAGCAGCGCGGTCGAGGCGCTGGGGGAATTCTGCGCGACCATGGCGGCGAACGGCCACCGCGTCGTGCTGGCGCGCGCGCACGACGCGGTGCGCGACGTGCTGATGGCGGCGGGGATGGACGCGCTGGCGCGGGGCGCTACGTTCAGCGTCGCCGATGCGGTGACAGGGGAGAAGTGACATGGCGCTGAGCCACCCGATCGAGCCGGTGCTCCACCCCGTGCCGATCGCCCGGCTGCGGCCGACGCAGATGACGGTCGGTTATCGCGAGGTGGCGCGCAAACGCCATGCCTGGCGCGAGGCGGTCGACCGGAGCGGCGCGGATTTCCTCGGGCGGCACATGATCCCGGCGGTGATCGGCCCGGGCGGCACGCCGTGGATGATCGACAACCACCACCTTGCCCGCGCGCTGCACGACGAGGGCGTCGCGAATGTGCTGATCTCGATCGTCGCGCGGCTCGAGCATCTCGGCAAGAAGCGCTTCCTGAGCTTCATGGACAATCGCAACTGGCTCCATCCCTATGACGCGGAGGGGAAGCGTCGCGCCTATAAGGACCTGCCGCGCTCGGTCGGCAAGCTGGAGGACGATCCCTATCGCTCGCTCGCCGGCGAGACGCGGCGCGCCGGCGGCTATGCCAAGGTCGGCACGCCCTATGCCGAGTTTTTATGGGCCGATTTCCTGCGCACGCGCGTCCCGCCCCGGCTGGTCGAGAAGGATTTCGACAAGGCGGTGATGAAGGCGCTGCACGCCGCGCATGGCGAGCACGCGGCCTATCTGCCGGGCTATTGCGGCACGCACTGAGCCCGATCCCGTCCGGCGCCGCCGGACGGGCGCCCGGTTACTTCGCCGCCGGCTTGCGCGCGGGCTTGGCCGTGGCGGGCCGGGCCGGCTTGGCCGGCTTGGCCAGCGTCGGCGCGGCCGGCGTCAGCGACACCGTCGCGGGCTGCGCCGGCGACAATGACGGCAGTGGCGGGGGCGGCGGCGCGGTATAGGCGGGCGGATTGTCCGCCGCGATATAGGCGTGGGTGATCTTCGACGGATTGGCCGGCGGCTCGCCGCGGGTGATCGCATCGACATATTGCATGCCGGCGATGACGCGCCCGAACACGGTGTATTTCTTGTCGAGGCTCAGCCGCGGCTGGAACACGATGAAGAACTGGCTGTTGGCGCTGTCCGGGTCCTCGGCGCGCGCGGCGGAGACGGCGCCGCGCACGTGCGGCAGCCAGTTGAACTCGGCCTTGACGTTGGGCAGCGTCGATCCGCCGGTGCCGTCGCCCTTGGGGTCGCCGCCTTGCGCCATGAACCCCTCGATCACACGGTGGAAGGCGAGGCCGTCATAGAAATGCTGGCGGGTCAGCGTCTTGACGCGCTCGACCATCAACGGCGCGGCGTCGGGCCGCAGCCAGATCGTCACCCGGCCACCGGTCGACAGATCGAGATACAGCAGGTTCTCGGGATCGGTCTGGGACGGAATCGCCGGCCGGGCGGCGGTGGTTGCAACGATCTGGGCGGTCGCAGGGAGTGCGAGCAGCAGGCAGGCAAGGGCAGTCAACCGAGCGAATAAGCGCATCATGTCCCCGTGGAAACGCGGTGGTGGTGGCGCGGCTTAGAGCAAATCCCGCCTTGCGCCAAACTGAACATGCGTCGGGCCATTATTGGTTCACGCGGAGCCGCGGAGACGCGGAGGTGTCGCGCTTGTGGCGCTGACCCGCGCGAAGCGCGACGGATTGCCCAGTGGCAACGAAATATGAGAATGGGATGACGCGGGGCCGATGCACACCCGACGCAACAACCTCCGCGTCTCCGCGCCTCCGCGTGACCATCATCTTTTTCTTCTCGTGCCGTCCCACGACGCTAGGCTCGCGAAGTATCAGGGAGGTGCGGGCATGTCAGACGGGTTTTACGAGGTCGGCACCGTCGAGCCGCGCAGGATCAGCGGACCGTTGATGCTCGGCCTGTTGGTGGCGCCGGTGTTGTTCGCGTGGTTCCTGCTTCGCCGCGGTTATGCGACGTCGACTCGTATCGCCGCCTTTTCCTATGCCGCGGTCACGTTCGGTTTCGGGCTTTTGCGCGCGGTTTTGTAACCGCCTGATCGCTGCGTCGCGGTCAGCTGCCCTTGCGGCCCAACTGTCCGACCCGCGCGGCGACGTCGGCGGCGACGGGGGGCGTGACGAAGCGGTCGATCGGGCCGCCATACATGGCGATCTCCTTGACCAGCCGGCTGGCGATCGGCTGCAGCGAGACGTCGGCCATCAGGAACACCGTCTCGACGCGCGGATTGATCTGCTGGTTCATGCCCGCCATCTGATATTCATATTCGAAGTCGGCGACCGCGCGCAGGCCGCGGACGATGACGCGGGCGCCTTCGCGCTCGGCAAAGTCCATCAGCAACGAATCGAAGCTGACGACGCGAATTTCGCCGCCGATCCCGGCCACCTCGCGCTGGACCATCGCCATGCGCTCCTCGAGGTTGAACATCGGCGACTTGCTCGGGTTGGTCGTCACGCCGATGACCAGCCGGTCGACCAGCTTCGCGCCGCGCCGGATGATGTCCATATGGCCGAGGGTGATGGGGTCGAAGGTGCCGGGATAGACGCCGGTGCGGGTGGTCATGCTCTGTCTCCCCCGGGGCATAAGCATTCTGCTGAACAGCGGGTGCCGGTGTTCAACTCTTCATGATGCGACAACAAAAACAAGATCAGCGATCGCGTTCGAGCACGAAGTGCGCGATCTGGCGCAGCAGGTCGGCCTCGCTGCCATGGGCGTGGAGGTGCGCGATCGCCTGCTCGACCAGCATCCGCGCCTGGGCGCGCGCGCGGTCGAGCCCGAGCAGCGTGAGGAACGTCTCCTTGCCGGCGCCTTCGTCCTTGCGCAGCTTCTTGCCCGCAGCTTCCTCGTCGCCCTCGACGTCGAGGATGTCGTCGGCGATCTGGAAAGCGAGGCCGAGGTCGCGGGCATAGCCGCGCAGGCCCGTGCGGCTCTCGGGCGGGATGCGACCGAGAATCGAGCCGGCCTCGACCGCGGCGGCGATCAGCGCGCCGGTCTTCATCGCCTGCAGTCGCGTGATGGTGTTGAGGTCGAAGCTGGCCTTTTCGGCTTCGAGGTCCATCGCCTGCCCGCCGGCCATGCCGTTGGGGCCGGAGGCGCGCGCCAGATCGAGCGTGAGTTCGGCGCGGACGAACGGGTCGGGATGGGTCGCCGGATCGGCAAGGATCTCGAACGCCATGGCATGCAGGCAGTCGCCGGCAAGAATCGCGGTCGCCTCGCCGAATATCTTGTGGGTGGTCGGCTTGCCGCGGCGCATGTCGTCGTCGTCCATCGCCG